>ENA-UEYL01001044-UEYL01001044.1-human-gut-metagenome-genome-assembly--contig:-NODE-1044-length-25341-cov-3.707331_pt1 | contig 25341 bp, 7 predicted proteins | sample MGYA00242941_ERZ507946 | MGnify/ENA primary metagenome ERZ507946 (study PRJEB26167, sample SAMN06115482) | human gut metagenome | host: Homo sapiens | place: China:Guizhou | collected 2015-03-11...
GTATACGTCTAGCATCTTCCTTAATCATTAAGGCTGCGTGAATTCATTTTTTGTTGATAATTTGAACCGCTTTGCTGAAGGAGGGTGGTTCGGACAAAAATTATCGCAATTTCAGACGACTCTCACGAAAAACATGAAAAGCCAAGCAAAACGCTTACTGAGAATTCTCTCTTGCCAAATGAAAATCATTTTGAAAGTTAAAAGTGAAGAAAGCTAAACATTCTTAATTTGTTAGTCGTAATTTTTATTAGAAATAACCCCGAAATAAGAGTTGGGTGAACTTTTGTTTATTTTGAAATAATCTATTTTTCTCATTGAATATAAATAAAAAACTCTCTTCGATTTCTGAAAATTCAAGACTACCCCGTCTGTTAAAATCTTTCGATAAACATAAAGAATCCCAAGGAAATGAATAAACTGCCGACACTTGTTTGTTTAGGGGTACTGACTTTTTTGTCTTTTAGTGTCCAAGCACAAATAGTTAACCCCGCTATCTCTGCTTCTATGGAGCGAGATGTTACGTTGCCTCAGCGAGATGTCCGCCGACTCTTGAATGAAGCTCAAAGAGTTGATCTTATAGAGCAAGAACGTGAAATTAGAAGGCAGGCAAAAGAAGCGGCAGAAAAAGCACTTTCCGCCTCAGAGTCTCAAAAATTCGGAGATGGCATTCGTTTCCTTCTTTCTTCGGTTCATTTCACACCGAGTCAGATTTTGACGGATGAAGAAACACTCGAAGCCGTAAAGCCATTTGTGGGTACGGTTGTCACAGGTAAAGAGCTCACAGCAATGCTTGAGGCGGTTAACCGCCTTTATCGCCAAAAAAGGCTACGTGGTATGCCAAGCTGTCCTTCAGCCGCAGAGAATTTCTAAGGGTGTTTTAACAATTACCTTAGTCGAAGGTAAGACCGGAGCAGTTGCTTTAAGTTCGGCAGTAGAAGAAAAAGAGTTTAAAACTCGAGACAGTTATATCTTGAGAGCCTTTGATCTGGAAAAAGGTAAGGTCTCCAATTACCGAGAAATGCTGGGTGATTTGGTCAAGTTCAACATGACCAATGACATTCAGCTCTCAGTGGACATGAGAGCAGGGCAAGAACCGGGAACAACGGACTATGAGATCTTTGTACAAGAGCCCGATCCTCGTACCTTCACTTTGTTTTCGGATTCTTCCGGCTCTAAATCGTCCGGCCGTTACCGCGGTGGCGTCAGCTTCACGGAAAGAAGTCTGTTGGGGTGGCGTGATCGACTCCAGCTGATCGGTGTGTTTTCCCATGGTTCAAGAAGCTTTATGGGTTCTTACTCTGTTCCGCTCAATAGTTTCGGAACACGTTTGACCGCAAGTTACTCATACGGCCGCGTAAAAGTGGTTGACGGACCGTCCGAGGACTTTGATGTCAAAGGACATTCTCAATATCTGTCATTGAGACTTGATCATCCTATGTATGTGACTTCGACCTCAAAGCTCACCGGTTACCTACAAGCGGCCCGTCAAACTTCGGAAACTGAAATGTTTAATGTTCTGACAGTCAGCGATACTTCGGTGAAGAGCCTCACAGCTGGCCTGGAGCAGATTTGGCTGAAAGAAGGTATGACGCTCTATGCCAACGGTCAATACATTGAATCCTGGCTGAAAGACTACACATTCGATAACGCCTCCCGTTACCGCCGTCTGACAGGTTATTTTACTTGGGATCACCGGCTTTGGAAAAACTGGGGCTATACCGTGAATGCCGGAGCACAAAGATATCTAGGCGGCGGTGAAATGGCTTCCGGAGATTCTTTCTACTTAGGAACTTCGTCGGGTGTCCGCGGCTATGAGAACGACACGATTTCTGCTTACAACGGCGCCTGGATCAATTTAGAAGCGAAATACCACTTAGACGGGAAGGGCTCCAACGTGTTTGCCTTCCTCGATGCCGGGCGATTGAGCGGAGATTCTCCCTATAAAGATAAAAGTTTGGGCTCTGTCGGCATCGGAGCCTCTTGGAGACCGGTGGATTGGCTGATGAGTTCTGCCACTATCTCCTTTCCGTTTAAGAGAAATGTGGGTTCAGAACACGTGAGCAAAGCACGATTCGATTTCGTGATTAACGCTGTTTGGTGAGAACACTATGAATAAGATCTATAAAGTTATTTGGAATGTTTGCCGAGGAATACACGTTGTCACGGACGAGAATCATCGTGCCCATGGCAAAGAAGCCTCATCGTTAATCGTCCCCGTTGAATTATTGGTTATGGAAGCCTCTTTATTAACGCTTCCTTTAACAGCGGTCGCAGAGGCGTTGGATCATGCGATCACTGTGGATCCTAATTGGACGGGAACGACGATTACCAGTTCGCAAAACAATCTGCATCACGATATTTCGACAACTCACATAAACGGATCGGTTGCCGCAAATAAGTTCACGAAGTTCCAAGTAGGAGAAAAGCACCTTGTGGATATGATTCTCCCGGAAAATACAAACCATTTAGTAAACTTTGTTGACAACAAGATTTCCGTTAACGGAACGGTTAACGCATTAAAAGAGATTTCCGTTAATAACGCAATAAAAGAAAAAAAGGTCGGCGGAAATCTTTACTTTGTTTCTCCGCAAGGAATGATCGTCGGTAAAACGGGTGTGATTAATGCCGGAAGTTTGACGGCGGTGATCACCACAGACGATGCCTATAAAAAGTACAGTGCATTATCAGATCAAAAGTTTCCTTTAGGTTTAGGACAAGGGGAAGAAGAAGCGCTTGCGACTCTTCAGAAAATGCAGCAACGCGAAGTTCCTCTTAATCCTGCCGGCGTCATTACAGTTAAAGGCAGTATCAACACAGGCAATCGAATCACACTTGCGGCCTCTCAGATCCATTTGGAGTCAGGCGCAAAGCTTTCCAATCTGGAAACGGATTTCAAAGACCTTGTTCATATTAAAGAAGGTCAAAACCTCGTTACTCAAAGTTCGGTTTCCGACACTATGGTGACTCGTGAGGCCGCTGACGGCTCCGGCGTTATTCTTTTTTTAGCAAGAAGCGATAGATCCGCCACTGGATCAATTGCAGGATCCGTCACGAAACAGAAAGTTCAGGCAACGGTCAAAGTTGCGAACGGAGCTTCTGTCAAATCCCGAGGAAATGTCAAAGTTTCTTCTATGGCAGGTAACGGTGTCTATGACATCGATAAGACGCTTCGTCCGTCAGGTTACGATCAGCTCACAGCAGAAGAAAAAGCTAAAAAAGATCGAGAGGTCGGACATTTCGTCTCTGACGGTAAGCATAAGCTCTTAGATGTTTCTTCCGAAGTCACGATTGACGGTGTCATTACAGTAGCTAAAGATCTTGACGTAAGTTCCGTCGCTGAGAACCGTTTGGTTAAATCTTCCACGACGATGGCGGACCTTTCGACAGGTTTGACATTAGAGATTTTGGGTACGGCCACACCGTTTAATGAAGCGGTTTATTACGCGGACTTAAAGACATCTTCTCTCATCAATATTGGTAAGGACGCGAGCCTTTCTGCCGGACAAAACTTATCCTTGGATTCTGTTGCAGATACCAAACTTGAAGCGGGAACTTCGACGAGTCTCTTTAACCTATTCAATACCGAATCAACCCAGAAGGTTCCTTCAATCGCGGCAATCGTCGCGCTTGCTGACAGTTCGAGCACGGTCAACGTCGCCGGATCTTTAAAGGCCGTAAAAGACTTGTGCATCACTTCAGCGGATGACTTAACGGTAGAAGCTTCGGCTACGGCTGCGACAAAAGAAAGCAAAGCGGTTCAAACTTCGGTCCTTGTTGCCAAACTCAAAGGTACGTCTGACATAAACGTTCAAAGTTCGGCTTTACTGGATATCGTAAAAGATGCTGGAAAAGTCGAAATTTCCTCGAATCAAAACAGTTCTGTTAAAACCGAATCTTCAGTCGTTGTTCAGGATGGCAGTTACGGCGGTTTAGCTTTCAACTACACTGAATTGGATACGCATTCGAACGTCCTTCTGAACACCGGATTCACAAACGAGGCTTTGGAAGCTTCGGTTACAGCTAAGAATGTCACAGAAGATCTAACCATTAAGGCAGATAATGCTGTCGGCGCTTCCGGCATGACAAAACTTCTCTATGACACCATCGGTGCGGTATCGAGGGACTTTGTTGCCGGACTTATGGGGCAGGCAGGTCAGGGCGTAGACAGCAAGTTTGATTCAACCAAATTTAAACTTGGCGGCGCGGTTGGCGTTGTCCTCGGATCTCAGACGTCTTCTGTCATCGTAAATACCCCGGTGATTGAAGGACGCTCTATCGGTCTTCAAACTGCGGGTAATTTAACCATTTCTTCTGACGCACTCTTAAGAGATCATCATTATTTAGTGACATCTAAAGTTTCTTCTGCGGCGCCGGAAGGGGAAACGAGCCAAACGAAACTTCAGGGTTCATTGGCAGTTTTGGTTGCACTTTCCGGAGACGAAAAAGAAGCCGTTCGATCAATCCTCGAAATCGGCGATGATTCCGTGCTTAAAGCGAACAACGGACAACTTGTCTTAGATTCGGAAGCCGAGATTGAGTGGAATCGTCTCACCAAGATGAAGGAAGATTTCGCTAAGGCTCGTGATCGACTCAAGGCCATTTTTGCTCATGAATTCAAAGATCAATGGGCAAAAGTCGAAGAAGCATTTGACAAGGTCGACGCAGACTTCAACAGTGTCAGCGACGCTAATCTTTCTTTTAACGAAAAGATTAAAAAAGTCGGAACCTCTTTCGGAACGCTGGGAACAGCTTTAGGAACTTTCTTCGGGGAAGTAAAGGTTATCGGTTCGGCGGGGGCAGAGATGGGCAACGTGGTCATGAGCCTGCTTGAGTTCATCAAGCCGACCAATTATTTGAATGCTTACGCTGCCGCAGCAGGAGATGCCTCATCCGATAATTCCGCTTGGAGTGCGACCGGGACGGCAATGGTCATTAACCAGAAGACTGCTTCGTTGTTAACTGTCGGCAAAAATACAGGGATTGCAACCCATGGCATGCCATCCGCTGACGCTCAAGAAAGTAAAAACAAGGGGAATCTCGTTGTTCGTTCTAATGCTTTAAATGAAAGTTTAGTTTTGGGCGGAAAGGCTGCGACGGTATTCGGTATTCCGATACCGGATATGGAAAAAGCCAGCGCGCTCGGTGCTACGGTGGTTTACAACCAGCTGACATCTTCCAGCCGCTTAATCGTCCGAGAAAATGCTCAGCTGACTGCGGACAATGTTGCACTCCTTACAGCCCAAGACAGTATTTACGGATTAACCATCGGCGCAGCTGCCGACGTCAATAAAGGGGATCTAAGTCTGGAAGGTTTAGCAGCTGTTGCCGTAACCAACGGAACTAACTTGGTTTGGCTCGATGACGAGTCCCAAGTAAAAGGCTCTTCGGTCGAAGTCAGCGCTAAGCGTGATGACGACGTACAAACGATTGCAGGCGCTGTTGTTGTAGACATATCCGACAATGCAAACAAAGCGGCCGGCGCCGGCATTGCTGTGAATGCCGGTAAGTTAGGCAATGAGCTCAGAGTTAAAGACAACGACGTCATTACTGAGCAAGACAGTTCTCTTTATGACACACAAGGGATCTTAGAGGCTTCCGGCGCCGATGGTAAGGTCAATTTGCTGGCCTCCGAAGACCTGGCCATGAACGCGATCGGCGTTGCAGGCGGTGTCGGCGTATCCGGCCATAGCCCGGAATCCAATGAGCCTCCGGGCAAAATTTCACAATTCTTCTCCGGCCTCGGAGACAAAGCGACTTACGTTAAGGAGGGGCTGAGCTTCTATTTAGAAGAGGGCGGTCCGCTTTTAGCTCAGAAGGCCAATGGCTTAGGTCATTCGATTAGGGATAAATTTAACCACAATCAGTCTCAGAATGACCCAACCAGCTCATCGATGAGCGGCAACAATAATTCCAACCTGGCGCAAAACGGCAGTACTGCAAGCACCACGAGCAGTTCAACTTCCGGTGTTGCCCAAGGCGGAACTTCTCAGTTCCAATTAGGTGCTGCGGGAAGTGCCGCTTGGAACGACACTGACACGGAAAACGAAGTCAACATCGAAGTCGGCAATTTTCAAATAAAGGCGCCGGAGGAAGTCTCGGTCGATGCGGTCACGGATAAATGGGTCGGCGCCTGGGCAGGCGCCGCAGGCATCAACTACATTTCTGAACTAAATGCCGCAAATTATGCTGCCGGTATCGCAGGCGCAGTTGCCGGAAACACAGGAAACTATAAGACGGCAGTTAATATCGACGCGACGAAGTTGAATTCTCAGGGCTTAAGGTTCAATACCGACCTTAAGAAACTGAATATTCGTGCAGTATCTGACGGTACGACGGTTGCCGAAGGCTTGGCCGCAGCCCTGTCGTTAGGTGCAGCTAAATTCAGCGGAGCTTTCGATGCAGGGGTTTCTGCCAATCTCATCGGGAATACGGTTTCTACAAACGTTAAAGGTTTGTCTCAGTTAGACGGGGCTGCGTTTAATACGGCTTACAACCAAGCGAGCTGGGTGGGAGACAATCAAGTCACGGGCGGCATCGGGTTCTCTTTCGGCAAAGGCGGCAATACCGGAGCGAAGTCTTTCGGCGGATCTTTGATCTTTGCCGTTGCTGATATTGATAACACGGTTTCTTCCGAATTTGCAGACAGCAATCTGAAACTTTCCGGAACCAGCGCCGTTCGAGCCCTTTCCGATATAACTCAAGTTACGACTGCTGTTTCTTCTGCAGTGACGACCGGAGAATCATCCTTTGCGCTTTCCGGCGCCGCGGCAAGCTCCGAGCTGACGAATAATGTTTCAGCGACGCTTAACGGCCTCAATATTTCGGTAGTCGGAGAGGGCGGACTTGAAGCAGCGGCTCGTTCTTCCGGCGGTCAGGAAGCCGATGAGTTTGAGAATCTCGCTGACCGCAAATGGTATGTCGACAATCTCGGTGAACTCAGCAATGAGTCTTATTTCAAAGACGTCGGATTAAGGACTTCGCCGGATGCGGAAGAAACCGGCAAAGAAGCTTCTGAAAATACGCAAAAACTTGGTGACCTTTATGACCAGGCCGGCAAGATGAAACAAATTACCGTCGCAGTTTCTCCTGCGATTGGTGCCGGAGGCTCCTCCGGTGGCGCCGGTGTGGTTTTGAATCAGATTCACAACCAATTTGCGGTAAACGCCTCCGGAACCGTCATCAATACCGATAACGCATCTTCTTCCGTTGTTTTAGATGCCAAAGATGACGCCTTTTCTCTCGGCGTAGCCGTTGGTGTGGCCGGAGGCAAAGGCAAATTCAACGCGGCAGGTTCGGTTGTTGTATCGAACGTCGATCAAGGTGCTTCTGTTGTCGTTAATGATTTGACCTCGACTGTTAATCGTTTAAATGTCCATGCCGACAGTAAGGCAACAACGGTCAATGTCGGAGGCAACTTCGGTGTTAATGTCGGCGACGGAGCGATTGGAGCTGTCGGGGCTTCTGTTGTGGTGGCTAACACCAACAATAAAGCTTCTGCTGATGTTGACGGTCTGAATCTTTCTTCCGTACAGTTCAGTAGCTCTAAATTAGATATCGTCGCGGCTAACCGTGCCTCAGCTTGGGCGGCCGCTGCGGACGGAGCAGTGTCGGTTTCCGGTTTAGGTATTGGAGGTGCAGTTGCGGTTAATCGCGTTAAGAACGATGCGTTAGTCCAATTAAAGAATTCAAGATTAACGGGACTCAAAGAGGTCGATCTTCATTCTTCGGATACCGCAGCCATTTGGACGCTTGCCGGAAATGTTTCCGTTGCAGCGAAAGGCAAAGCCGGTCTCTCAGGAGCAGTGGCTTATGCCTCTTCCCGCAGCTCTCAAACTCAAGCGCTTGTTGACAGTGTGGTGATTGCTCAGCCGGATGGTTCAAATAATCTGACGGACTTCACAACTGATGCTCAAGCCGATGATCATATTTCAACGCTTGTACTGAGTGTCGGTGTTGCCGGAGGCAATGTGGGTCTGTCGGGAGCAGCCGGAACTAACGAAATTAATCGATCCGTTAATGCTTCTGTCAACAACCTTTCGACGGTTCAATACGCAAAAGACCAAACCACCCAAGGGGTCAAGGATCAAGCAGCCAAAGCGTTAAATGCCTTATCTGTTCATGCTTCAAGCAGCACTAATATTGATAACCTTGGCATTGTTGCAGGAGTGGGTGCTCAAGGCGTCGGTATCGGAGTCGGTGTTGCTGTCAACCGAGTCAACACGGATACGACAGCAGCTCTGAGTGCTTCGGATAAACAGAGACTTGTTTCTTCCGATACTCTGACGGTATTGGCCGAATCTAATAATGACATAGATACGATTGGAATAGGCGGAGCCGGCGGCAGTAAAGCCGGTGTCGCGGCTTCAACAGCTATTAATTTAGTCACGAACAACACCGCAGCTCGGACCAATAACTTAAATGCAGAGTACGCAGGCGCAGCCCTCATTCAGGCGCAAAGTGACGATACGATCGGAACATACGGCGGCCAAATCCAGGGCGCTCAAAATGCAGCTGTAGGTGCAACCGTTACTGTTTCAGAAAAACGCGGTATCACACAGACCGAAATCCTGAATTCCGATATCGTTCGATCTGCTCAGGAAACCTCTTCCGTTCTTACGACAAAAGCAGGGGTTGATGAAAATGCGATCAACTCGAATATCGTCAATGACGTGTCTCTGGCTGCTTCTTTGAGAGACGCAAGGCAAGATAAGACCTTCTCCGGATTAATGGTTGACGCTTCTTCCACAGAAACTTTTAAGACTTTCTACATTACCGGAGGAGGAGCCAAGGATGCCGCGGTCACAGCCACAGGAAACGTCAATTATCTTGGTGGAAAGACAGAAACGAAGGTTCAGTCCTCGAATTTGAATGCCGGTTCCGGTGCTCTGATGGTCGGAGCTTCTGACGCTGCGAACGTGGATACTGTGATTGCGACTGCGAGCGGTGCTTTGGGGGCGGCGATTGGCGTTGTAACGAATGTCATCACCACTGATCATTCAACCGGTGTAGTAGTTACCGGAACATCAACAGATAAATCTTCATTAACAGGTACCTCTGTTTCTGTTGATGCAGATGCTAAAGAAGGTATTTCTTCCTTACTAATTGCCGCCTCAGGTGCTCAGTATGCAGCGGTTAGTGCTTCCGTTAACGTGAATCGGCAGCTCTCGGATGTTTCTGCTGCAGTGGATCAGACGGAAGTGCTAGGTTCATTCGCGCAGAACGCAAATTATTTGGGCAGGATTACGACTTCTGCCATTACAGCTGCAGGCTCTCAATATGCTGCGGTACCGATCAGCGTGGTTATCAACTACGCTGATAATGCAGTTTCTTCTTCTGTAGCTCATTCGATCCTGAGAGCTGAGGGCCAGTCAGCTTCAGTGGGTGCGAATCGCATCTCGGAATTTTCTTCTTTGAACGTGACCGCTTCGGGAGCAATGTATGGAGCAGCCGCTGGGCTCGTGAACGTTAATACGATTGAAGGTGCGACATCTGCTAAAGTCAACGATTCGGAAGTTAAGGCCGGTCAGTTCAGCGTCAATGCAGAAAACGAAGACCATCTGAAAGTCACAGATGTTACTGCTACGGGTGCTATCGGAAGTTTGGGTGCTTCGGTCGTCGTTTCTTATTTTAAAGGCTCCTCGGCCGCTAACCTTCGTAATTCAATCGTTACAGCTGACAAACTCACGGTTTCCTCTCTTCAGGATCATTACGTTAACGGAACGGTTGCGTTTGCTTCCGGCGGTATCGGAACGATCGGTGCAAATGTATTCTCGCTGGTGATCGGTTCGGGAGACAATCCTTTCGCTTCAAACCGTCAAGATCTTGGCAGCGCAGAAGACACAGTTAATAAATATCTGTCCGATTACGCATCTTCAGGCACCGGATCTCTCGGCTTTATTACAGAGAATGATGAGCTGACTCAGGAAGAAAAAGACAAAATCGTCGGTTCGGCCGCAGCGGCAGACGCAAGCGTGTCCTCGGGAAGTGGGAATGGAACTTCCGTTGTGGTGTCGGGCAATTACCTGACGGTTGGAAGCAGTGATGTCTCTGTTAAGGAAGATTCAAAGGCAGGCAGCATTGACGTTACGCTCGGCAGCGGAAGTGCCGGTGCAGGAGTATTAGCGGCCTCTGTCATTACGTTGCGCCGTCATTACAACAATAAAGTTAATCTCAGCGGCAACACGATCACATCAAAGGATAACTTTAATGTTCTCAATTCACTCGAAGGTAAGACCAACCTTGAGGCGATCCAAACTTCGCTGGCTCTTGCCAGCGGAACTGCAGCTTATGCGGACGCCGAAATCACGGGCGGCGCTTCGACGATCTGGGAAGGCAACGTTTCCGGAGGAAGTAAACTCGAAGAGCCAAAGCCTGACGGCAGTAAAGATGAGGGCAATAAGGCGGAAGAGAATAAACCTCAAACGACCAATCCCGTATTTGAGATTAAGACGGAAAATAAATCAGAAATCCATCTGAAGTCCTTCGGAATTACGGTTGCGGCAGCCTCCGGCGGCGGAATGGTCGCAGAAATTCGTGATAAAAGCCGTGTAGAAAACCAAGTTCTGAATTCAAGGATTAATTCTTCGTTTAATGCCTCTGCAGTTCGTCAGCAAAAACTCTTTGCCGAATCGACTGCAGGCTACGGCGGCGCCATCAACGGAGTAGGTGCGCTAGCAAAGGTCTATGACGGAACCGATGGTGAGATTTCAACTCGAACGATCTTTAACGGAAATACAGCCGGCGGCGACGTCAGTCTGACCACAAATAACCGTCCGGATATCACGGTTAAGAGTTACGGTGCCGGAGCCGGAGGCCTCGGGATTGGTGTGGTTCAGTCGATTGCCGAAACCCGAGGTAAAGTCATTTCCGAAGTGACTGGAAATGTATTTAGTCATGCTAATTTGACAGTGGCAGCCGGTGCCGGTCTCGGAGATGAAAGTGGAGCCTTAAAGATGACGGCAGACTCTCAGACTTACGGCGGCGCCATTATTACCTCAATCCCTGTTAACACTTCCGAGCTGACAAATTCGAATCAGGTTGAAAGCAAGATTGAACTGTCCGGTGATTCTTCTTTGGAGAACTTCACTTCCGTAACAGAAGGCAGTGCTGTCTATTTGTCTAAGACAACCGCAGGTACGGGAGGAACGATTGCCTCGGGCAATAATTCCGCAGAAGTGAACCATAAGGTATCGGTGAAGAACGAAGTTTCTTCTTCGTCTTCAGTGGGACTTAAGAATGCGGCTGTAACGGCTTCTAATAAAGAAAAGGCGACGGTTCTTGCCGACAGTGCCGGAGGCGGAATTATTCTTGCCGAAGGTACCGATCTTGACGCAAATGCGGCTCAAGTAAAACATACAGATCGCTCTGATACGACTTTAACTGTCAGTGGCCGTTGGAATATTCAAGATGCAGCGTCCTTCGTGACCTCGGGGGAACACAACATCGGCATGAAAGCCGATAACACCAAAGGCGCTTTGGCCGGAGGAAGCGGTGCTTCGCTGATCAACGACATGCAAGGCACCAACAAAGTCTCGATCGGGGACGGCTCGGCAATTAACGCTTCCGGTATTCTTGTTGGAGCCTCTGATAATTGGGACGTTCATGCCGCTGAAGGAACTTATGCCGTTGACTCCCGTGTTTACGGAGCCTTTGTCGGTACCGGCATCAAAGCAAGCAATACGGAAAACCGTACCCAACAGGTCGATATCGGTAAAAATGTGGTATTGACAGCAGATGATCTGACCATTTCTGCGAAGAATGTCGGAAGAACTAGTCTGAAGGTTCGTGCTCAAACGGCCGGTGCCGTTGCCGGTGTGACAGCAGAAAACTTCGAAACCCTAAATACTCAAAATAGAATTAACTTGGCCGACGGTGTGCGTTTAACTGCTAACAGCGCCGAAGGCACGCTGACGATTGCCGCCTCTTCTGACGAAGATGTTGAAGCACAGAGCGTCGGAGATGTTCAAGGCGCAGCGGTAGCCGGGGCAGGGGCCAAGGTTTCCGTCAACCAAAATCGCACCAATGAAGTAAATGTCGGTAGCGGTTCTAACATCTTGTCGAAAGGCAAGTTGGCGATTAGAGCAGGCAGAGATGCTGATGGCTCGAACTCTCAGTTTGATTTAGTGAGCTATGCCCACGCTTACAGCCACTCAGCCATCGGCGGAACGGATTCGGAAGTTTCCGACAGTCTTAACCTGACCAATAAGCTCAATCTCAACGGAGAAATCAAATCTTGGCGTGATACTGAGCTTTACGCACAAAGCGGCGATGTTTCTACCGAGGAAACGGCACGTTATTGGTTCTGGACGTCAGCATCGGATGCCGGCGAAGTCTCGATTGCTTCGACAGCCGCGGGGACGAAATCCAAGAATCTGACCACCGACAATAAGATTCAAGTGGGCGGACTGGTTCAAGCCGGCGTGAATACCAAGGCGGATATTCAGATCAGCGGAATTGCTTCGCCAAAGGAATCAGATTCAAGCGTGACATTGGATACTCAGGATCCTTTGAAGATCACGAAGTCCGGTGTCGATGATGGCTCTGTCAGTGAAGTGAAGGTCGAATCTCTGACGAACATGTACTGGAAGCGTCATGAGGAGCTTCAAAAGGCTATGGCCGATTACGGCACGACGGATCCTTCTCTGCTTGCAGCGTACAAGGCTGAAGACCAACTTCTGCTTGAAACAATGAAGCAGAAGGGCTTATTAGTTGGAGATATCAAAGGGAATTTCTCGCTTATTGACAAGACGAGCCGCCCCTATGTCGAAATTTCCAATGTCACTGTCTCCGGCGGAAATATTTCTGCGTTCACGGACAGCGTAACCGGAGCAGGCTCTTTAGTCGCTAAAACCGCTGAAGGAATCAATATTGACAACCAAGGCACTGTGGCTTTGAAGCTTAGCGATATCCAAATCTTGGATAAGGGCGGCGAATTTAAGCTGAACGATCAGGTTGTTACCGATAAGACTGGTGCGTTGGGTTCATTCAACGGACAGTTAACGACATCGGCTAATTCAGAAGCTCCGTCGATTACGATTAACTCCGCTTACAACGGATCGGTTCTGGTTTCTTCGGGCAATAATCAGCAAAAAATCAACCCTGATACCAGTATTGATATTTCCGGCAAACTGATTAACCGAGCAGGAAGCATCTCCGTCAGCAGCGGAGGCGACGTTTACGCTGACAAAACGGCTTCGATTTCTGCAGGGGGCTCTTTAGGCATCACGGCAAAAGGTTCTATTACTCAGTCTTACCGAGGAGGATTATTTAACGTCGGCGGTTCTGTTGAAGAGCTATGGAAAACAGAAGTTGGCAATTTAAACAACCAGTCTTCAGTCAGTTCAAATACCGACCATGTGTACGGTCCGGGCAAACTTGGTAATGCAGACAATGGTCAAGCCGGAGACATGGTTGCCGGAGGAAGTATTTTCCTCGCAGCCGATGCTATTAACTTAAACGGCTACGTTCAAAGCGGTTATGCGAAATACGGTTTGACATTATCGGATACGGAAGTCGACAAGAAGATTGCTTCTATCAAGGCAAATTGGCAGGCACACGGATCCCCGTCCGACGTCAACAGCAGGACACCGCAGTATGCGCTACAGGAAGGCGGTCCTGTTTGGGATGAAGCTTCCAAGTCCTATAAGTATCAAGTCGCAGCCTGGTACGATCCGGTCAATGACAGGGTGATCGTCGATGACATTTCTCCGCAAGGCGGACAGATTTACATTACCGGAAGAGTGGCAAGCACAGGCGGCGGGCAATTGTCCGTGGCGAACGGTTCGGCAGACATCAATATCAACGTCGGCAACCGCAACGTTCTGCTTGGAAATGTCGATACAGGCAATATTGAAGGTTTGATCCAAATCACGGATACGAACTCGGGGTTTGACGGCAGACCTGATAACGCAATTGCCAAGGTAACAGAAATCCGTAAAGGAAATTCTGTGGCTTACTGGCTCAATGCCGACGGAACAAAAACGACCGGCACCAAAGTCGAGGATAGTTCATACAACCCCTTGGCCGACCAGTTATATGGATGGACTGACGGCAAGGGAACTACAACCGTCACGACAAGATACCACTCACAAGACTTTACGGTTTGGGACGCATTCAATTATGGAGAACCGGAGAATTGGACATCCGTAAACACAAAAGAAGTAGCGAACGCTGACCTAGAGAATGGATCGACCATTTGGGTAGCCGGTCGTCCTAAAGACAAGAATGCGAATTTCGAAGCATGGACCACTCAGGTAAGCAGCTCGGATAGGTCAACAACTTCCCATTGGACGACTTATAACACTTGGGTCCACTTCTCGGGTACGCATCACACCCAGAAGATAACGACAACTTCGACGTCGACGCTTTATTCCTACACGGTAAAAGCAGACCACCAGGTAGGTACTTCTTTCTTAAGCGGAACCAATACGATTGCGATTGAAAGCGGTAAGTCCGTCTTGCTCGGCGGTGCTGTGAACGCCCTGGGCGGTTCTGTTAGCTTGATAGCAGGCGACAACATCCTCAATCAAAGCGGAGCTGCAGCAATAACCGGCGCATCCAGTCTCACCTTGAAAGCAGCAACAGGCTCAATTGGCTCAGAAGGATCTGCGATTAAGTGGGTAGTAGCCGGAAGTTCCGACAAGCCGTTGAATCTTTCGGCTGAAGCAGGTAAGTCCATCTATATTGATGCTAAGAATCTGAACTCCGGTGCATCCGTTTCCGGATCCCTGAATGCCGGAGAAACGGTTTCTGCTGAATTCAGAGGCGGCGTTGACTTGAATTCGCTTTCCGGACAGAAACTTTCTCTTGTTTCCCAAGAAGGCGGAATTAATATTAAGAGTCTGGATCACAAAGAGGCCTCTGATCTTTCCCAGCGTCTTGACCTGACTGCAGCAGGTGATATTTCTTTGAAATCTGTCGGAGATATTTCTGTGGGTCAGATCAGCACGAGTGGGGATGTCACAATTGATTCAGCCGGAAATATTTATGATGCGATTGATCGCTCGGATAGCGATGAGCGTTCGGCACAAAAACGCCTTGAAAGCTGGATTGAAGCCGGCATTCTGACGTCTGACGGAACTTCTAACGAAGGGGCTCGGTTTGCTAAAGACGAACAAGACATAAAAAATGGTATTACTTCCGACTTTAATCGATATCAGGCTTACCTAAACCATGAGCAGGAAGCTGAAAAGGGTCGCGTAAGAGCGCTGACAACAGAAGAGCAAAAGGATTTTGCGGCTCTGAAGTCTCGCTTTGCGGGATGCGGCTCTGCAGAAGACGCAATTAACAAAGAAGCGAATATTCAAGGCTCGGCATTAAATCTTGTTCAAGCATCGAAAGACAATTACGGCTGGACGCAGAACGAATTGCTCTTTGCAGTGTCTGAAGCCATCTTGAATCCCGATCCGAGCTATGTTCCTGAGTCAGGCGTTGCCAATATCAAAGCAGCAAACATTACGTTGAAGTCCGGCGCCGGAATCGGTCAGGAACTTGACGGTCATACGGCCAACATCAGCGATTTGGATGCTTCGACAGAAAAAGGCTTGAACCTCTACAAGCTTTTAGCTCGAGCAGAAGCTAATGACGTTACTTGGAACAAAAAAGCAGGCACTCTGACGATCAACTTAAAGAAAGCCTTTGAAGTCCATCAGAGCAGCGACACGAAATTAAATGCCGATGCAGTAAACAGCATTTATCTACAGTCTGACTCTGAAAACACATTGAATCTTGGTTCCCTTTCTTCTCAAAACGGAGATATCCGTCTCACTGCTACAAATGGAATCACTCTATCCGGAGAGGGTGCGGTTAAAGCTAAAGACTTGATCCTGAGAGCAGGGCTTGGTTCAATCGGATCCGCCGACAAACTTCTTAAAACGGCGATTACAGGATCGGCCGTGTTCTCCGGAAACGGAGGCGTATTTGTTGATCAAGACGGAACGCTTAATCTCCAATCCGTGGCCAGCGGTAAAGATGTTGTATTGAAGGCTGACAATATTTATTCCGCTAAGGACGCGACAGGACAGGCCGGGCGCATCAGCGGCACTAATTTCGCTTTTGAGACAGCGGGGGACGTAGGTCAGACAGATGCAGCTTTGATATTGGATTCAGTCAATGACTTTAATGTTGTTCTGAAAGGCAAACCTCAGAATGTGTGCCTTCAAGCCAATAGAGAATCTGAAATGTCTGTGTCCGTGACCGAAGAGACAGTTACTTCAAATGTTGAGATCTCGACGGAAGGTTCTCTGAAAGTTAAAAAACTTGTTTCAGAAGACGGAGAGATCGAATTTAATGCCAAAAAGACATTAACAATTGAAGAGATTCAGGCCAAAAGAGATGTGGCGGCTGAAGCTAACACGATCCACCTTAACGGAACAGCGAAGACCTCTGATGGTAATCTGACTCTTAAGGCAGGCTCGTCGCTTTCGGTCGCAGACCATTCCACCCTTTCAGCTTTAAACGGAACCCTTGATCTTTCTGCACCGAAAACGACTTTCGGAAAAGCGCTAACGCTGGAAGCTAAAAAACTCGGCCTTACTACAAGCAATGATATTTCTTTGACGGACAGCAGTCTAACTGCAGGAACAGATGGCCTTTCGTTAGTTTCTTCCGAAGGATCTGTCTCCATTAATGGCGGCGCATTAACGTCTCAGAACTCTATAAATGTTTCATCAGCTAAGGACACGACAATCAGCAGAACTGCTGTTTCTTCAGAAGGAAACGACGCAGAGGCCGGAGTCTTTTTGCGTTCTTCAGAAGGCGCAGTCAAAGTCAGTGACGGCTCGATCAATTCGAACGGTTCCGTCAAACTTTCTGCTGTCACAGACGCGCAGCTGACAAATGTTTCCGTATCGGCTAAGGGAACGGGAGAAGGCAGCGGAGTAGAAGTGAATTCCTCTCAAGGTTCCGTCATGATCGATGCCGGACAACTTGACTCTCAAAGTTCTATCCGACTTACTTCTGCAGCCGGCACACAAGTGATGGGAGCCGATCTAATCGCCGCCGGCACTGGGGAATCGGAAGGCTTATTTATTACCTCAAATGGAGGAGCGGTTGAGGTAACAAGCAATACAGTAAGTTCAGGCTCAGTTATCGACATTGCGTCTCAAAAGGATGCCAGTCTAACTGTTGAAAGTTTGAATGCAGCTGGCAAACTCGATGTCGAGAGTAAAGAAGGAAGCATCAACGTAAGTTCAGAAGCGAACGGCAACACAGGCGGTTTGCAGGCCGCAGCAGAAAACGGCTCTGTTACGTTGAAGGGGCTCAATGTCGATTCTTCAACTGATATTGATGTTCTGGCGAAAGATAGTATTTCCGTTACCGGCGGCTCCTTAAAGAACAAGGATGGTTCTAATTTGATCTTGGTGTCGAAAGAAGGCAATTTGAACCTTGCTCTGAATGAAAAGAATCTTGCTGCCGATACGATCACCTTAAAAGGAAAAGGCGAACTTAATCTCACGGGTTATACGCTTGTTGCTTCCAAAGGCGACTTGAAGGTTGCTACCGGCGGATTGAATATCAAGGATGCCTCTTTGAGTACTTCGACACCCGGCTCGGTTCTCCTCTCGGCTGAGGAAGGAAACGTTGATTCTAATAACAAGACCAGCATTGATTCTGCCGGCAGTCTGGAAGTGGGCGCAGCAGGCAAGGTCGATTTATCCGCAGCTAAAGTTGTATATTCGGAGTCTGGAGCACTACGTCTGACAGCAGGTTCTACAGATTCTGACGCCCTTAAAGTGTTTGCTCATAAAAACAATACCTTTAAGGGCGACGAAGTCGTAATGGACAGCGCCGGAGGGTTGATTTTTGCAGATGAAGCCCCCATTACAGTTGAGGCTTCTTCCGGGAAAGCCGTCTTGAAAGGACAGGCAATTGACCTCAAATCCGGTTCTTCCGTCAAAGCAAGGGACGAAGCAGTAGTTCGCGGATACGAGAGTTTGGTGCTCGGAGACAAAATATCTGTCGAGGGCTGCAGTGTGTCTGTTACGGGAGGAAAACAAGCCTTCAGCCTCGGAAACTATGTTTCTCTGACAGCAACAAATGGCGGAATTGAAGTTTTGGCAGACGCCGACGCGACGCTTGGAGGATCGCTCAACGTGAATGCTTCCTTGAAAGATCCGTCTGCCGGAGACGAAGCTCCGATCCGGATCGGAGCTCAGGGGGTTTTAAACGTTACGGAAGACAAATTCGAAGTCATTGCTGAAAACGGCAGTGTCGATATCTTTGGCGGGAACGGCTTGAATATCAAGAATGATTTAACGATCGTTTCTGCGTCCGACAGCTCTTTAACCTCGGAACGCGGTTTAATTGATATCGGAAATAAAGCGACGGTGAAAGCCGGGACGCAAAGCGGATTAAGTCAAGAAAACCCGCTCTATGGAAAAGTCAGTGTCATCGCCGGGAAAAGCTTCACCATCGGTGACGAGGCTCAAATCCTTTCTGACGATCTGCTGGTTTCAGCAGAAAAAGATATTCGATTCGGCGATAAGGCCACGCTTGTCGGCGCGACAAAGGGAGTCACGGTAAGAAGCAGCGAGGGTTCGATCTATATGGGCGAAAACCTCACGATGTCTTCTAATTCGGACAACTCTTTGTTTGAAGCCGGTAAAGATATTGTGATTGATCGGGATGCAACATTGAACAGCGAGAAAAATTCTGTGGTGTTCAGCGCCGGTCAGGACATTAAGTTCGAAGAAGACTTTACGGTTCACGGAAAAGGATTTGAACTTAAAGCTCAGGGTTCACTGATAGTCGGTGACAAAGCAACGGTTCAAACGAAATTCGGAAAATACGAGACCGGTTCGATAGAATCTTTGCCGCAAACGTCTATTGACGTGAAAGGAGATGTTAGATTCGGGAATGATGCAACATTCCGTACGACGATGCTGTCTATGAGCGCGGGAGATGATGAAAATCACACGGAAGGAAATATAACTTTCGGCGAACGTGCTTCCATCCAAACTTCAGTTCTCGGCGCTGTTATTGACGCTCAAGGAGATATTGCTTTCGGCGCCGGCGCAAACATTCGGACCCAAGAAGATCAGGAAGACTCCTACGTCCGAATCTCTTCACGCGGCCAAATAAGTTTTGGAGAAAACGCATTTGTTACGTCTGGAACGAGCTTAGATATTATCGGCAACAAGGGCATTTTCTTGGATAAGGGCGCCGTTCTTCAATCGAAGCTTGAGGACGGCTCTAAGAACCATACGTCACTGGTTTCAGAACATGGCGACATCAGGTTGGGAGAAAACTCCGTCGTCCAAGGTCAAACGGCTTACATCCGAACCGGAGATGAGTCGGGTGTCGGAGGCGGTTCTATCGAGCTGGGAGATAATTCTCAAGTCAGCGCGAGAGACAACGTCAGCATGAATGTGACGGGAGACGTGGTTCTTGACGGACAATTCCTTTCGACTTCTCTCCATGAAACAGAAATCAGATCTTCTGAAGGCAATGTCGTACTCAAAGATGAATCGGAATTGATTTCTTACGGTGACGTGTATTTAGACGCAGCCGGATCTATAGATATCGGATCTGATTCCTTTATTTTTGCCGGTAATGATCCGGATGCTTCCAATCGAGTGGGTAAAAAGGATGTTTCCTTCACTGCCGGACAAGATGTCACAATCGGAAAGGGCACGGTTGTTCTGACTCAAGCTGACCTGAATATTGAAGCAAAACGGGGTTCGGTTGTTTTTGAAGAGGAAACAGCTGTTGGTGTCCTCAGTCCTTCTGAAGATGAGGAAATCAATCGTTTGACGGTTTCTGCAGGAAAAGACTTTACGATAAAAGACACCGTAATGTTGTTTGCTTCCGAAGAGGCTCAATTGAAAGCAGGGGGAAACTTCGAGCTCGGTCAAGGATCCGTCTTGGCTGGGGACGGTCTTGTGAAAGTAGAGGCCGGGAAAGATGTGTCCTTGAAACATGGCTCCGGAATTGAAGGATTCTCTTCTGACGGGGTGGAAAACCTCGAGATTCACGCGGAAAGAAACGTCCATCAAGACGCTTCTGCCGACGGCATTGCGTCCGATCGTCTGGAAGTTTCTGCAGGCGGATCGGTTGAGTTACTAGCTCAGAAATCAGCCAAGGATAAAGAGCTGGGAAATCGAGTTGATGAATTGATTGTATCTGCCGGTTCGGACATTAATTTGGTCTTGAACGGTCAGAAGCAGGAAATTCAGATTAATGAAGAAAAAGGCAATATCATCAACGGAAATCTGACTATAGAAAATTACAACGGTCCGCTTTCAGTTGGATATGAACTGACTGTTAACGGCCACGCTGAAATGAAAGCCGACAGTGTTTTACTTAAAGACCTTCAAGCATCTCAGGATATTTATCTCGAAGCCAACGGCGAAATTCGAGCCAATGAGCTAGCGTCCGGAGCGGATGTCACGATTGTCCAGCGCTCCGCAGATCCGTCTGCTGCCGTCGTGGTCAAAAATGTCGATGCCGGAGATCAGATCTTTGTCTTGAATGCTGGCGGTCCGATATCCTTAGAAAAATCTGTTTCCGGTAATTCAACAATGATATTTGTCTCTCAGGACGGGTATAAGCCGGATAGGAACGTTATTTCTTCAAGATCCAACAGAGTAGGGATTTTCGCGGCTGCACCGCAAATGCTGTCGGTGTTCGATCGCTTTGGTCGCGAAATCTCTTATCTCAGTAAGGATTCTTTGCAAGCTGACCAGCGCCATCATCATTATGCGTTATATCGTTATGGAGAAGACACGCATATGCCTGCTTCGCGTTTATTTTTTAACGGGTACAGAGCTGAAAGCGTAAGTCCTTCGAATGGTCTGATAAAAGAAGCTCTACTTTTTGTAACCAACCGGTGGCAGGTTAACATGGGAGAAGAGGGGGCCGAAGAGGAAACCGAAGACTGATGAAATGAGACCGAAAAGTCCGGTCTCCGCGGAGCTGACCTCCTCCTCTTCGTGTAGAGGAAGAGGAAAGAGGTCAGGAAGCCGCTGTAATCCGGGCTTCTTCCGATAATTCCGTTTTTTGGTCAGACGGCTTGGCTGAAGCTTTCCTTTTTTTGTATTGTGAGCGAATGATGGAATAAAGAATTAAGCCGATTAGAATCATGCAGATTGGGCTTGAGAATATTCCCAAAATTGACCGACATCTCCTTGTACCAAGGCCAGGGCACGCGCTAATTCACTTTCAGCCATTGTGCCGAGTACCAAACCTAAAACCAAAGGTTCTCTGGGAAGGTTGAAGTGCTTCATTGCACATCCCAATGCTCCGAAACCTATCATGACCCAAACTTCAACAATTGAGCCGTTGACGGCGTACGAGCCGATCACTGCTAACGCAAGCACTAATGAGGCAAGGATGGGTTTAGGCATTGCCAGCAATTTGACGCAGTATTTGGCACAAAGGATTCCGATGGGAATGAAAGCGACATTAGCGATGAGTAAACTGAAGATAAAGCTGTAAACAGTCTCAGCATTCTCTTGGAAAAGCGTTGGCCCGGGCTGGAGTCCATGAATCATCAGCCCGGAGATCAATACAGCCGATACGGCGTTGCCCGGGATGCCTAACGTAAAGGCAGGAACGAGCGAACCGCCAACTACGGCATTGTTGGAAACTTCTGAAGCCAAAACGCCTTCAGGGCAGCCGGTGCCGAAATGACTCGGATCTTTGGCGGATTTCTTTGCGTCATCGTAGGCAATAAATGAAGCGATGGACTGGCCGGCTCCCGGGACGATGCCGATTATGATGCCAATGATTGAGGCTCTGAGAGTCAGCATTTTGTATTTCAGGATTTCTCTCATCGCGCGGATAATTCCAGAGCAGGAAACCGAACTTTCGACTTTAACGGCATCTTTTTCGTCTCTTAACATTGAGACAACTTCCGGAAGAGAATAGAGGCCAATTAATGCAGTCACTAGAGATAAACCGTTGAAAAGTTCCGGCAGATCAAAGGTAAAGCGCGCTTCCCCGGTAATCGGATGCATTCCTACAATCGAAAGTAAGAGACCAAAAATACCGGTGATCATTCCTTTAACAATATTCTTTTCTGAAAGCGCAGCGATGATGGCGACTCCGAAAAGCGCCATGATGAAATATTCCTGAGAGCCGAATTCCAAAGCCAAACGCGCTAAAGGAGGAGCAAGAAATAAAAGGGCAAAGACAGAGAGAATTCCGCCGATTGCCGAACCGATCGTAGATAACGCTAAGGCGCGAGAAGCCTGCCCTTTCTGAGTCATCGGATAACCGTCAAGTAGCGTGCAGCAGTTCGAGGGAGTTCCGGGAATATTTAACAGAATTGCACTGATGGAGCCGGCGTAACTTGAAGAGGCATAAATGGCACCGAGAAGAGCTAGTCCCATCGCTGGGCTCATGCTGAAAGTGAAAGGTACCAGAAGGGCAACGCCCATAGTGCTCGTAAGTCCTGGCAGAGAGCCCACGACAATGCCCAGAATTGTCCCTAGGAGAACCATCCCCAGCATTCCGGGTTCCAATGCTTGGAAAAATGCAGGAAAAAGTGCTGAAAGATCCATAGCTGCCCTCCTAAAAAGCCCATATCTCGCCGACAGGCAATCGTGTGCCGAGCAAGAGCGTAAAGAAGAAATAAACACCGGTAAGGAATAGAAGCGTTACTCCTAGATAAACCAATAGGCTCCTTTTACGGATGCATCCAAATCCGGCCATCACCAGTATTAAGAATAGGAATGTAGAGAGATAGTAACCGAGCAGCGGGACTGCGACTGCGTAAGTTCCAATTAACAGCAGAATTGTCAAGGAGAGAGGAAAACCCGGTCTGTGAAACTCAAAGGAAAGAGATAGCTTTTCTGCTTTGAATTTTTTAAAGAGGGTGATTGCATTGAGTATCGAGAAAGACACGAAAAGCCAGCCCAAGAAGACCGGGAACTGTCGGGAGTCCGGTTCATATGAATAGCCTTTCCATAAGATCAGAGTTCCTGCGAGCAAAAGAAGAGTCGCTAGAAACGTTTCTTTTCGGATGTTCTCTTGTTCCATGATTGACTCCCGACAAAATGTTAGAAGAGGTTCTTGTTTTCTGAGACTAGTTTGGAGGTCTGAGAGACAATTCTTTGAGTTTCTTGGGCGTTTTTAAAGCCGATATCCAGCTTGAGTTTCTTGGTTTCAGCGATGAAATCCGGATCTTCGCAAATCCCTTTGATGCCGTTTTCTAACTTAGTTAATACTTCGGGACTTAAGCCTTTGGGCGCGCAAATGCCGCGGATGGCTGCGCCTGCAGGCGCGATATCTTTTCCGAAAGCTTCTTTGGCAGTGGGAGCGGAGGCTGCGGACTGGTCAGCGAATACCACGAGAATTTTAAGTCCGTTGCCGAGCTGCTTTTGTGCGGCAGAGAGTGTTGAAGCACAGAGGTCAACTTTTTTACCCATCAATGCTGTAAGTGCCTTACCTGAGCCGTTGAAGGGAACGAAATTTGTCTTAATACCAAGATCTTTTTCAGCGATCAGATGCTGGAGCTGAACATTAGACTGCGGACCGTCTCCGGCGACATTCAAAGTTTTGATTTTAGCTGCTTTGATGAAATCAGCTGCTGTTGTATAAGGACTGTCCTCGTTGACAACCCAGACAATTGGGTCAGATTGAACAGCTGCTATGAAGGTGAAATCATTCATAGAGAAAGGCACATTCTTACGCAGTTCCTTGATCATGATCATTGAAGGTAAAGAAGCTGCACCGATTGTGTAACCATCCGGTTTGGCTTTACTCAGAAGGGTCCAGCCGATTTGGCCGCCGGCTCCTGGTTTATTGTCAATGGTAAGAGTTTGACCGAGATGTTTTTCCGCGTATTTACCCATGATGCGAAGAAGGATGTCATTGCCGCCTCCTGCGCTAAAAGGAACGATTGTCAAGAGCGGCTTAGAAGGATAAATATCTGCTGCATAGGCTGAACCGGCGCCAAAGAGGCTTAGAGCGGTAAGAACAGAAAGGGAGGAAAGAAGGTTTCTGCGTTTCATGATTTTGTCCTTGGAATGGAAATAAAGTTTTGGGGATAATTTTGGTCAGAGCGTCGGATGGTCTTTGTCAAAAATTACTTTTCCATCGGCGACGATGGTCGGATGCCACATGATGAGATCGTAGTGACACGGTGCCTTGGTAACGCCGCCGAGGGTAAGGCTTGTGCCGATGCCGATATGACAGGTCCCGAGGACTCCTTCGTCTTCAAGCATGATTCCGCACATACGACACTTCGGATTCAAACCAATCCCGAGTTCTGCAATGTTGTAGCTGTTTTTGTCGGCGTGGCTGGCTAAATCTTTGCGAAGGATTTCTGCAGCCCTTCCGCCTTTGATTTCAGTGATAAAGCCCCCTTCGACTTTGCATATGACGGGTTCATCTACAAGGCCGATACCGAGATATGGAATTGAAGCATCGCATACAATAATCCCTTCTGCAGTCCCCTCTATAGGGGTTGTATTTGCTTCAATAGTGGGGATGGTAGAGAACTGACCTTTTTCAACTACGCAGTAAAGCGCATTTCCGCGTCTTCCTTTCGTATTGAAACGAAGATCAGTTCCTCCCGGAGAGGTGATATGAATTTCTTCGGCAGTTTCCAGGGCTTTGGCGACAGCAATGCAGGTTGGTTTGATTTGATCAAAGTCAGCTTCTATCCCGCCGTGCATCATAACTTCAGGGGTGAAATCTGTCATGACGATGATTCGAGCTCCGGCTGCCGCCGCATTTTTTACTGCATGTGTGTGGGTAATAGAGTAACTGACGGGCACGATCACGACGTCCGCATTTTTCATGGCGGCGCCCACGGCTGCAGGCGGTTCTTCTCCGGCCCGTTTGCGAGGCTTCATACTCATAATCATTACTTCTGCACCTCGGTCACAGGCAACGGCAGCAACAGCTTGAGCGATGTCTGTTTTAGCATAGTCAGTGACCAAAAGGACAGTTTCCCCGGCTTGCACTTTTGTAGCAACATCGACTAAAACCTTGGCTCCCTTTATCATTAGAAGTTCTTTCATCACTTTTCCTTTCTTTGCGCCATCATCGAGCAGTTGCACCAATTTAGGGCATCCTTGCACAGCTATGACGCATTTAAGTTGGTTTATTGAGGCTTTGAAAACTAGTCAGGTTGATTATTGGTTGGATGATTCTGCTAGGTTTCAAAATAATCTATGCAAGAACTATGCCAAGTTTGCGCTATCTATTTGAAAATAGTTATACGAATGCACTGTTAAGTTGAAAACAGTTTCTGTCAAGCTTTTTAAGCGAAGTGCAGGAAAGGACCTGGCATGGGATGAAGCGTGCAAGAAAACGATAATAGAAAGGCTATTTTTTGATTCAGTAATCTCCCCTTAGTAACCCCTGTTGGTATAAAAAAGCGGTTTTTTTTTA
>ENA-UEYL01001046-UEYL01001046.1-human-gut-metagenome-genome-assembly--contig:-NODE-1046-length-25319-cov-83.411378_pt1 | contig 25319 bp, 21 predicted proteins | sample MGYA00242941_ERZ507946 | MGnify/ENA primary metagenome ERZ507946 (study PRJEB26167, sample SAMN06115482) | human gut metagenome | host: Homo sapiens | place: China:Guizhou | collected 2015-03-11...
AGCGGCAGGGGGGAGGGACAGGACGGGGCCGGGGGTGCGGGCGGGGGGGCGCTGGAGGAGCGACGGCACTGCACTGCTGCGCGGGTGGGCAGTACACCACTATAGGTGGGAGCCGCGGAGCCATGCCAACTAAGGGAGTGTAAGCAAGCCGAGCCGGGGCGGGCGCTCTTCCTGCCGCTCTTCCCTGCTGTTCCGTGCGCCCGTTCCGGCCGGCGCAGCGCTCTCTATGCCGCCTCTCTTGTTTGCTCAAGCTGGTTAGAACGGCACGTCGTTCTCTGTGAACTCTCCGTCTCGCACCATGCGGCGGATGATTGCCCTTGCGTATGCCCACGACGGGCGCGGCGCGTATGCGGTCTGCTGGAGTGCGCGGCTCACCTGTTGCGGTGTGATTTCTCCCCTTTCGAGTTGTGTTCTGACCTCCTTGATGATGACCTGAACCGGGCGCGTGCCAATGGCATCCTGATAGTCCTGTGCGAAGTGCTCCATAAACATTTGGGTAATCATGAAACGAAAACCGTTGATTGTCGTTTGACTGTTTGCCGTTGTCGTTTCGCTGTCTCTTCCAATAGTAGTAGTAGTAGTACTACTACTACTCGTGGTTGTACTACTACTGCGGTTGTAGTAGTCGTTGTTTTTGTCGTTTTGGTTAACGTGGTTGTAGTGCTGGTGCTCCATGTGGTATACTCCTTCCATAGTCGTTGTTACTACTACGGGAGGGGAAAAGAATATGCGAAAGGACTATACTCTTGGCGAATGGTTAGATGTCTGGCTTGAATACTACGTCGAACCCTCTGCCCTTGCGCCCAGCACAAAGGCGTGCTATAATAGGGCTGTACGGGCTATTCCTGCGTCGTTGGGTTCAATTTGGGTCATTGACATTGCACCGCTGGATTGCCTGTGCTGGATCCAGTCTGTGGCGCGCACGCATCCGCGTGCCGCCCAGCTGGATCGTGTAATGCTTTCCCGCGCGCTTCTCGTTGCGCGCAAGCTGCACCTTACAGATTGTGTCCTTGACGAGGACACATGCCCACAGGTTGTGCACCATGCACAAAAGGCGGTGGTGCTGACCCTGCCCGAACTGCTCCGCTACATGGACGCGGCAGCGCTGATGGATTCCGCTACTGTGCTTCTGCTCTGCTGTTGCGGTCTGCGGCGCGGCGAAGCCCTCGCAGCTTCTCGCGCTGACTTGTCTGCCGATGGCATTTTGACCGTACAGCACCAGCGCGGCGATAGCCGCGAACTGCATCCCTTGAAGTCGAAACACTCGTACAGGCGCATTGCTTTGCCTGACAACGTGCTTGATTGCATCAGAATGCGCCCTCTGACGCTCTCTGGGCTCTTCTACGAGGGAAGTATGCACAAGGTGTACACAGACCATCACAGCGTCACGCAGCGGCTTTCTCTGCCGCCTGTGACCCTCCACGGCTTGCGCCACTCGGTAGCGACTGCCGCCGTTCTCGGCGGCGAACCCGTGAAGCTCGTGCAGGGGTGTCTTGGTCACGCTTCGTTTGCCCTCACTGCCGACCTTTACGCCGACCACCTCCCCGATACTTCGGCAGTTTGCAAACACTTGTTCGTGTAGGGCGCACGACTGGAAATCGTGTGTGGGCTTATACCCCACCTAGGGTTCAAATCCCTAACTCTCCGCCAGATTAGCATCGGTTCGATAGAATCGGTGCTTTTCTTTTGCCCTCGCAGCGAATCCTTCCCCCCGTCACCAAAAAGTGCCTCGCTAATAAAAAGTGCGTACTTGCGCCCATATCAGAAATGATGTATTCTTTACAAGATAACCCCTTTCCCCGAACGACCCACCTTGGAGGAACCCATGAGGAAACTGGTTTCCCTGCTGATGATGATTTTGCTGTTCCTGACCGCCGCGCTGGCGGAAACGAGCACCCCGACCTGCACCACCGTGACGCTTGCGACCGGCAGCGTTCACGGCGGATTTCCCCGCGAAGATGCATGAGCTTTTCCCGGACTACGCGGGCGAAAACCATCTGGAAATGACGGCGGGATTCCTGTTCCCGGCAGAGTAAGTAAGAAAAGACAGGCTGTTCGAGCGTTTTGCCCGGACAGCCTGTTTTTTGTCAGTATCCTGCTTTCTGCAATTCGTCCAGCAGTGCGCACTTGCGCTTGTAGTCCCTGCGCCACTGTTCAGCAAGGTCAGCAATTATCTTTCTTCCCTCGTCGGTGCCTTTCATTCGTTCCAGCTTTTGGATGACCTCGCAGTAGGCGGCGCGCGACGAAGCCGCTTGCATAGCGCGATTCACCATGTCGCGATAGAGTGCCAGCGTGCGGGCGGAATCCCATGCCATCAGCGGGGCAAAATAGGTACACAGTCCCTCAAAATTGCCGTGTTGCTGAATCCGCTGGAGCAGCTGCTCCCACTGCTCAATGGATGCCAGCAGGGGCAGGCGGATAGTGCTTGTCGTCGGCAGTTTCAGCAAACGTTCCGCCTCGTCGCGCCACGCATCGGCGGGAAGCGTCGCTCGAAGCGCATCAATCTGCTCCATGCCGTACTGATTGTACTGCTCAATGTACTGCCGAATCTCCCGCTGCGCAAGGTCAGGCTGATTCGCACGCTGATAGAGTAAAATCAGCTGTTCGCGGCGCTGCTTGCATGGCATATATTCCCCGGCGAACGTCTGCAAATCCGCCTTGACCTGCTCGATGGCTTCCGTCCACTTTTCCGCCGCCATCAGCGTTTTCAGTGTCCGCTCATGCGCATACGGCACATCCCAATGCGAATGCCAGAAGCTGATGATGTCCTCCTGCGAAGCGTGCAGCTGCTGCATCGTTTTTTCACGCTGATTCAGCAGATTCACCATCGCGCCTCCACCGCGTTCCTGCGCATTCGGCTTCCATTCGGCAATTTTCTCGTCGAGCAGCGCAAGATTCCGCTGATGAATCGCTTCGTCCCACGGATACGAAAACAAGAACGCCAGCGGCGCGGTGAAATACGGCATCGGCTTCCACGTCCGGAATGCAGCGGCGAACCACTCGTACATTGCCGACTGCTGGGCGGGTGCTGCGATGGCAAGAATCCGCATCCATGCATCGCGGCAAGCGCCTTCGATATCCTCCTGTTCAAGAATTTCATCGGCGGATTCAAACATCATTGCCGTGTCGCAAACGAGTTCAAACGCCAGCATCGCATGTTCCGGTGTCAGCAAATCAGCCAGTTCCGCGTCCAGCAGCTCCAGCAGTTCCTGAACAGGTGATTCCTCTTCTTCGTCATATTCTTCTTCGTCATATTCCGCGTATTCGTCATACTCGTTTTCGGAATAGCGTTCGGCGGCGTGAAGCGTCTGCGTCAGGGTGCGCTGCCAATTGAGGCGGCGTTCATCCGCACGGACAGGTTCGTCTCCCTTGCACAGCATCAGCCGATTTCGGAGTGCTTCGTCCTTTTTCAGCAGCGGACGAAGAAAATCCCGAAGCGTTTCGGCGGGCAGGCTGTTCAGCTTCTTCTCCCACTCCGGCGCGGGCAATTCCGCTTCCGGCAGATGGGTCGCCGCAAAGAGAACCGCCGCCATATGCTTGCAGTTTGCGCCCTCTTTCGCAAAGGGGCAGGTGCAGGACATGGTTGCCACGGCATCGTCTGCCAGCGTAATCTCAACCCGATACAGCCGCGTGCCTTCTACATCAGCAGTGATTTTCTCCTGCGTGCAGTGCAGGTCTTTCACTGCCCCGGCACGCCAGTAATTGCGCCCGCGCGTAATCATCTTCGAGATAAAATTCTCTTTCCAGTCAGTGATGTGCATCGGCATTCCACCTTTTGCAAAACAGGCTGCCCGTTTTTCTCGGACAGCCTGCTTGCTTATTCCTTCGTCTCAATCTCAATGCCGCGTTCTGCCAGCCAGTTCGGCCAGTAGTCGTCGGTGTAAAGCAGTGCCTCGCGGGTGGAGGGCATCGGGGGCAGCGAGCCGCCCGTGGCGTAAATCAGCGCGGAAATCGGCAGAACGGTGTAGCCCTGCTCCTCGTAGTAAGTCAGGACAGCATCGAGAATTTCCCAGCTGTGATTCGCGTCGAGATGGCAGAGCAAAATATTGCCGGGCGCGAGCTTGGCGCGCGTCGTACCGTTCTTGATGCACTCCTCCACCGTATATTTGCCGATGGAGTCCTTCGTGCTCATGTTCCACAGCACGCACTCCATGCCTTCCGCGCGCGAAACGCTGATGACGTTGCTGTTCACGTCCCCGTACGGCGGGCGCATTAGGCGCGGCGAGACGCCCAGCGTTTCCGCCATGGTCTCCGCCGGAAAAACGATTTGGCGCATCATGCTGTATGGCCGTTCCTTCGTCAGCTGCGGATGCGTGTTCGTGTGGTCGCCGATTTCATTGCCCGCCGCCAGCACGCGCTTGGATTCCTCCGGGAACGTGCGGACGAAATAGCCCGTCATGAAGAAGGTGATATTCGTGTTGTGCTTCGCCAGCACTTCCAGCACCTGATCGGTGTTCTTGCCGCCGAAACCGCAGTCCATGCCGATGCCGACAAGTTTCCGCTCCGTCTCCACGTTCTTGACGGCGCGCTGTCCCTTCGCAACGACGGTCAGGTAACCGCCATCCGCCACACAGCGATCGCCCAGCCACACGCTCAGGCGGGTGTAGCCCTCCATATCAGCGGTTGGGGTGATAGAAAAGCTCATGTCGCCGCTCGGATTCGACCACTTTGCTTCCGCCAGCACTGTACCCTTGTCATCGCGCAGCTGGAAGGTGTTGTTGCCCTTGACGATGGTGGATGAATTCGTCACCGTCATGCGGACACTCATCTTCTTGCCCACCGTGCCGAAGTTGATGCCCAGATAGAACTGCACGTTCGGCAGGCGCTGGATGGTCAGCGTGTGCTTGCCTGCACCGGTGTAGCCGTCGCCGCTCTGCAGCTCAAAGACGACCTTGCCGCGCTCCTCCACCACCTGCGTCGGAACGGTCAGCATGGTACTCTTCTGCCCTGCCGGGATGACCACGGAATACGCGCCATCCAAGCCGTCGCAGGTCAGGGAAACCATCAGGTCTTTGTCGCTTGCGGGCGACACGTTCAGCTTCAGCGTATAATCATAGCCGCCGTTGATTTGCCCGTTTTTCTCGGCAAAGGTAACTTTCACGCCGTCCGCCAGCGCGACGGACATCAGCAGCGCCAGCATCATGCCCAGCGCACAGAACCATTTTTTCATGTGCAGCCTCCATTGATCGTCGATCGTTGATATATCTGCTCGGACATACACGTCCACTTCTATTATACCATTGATTGAAAAGGAACACAAGTGCAAAAAAGCGCCGCTCCGCTTGACCATATTCAATCAGCGGGGCGGCGCGATGTGTCAGGGGATTACTGCTCTGCCAGCTTGTTCAGCATCTCAACGATGCCGCGGCTGTTCTCCAGCTGATTCTCCATGCCTTCGACAATCTGCTCTTCCGCAGTCGTCTCATCCGCATCCGCGTGCAGGACAACCGGCAGCTGCTTGCCGACGAACTGCTCCGCGAAGGCGTCCAGCATTTCCTGCGTCAGACCTTCGATTTCATCTTCCAGCGTCAGCTTCAACTCCGTCACCACATTGTTCGCATCCAGATGCAGTTCAACATCAAGCGTGTATTCGTCCGGCAGCATAGACGTGATGGTGGTGGTAAGACCTCTTCTTTCAGCAGCGGGTTCTTCCGTCGCTTCGGGTTCGGCGGTGGGTTCTTCCGTCGCGTCAGGCTCAGCAGCGGGTTCTTCCGTTGCTTCGGGTTCAGCGGCGGGTTCTTCCGTCGCGTCCGGTTCGGCGGTGGGTTCTTCCGTCGCTTCCGGCTCGGCGGTGGGTTCTTCCGTCGCTTCGGGTTCGGCGTTGGGTTCTTCCGTCACGTCCGGTTCAGCGGTGGGTTCTTCCGTCGCTTCGGGTTCGGCGGTGGGTTCTTCCGTCGCTTCGGGTTCGACGGTGGGTTCTTCCGTCGCTTCGGGCTCAGCAGTGGGTTCTTCCGTCACGGCAGGATCAACAGTGGGTTCTTCCGTCGCTGCGGGCTCAACAGTGGGTTCTTCCGTCACGGCAGGATCAACAGTGGGTTCTTCCGTCGCTTCGCCGTTCAGCGCGCTCTGCGCCAAGCCGAGGTTCTGCATCAGCTCATCCAGCTGCGCGGACACGTTGTCGAGGTAGCCCTGCGCCGCCGCTTGATTCGCCTTTGCGGTGTCCAGTTCAGCGGTCAGCGTTTCCACCTGCGCCTTGTTCGCTTCGTTTTCGTCGTTCAGCACAACCAGCTGGGCTTCCAGTTCCGCCACCTTTGCGGTGGATTCTTCCAGCACCAGCTGCGCTTCGCGGAGGTCATTCTGCGCGGTGGTCAGTTCCGCCTGCGCCGTCTCCTTGTCGGCAATGGTCTGCTGGAGTTCGGTGTTGCTGGCGGCCAGCTGACCGTTGACCTCATCCAGCTGACTGGACAGGTTATTCGACCGCACGAACAGCGCGACCATCACGATGACCGCCACGACCAGCACGACGATGAGTGCAAACAGGGAAACTTTCTTCTTCTCGCTGTTTTCCGGCGTGTTCTGCGCCGGCGTCTGGGACTTGTTTTCGGACATGGGAACTTCCTCCTTGCTTTGTCAGTCGAATCTCAGGCTGTGAATAAATGCGGCTGGTATACTATTCCCAAATGCGAATGCGCAAGCAGATAGCGCAAGTGAATTGGGGAATAGGCTCACTCCTCTGCCTGCCCAAGGAGCTGCCGTGCGGCGTCCACCTGCGCCTGAAGGGATGAAAGCGTCTTTTGCAGCGTCTCCACCTCTCCGATCAGCTCACTGTCCGGGGTCCGAAGGAGAGCGAGCTGCTGCGTGAGCGTTTCCGCCCGCGCTGCTAATTCCGCATTCTCGCTGCGGAGCGCCTTGCGCTGGGCGCGGAGTTCCTGCTCGCGTGCGGACGCTGCATCCGCTTCGGGCTGCACCGCCTGCAATTGCGCCAGCGTTTCCGGTAGGTCAACGTCAATCTGCGCGCGCTGCGTCTGCTGGAGCTTCAACCGCGCCAGACTTGCATCCAGCTGCAATTGCGTCAGCCGAAGCTGCTCGCCCTGCTGCGCCAGCCGAACCGCCAGCACACACAGCGCCACACATACCACACACATCACCGCGACAAAAATGGCGCGGAATCCCTTGGAAACTTGCGGCAGCATACTGCTTCCTCCTCTTCCAGTCTCGCCAACAGGGAGCCTTTCTATTCACTATTGTAGCATATTCCGGTACAAATTGCAAAGCAAAAGCGCTGAAAAATGCCGTTTGTTCGGCAATTTGTTACAAATCATTCATTTTTTGAGCCGCGTCGGCGAGACTTTTGGCGAGATAGTCCAAATTTTCCTGCCGGCAGACGGTATCGCGGGAAGTGTGGATGCGCCCGGTGATGAGTCCCACCCCCGCGCTGTGGTGGTATGCCGACACGCCCACCCCGCACACGAACCGTCGATAGTCGCCCGCGCCTTGCACGCCCGCGCGCCCGAAGAACTGCGTCGACACGCCGGATGCCATTGCGTTTTCTTCGAAGGATTCTCGGACGACGGCGTATTCCGGCTTATCCTGCGCCATTTTCGGGGCGCTGATGACGAAGGTGTCGCCATCGCCGACGCAGTTGAGGTCAACAAGCAGCTTCATCGTCTGCACTTCGACGTGCTGTGCGCCGTAACTCTTTGCGCCGCGGCTGCCCGTCTCCTGATGATCAAAGAGGATGAACGCCGTCTTTTCGCGCGCTTCAGGGGACAGGCGCTGCATCGTCTCCAGCAGGGCGGCAATGCCGGATGTGTTGTCATTGACGTTATGCTTGTTCGCCGCGCCGAACATCATCAGCAGCATCAGCGCCAGATAGGCAAAAAAGAACGTCAGAATCAGCCAATCGCCGCTCTTCGTCGCCAGCCCGACTGCCGTGCCAATCAGCAGGGAAATCAGCAGCATTCCCAGCAGCACCGCGCCCTGTGCGAGGATATACACCGGGAAATTCCGGGGGATGCGCAGATCGGGCACGCCGATGGTCGCCGCCGTATCGTAGTGGGCGCTGATGAGCAGTTCGGCATTTTGAGGGTCGCCGGCGACGATGTTGCGGTGGCGCAGCTTGTCCTTTCGGTTCATGCCGTCCACATAGGGGCGATACCCCATTTCGCGCATCTTCGCCATCACCCACTTCTCGAACGCCCGCTTCTGCGCCGTCGTTTTGCGGATGGGGAACTGCGCGTCGATTTCTTCGCGTATGGTCATGCTTGCTCCTTCCCGACGACCTGCCGGAGGACGGCTTCCACCGTGTCCGCCACGCCCTGCAGGGTAATTTCGTCGTACGTCGTGTCATGTTTGGTATGAATGTTGCTGCAGTACCAGCCTACATGCTTTTTCTTGCGGCAGGCGCAGATGCCCACGCCGAGCTTGAAGTGCTTCTGGTCGGAGGAGAAATTGCACTTCTCCATGTTGCCAAGGACGACCGGAATGCCGCTGCTTTTCCGCGCCGTCTCGCCCAGTGCCGGATACTTCTCCCGCGCCGCTTTCGGCACAAGCATCAGCATGGCTTCCCCCACGCCGATGCAGTCCATGTTCAGCACAAGCGTCTCTTTTGCCGCCTGCTTGTGCGCTTTCGCCAGCCCCGATGCGCCGAGCAGCCCCTTCTCCTCGTTGTCGAACAGCACGAACGCAATCTCCTCCGGCTTTTCCGCCGCGAACGCCTCCATCAGCGCCAGCACCCCGCACACGCCCGACGTGTTGTCATTGACGTTGTGCGGATTCGGCACGCCCGCCAGCAGCAGATACATCATCAGGCAGTACAACCCAATCAGCGTCGCTTCCGTGCAGAAGATGCTGCCCGTGAGCTTTTTCACAATCCCCGTCGGTACGAAAATGAACACCAGCATCACCAGCGCAATCAGCGTCTGAACGAGGTAGAACATCGGGCGATTCATGGGCAGCATGACATTCGGCAGCCCAACGGTTGCGGGCGTGTCGTAATGCGCCGTAACAAGCACTTTTGCCTTGTCCACATCGCCCACGACGATATTGCGGTTCGTGCAAATTGCCTTGTTTTCCTCCATCCTCGCCGTATAGCCCATTTCCTGCGCCTTTTGCAGCACATACTGGCGGAACTGCGCCTTTTGTACCTTGCTTTTGCGCACCGGAAACCGCGCATTGACCTCCCGCATCCAGCGATTCGTATTCATTTTTTCTGTTCCTTTTCCGTGTACGGCACGACCTCCACCACCGTCAGCGTGTCTCTTTCGACGACAAAGCGAATATCCACCTCGCCATACGGCACGCCGTACACGCGCTTTCCGTCATGCTGATACGCCGGGCGCGGGTCTTGCGCGAGCAAGCCCATCACGGCGGGCAGATTCTGCTTGGGAACGTACTTTTTGAGCTTCTCCGGAAAATCCACCGTCAGGTGATGGCGTTCGGTCTGCTCGGTGAACCCGCCGACCGCGTCCGGCACGCTGTCCACATACGGCAGGTACGGCTTGATGTCCACAATTGGCGTGCCGTCCATCAAATCCGCGCCGGAGACGACGAGCGTGATGCGCCCGTTCTCCTCCTCCATGCGAATCAAGCGGACAACCGTCAGACCGATGCGGTTCGGGCGGAACGGTGAGCGCGTCGCGAACACGCCCAATCGGGTATTGCCGCCCAGACGCGGCGGACGCACAGTCGGCCGCCAATCGTCCTGCTGCGCGCGGTCGAACTCCCAAAGCAGCCACAGGTGGGAGTAATCCTCAATGCCGCGGAACGCCTCGCGGACGCTGTACTTTTCCGCCATCACGACGCGGGAAATCACCTCCGGCACAAGCCCCGACTGCCGCGGCACGCCGAATTTCTCCCGAAAGCCGTTTTCGATTCGTGCAATGATTTCCATCCGGATTCCTCCCCTTTTCCATACGGGATAAGTATAGCCCACCCGCGCCCTCCCGTCAAGGGGCGGAAGCAGAAAGGAATTTCTGTCAGTTTTGCATTTGGCAAGAGGATTTTTCTTGGTTGATGGAGAATAATACACCATTCTTATTGCACGAAATCTTTCACAAGGAGGTGAATCCCCTTGGTAGAAGCCCGCCACATTACGATGGATTTCCGCATCGACCAGAACCGCACCACCAACCTCAAGGAGTTTGTCGTCGACGCCCTCCACCGCCAGACGCATACCACCACCTTCCGCGCCCTCGATGATGTCTCCTTCACCGCCGAAAAGGGCAGTGTCACCGGGCTGATTGGCCATAACGGCGCGGGAAAATCCACCCTGCTCAAAATCATCAGCGGCATTTACCCGCCCACCAGCGGCAGCGTCGCCCTGCAGGGCACGCTTGTGCCCATGCTCGAACTCGGCAGCGGCTTCGACGCGGAACTCACCGGGCGGGAGAATATCTTCCTCAACGGCGCAATTCTCGGCTACCCGAAGGATTTTCTGCACGACAAAGCGCCGGAAATCATTGCATACAGCGAACTCGATCGTTTCATCGACCGTCCGCTGAAAACGTACTCGTCCGGAATGCTCGCGCGGCTGGCGTTCTCCATCGCCACCGTCGTTCAGCCTGATATTCTGATTGTGGACGAAATTCTTGCCGTCGGCGACGAGCGTTTCCAGCGCAAGAGCCGCGCGCGGATGCTTGAGCTCATGTTCGGCGGCGCGACAGTGCTGTTCGTCAGCCATAATTTAAGCCAGATTCGCGAACTCTGCGACCGCGTAATTTGGCTGGAGCACGGCAGAATCCGCGCGCAGGGCGACGCAAAGTCCCTGTGCGACGCATACGAAAGGGAGGCAGCCCCATGAGTGAGCAGACGCCGCGCCGACGCCGGGCTGACCGGGTGTATACGCCGGAGGAAAACGAAGCCGCGCCCTACCGCCGCCGCATGAATGCGGACGAACCCCCGCGCCGACGCCGAACGCGCGAGTATTATTCGCCTGAGGAGTTCATCCCGTACCCTGCGGCGGATTCGTTCGACACCATGCCGCCAGACTTCCCGTTCGATGTGCCTCCGGACACGCCGTCCGCGCCCCCGAAACGGAAATTCCGTCTGCCGCCGCTGGGCGAATCGCTGCGCAGGACGATGCAGTTGCTCCGTTCTGCGCGCCCGGATTTCCCCTTCCGCCGTCCGCATGGGGTCAGCGACTTGCTGAACATGCTGCTGGATGTGCTGCTGTGGCTGCCAAAACTGACGGTGCATTTGACGCTGTATGCCTGCCGTTACCTGCGCGCATCCGTCCGCTATGCTGTGGAGGGCGCAACGCCGCTCTGGCAGGCGTTTCTGCTCCGCCCGTACAGCTGGGCGGGGTTCTATCTGCTGCTTGGTGTGCTGGCATTCGGCGGTGTTCATCTGATGTCGCGCGGGTCAACGGGCGCATCGTTCGCCGGATTCGTGCTGCTGCTCGCGCCGCTGGCGTGGGGCATCGTGCTGGGCTGGGCGGCGGCGAACGCGCTGCACCGGCACTGCTTCTTCTCCCGGTGGACGTTCGTCGCGCTGGAAGTGTTGTGCGTCCTTGGCATTGCGGGCGCTGCGCTGGGCTATCCCATTGCGCTGCTTGCGTCGGCGCCGCTGCCGCTGTGGATGCTCACGGGCGCTCTGCTCCTGCGCCGCACGACGCTGCAATCCTTTTCCCCTGCCGCCATCGTCGATTTCTTCCAGCGCCTGAAGCCGCGCTGGGAACTGCGGCGAATCGGGCTGCACACGGCGGCGACCGTCAGCTACACTGCACCTGTCAAACACAATCGCTTCTTTATCGAGCTGCAATGTACGCATCCGAGCACGGGGAATGCGCTGATTTTGTTTCATACGTCCACCATTGAACCGGCGCTGGGGCAGAAGGTGCATGTGATTCTGCATCCGACGGAGGAAGACATATATGAAGTGGACTTGACGACGAGCATTCCGCGGGTAAAGATTCGCAAGAATGACTTGTGGCGGAATCGGGAATAGGATAGCATCGGAGGTATCAGCATGGAATCATCCCTCAACATTCAAAAAATCGTCAAGCCCTCCTTTGCCGTCATCGGCATCGAAGGCTCGACAGACGACGGCGAAGGCTTCATCCCCATGCTCTGGTCGGACGCAAACGCCCACTTCGACGAAGTCTCCCCCGTCGCCAGCCGTGACGAAAACGGCGCGCTGCTCGGCATCTGGGGCGCGATGAGCGACGAAACCCGTTCGTTCCTGCCGTGGATAGACGGCTTCTCGCGCGGGTTGTACCTCGCGGGCGTGGAATGTCCCGTCGACGCGGATGTGCCGGACGGATGGACGAAGTGGGTCGTGCCGGGGGTATGAGTACCTTGCCATAGAGAATCGCCGCGCGGACACATTCAGCCGCATGGTCGATTACTTCCGCGAAAACGGCTTGAAGCTCGTCGGCGCGGTGCAGGAATTCACCGACCCGAAAACGCAGCAGGAGTATCTGTTCTTTCCGATTCGGGCATTATGACAGCTTGACGCATTTCCAAACGAATGCTATAATACCCCATGAATCTGATGCAGAGGTGAACATGATGGCAGAAGAATGTACGCATGACTGCTCCTCATGCGGGAGCGCGTGCGCATCGCGGCAGAAGCCGCAGAGTTTGCTTGCCCCGGCAAACGCGGGCAGCCGGGTGAAGAAGGTCATCGGCGTTGTCAGCGGCAAAGGCGGCGTGGGAAAATCACTGGTGACGGGTCTGCTCGCGTGCGAAACGGCGCGGCGCGGGAAAATCGCCGGGGTGCTGGATGCGGACATCACCGGGCCGAGTATGCCGCGCATTCTGGGCATCCGCGACAAGGCGGTCGGCAATGAGCTGGGCATCCTGCCGCAGGAAGCCGAAAACGGCGTGAAGGTTATGTCCATCAACCTGCTGCTGGAGCACGACACCGACCCCGTTATCTGGCGCGGCAGCCTGATTGCGGGCACGGTGAAGCAGTTCTGGACGGATGTGTGCTGGGGGGATGTGGACTGCCTGTATGTGGACATGCCGCCGGGAACGGGCGACGTGCCGCTGACAGTGTTCCAATCGCTGCCGGTGGATGGCATCGTGATTGTCTTAAGCCCGCAGGAGCTGGTCGGCATGATTGTGGAGAAAGCCGTCAAAATGGCGCAGATGATGAACATCCCCGTGCTGGGCTTGGTGGAAAACATGGCGTACATGACCTGCCCGGACTGCGGCAAGCGCCTGTATCCCTTCGGCGAAGGACGCACGGCGGATGTCGCAAAGCAGTATGGACTGCCGATGCTGGCGCAATTGCCGATTCAGCCCGAAATTGCCAAGAAGTGCGACGAAGGCCGCTTGATGGACATTCAGCTGCCGGAAATGGGCAAAGCAGTCGATGCCGTGCTGAAATGCAAGGTTCGCAAGCATGAATAATCGAATCCCGGCGGAATCCTCCGGCGGGGTTTTTCATATCGAAACGGTTTTCGCAGCAGGAAAATCCGGCGCCCATGTCGAATTATAGTTGATTCAGCGGAACAAATCCGCGTTTTTCTCCGTCTAATCCAGCGGAAAGGGAGGAAAAGCGCCGCTTGTTTCGTTATATCATTGGAAGGCGCGGGCTTTTCGCCACTTTCCGGCAGGGGAAGTGCAATTTAGCCCTTGCACACTGCCCGATAAATGTGTACAATATAGATGGGCGATTGCCCATACGCCTCTTTCCGGCAAATCCGGCGGGAGGATAACGCTTGCTCCGCTCGCCCTGAGTGTGAAGGAAGGGAATTATCATCATGAAGAATCATGCCGCTGCAACTGTTCGCAACCGCATTCTCAAGGGTGCTGCCCTGTGCGGTGTTTTGGCGCTGTCCATGACGCTGACGGGCTGCTTTGTGCCGCCGGACGACCTGTCGGGCGACCTGTCCAATCAGGGTGTTGTTTACAATACGGTTGCTGTCTCAGCGCCCCCGCGCACCGCCACGCCCACTCCTTCGCCCACGCCGACGGTTGAATCCGTTTTTAATTTCGGCACGAACACCGCTACGCCGACGACACAGCCGGGCGTGATTACGTCCAACGGCATTGTCACCGTGGTGACCACGCCACCCGGCAGCATCGCCACCACTGCGCGTCCGACCGCAACGCCCACGCCGACTGCGGCGGCCGTTCTCAAAAAAGGCTCGTCCGGCGCTGATGTCAAGACGCTCCAGCGCCGCTTGAAGCAGCTGGGCTACTACACCGGCAGCGTTGACGGCGATTTCGGCGACGCGACGGAGAAGGCGCTGCGCGCGTTCCAAGACCGCAATAACCTGCTGGTGGACGGCATCGCGGGCAAATCGACGATGGCAAAGCTGAACAGCTCCAACGCTGTCAAGGCGGCCGCCGCAACCGCTACTCCGCGCAAGACCGCGACCCCCAAGCCGAAAACCACCGCGACCCCAAACCTCTCCACTGAGTATTATCTCCAGAGCGGTTCGTCCGGCACACGCGTCCGCACGCTGCAGGCGCGCCTGATTGAACTGGGCTGGATGGCGGGTTCGCCGGACGGCAACTACGAGGGTGCGACAGAATATGCCGTCAAGGCGTTCCAGAAAAAGTACAAGAGCCTGTATACGGACGGTGTCGCCGGGCCTTCGACGCTGCAAACGCTGTATTCTTCCTCCGCGGCAAAATCCTCCACGCCCGTGTCCTCCATCGGCACGACGCTGGAGTCCGGCATGAAGAACAGCGGTGCCGTCAAGGCGATGCAGACGCGCCTGAAATCCTTGGGCTACCTGACCGGCACAGCGGACGGCTCTTTCGGCGACGCGACAAAGGCGGCAGTGATCGCCTTCCAGACGGCGAACGGCCTGAAGGCGGACGGCAAGGCGGGCACATCCACCCTGAACCGCCTCTATTCCGACGCGGCGATTGCTGCCAGCTCCATGCCGACGGCGACTGCTTCCACCTCTGTGGACGGCTACACGACGCTCTCCGAGGGCGACACCGGCACGGCGGTTCGCAATCTCCAGAAGGCGCTGAAAAACAAGGGTTACTATTCCGGCAGCGTGGACGGCAAGTACGGTGCGGCAACGACGGCGGCAGTCGTCGCGTTCCAGTCAGCGCAGGGCTTGCGCGTGGACGGCAAGGCAGGTCCCGCGACCCAGCGTGCGCTGTTCACTACCTCCAGCAGCACGGATACATCCAAGTACACCACGCTCCGGCCGGGTGACAGCGGCGCGGCGATTCGCCAGCTGCAGACGACGCTGAAGCAGAAGGGCTATTATACCGGCACGATTGACGGCGATTACGGCTCCGGCACAACGGCGGCGGTCAAGGCGTTCCAGAAGAAGATGAACATCACGCCGGTGGATGGCATTGCGGGCGACAAGACGCTGACGCTTCTGTACTCCTCTGACGCGGTGGACAGCGACGAATACGCGACGCTGCGCCCCGGCGACACGGGCGCGGCAGTGCGCACCATGCAGGCGACGCTGTACGAACTGGGTTACTACGACGGCTCGCGCGACGGCGTGTACGGCGCAACGACGCAGGATGCTGTCCGCGCATTCCAGATTCGCAACAAGGTGAAGCCGGTGGACGGCATCGCGGGCAACAAGACGCTGACAAAGCTGTACAGCGGCACTGCGGTTGCGGCGGCGGCGAAAACGACGGAGTACAAAACGCTCCGCAAGGGCGACCGCGGCGACGAAGTGGTGCAGATGCAGGACAGCTTGCAGCAGCTTGGCTATCTGGCAACCGTCACGGGCTATTACGATGATGCGACCGTCGCGGCGGTTCGCTCCTTCCAGTCCCGCAACGGGCTTTCTGTGGACGGCTCCGCGGGTCAGGAGACCCTCGCGGTGCTCTACGGCAGCAATCCCCGCGCGGCATACTAAGGGGAGACGCAAGGGGATTTGCCCCTTAACCCCCACCAGAGGCTCTGCCTCCGGGCTCCGCGAAGGGTCTTCAACCCTCTGGTCTTCGACCCTCTCGACACCCTTCTCGCGATTGAGTTGAGCACACTTTCATACAGTGTCCGCGTGTTTATTTCTAAGAATACAGTCCAGCTTGGCGCGTTTGCACGGCTGGACTGTTCTCTTATCCACAGCTTTTCCCCGTCTTCCACCGAAAGGAGGGATTTCTGTGCAGAAAATCCGCTTTCTCCCCCTGCTGTGCGTTCTGCTGATGCTCTTCACCGCCCCGACCCTGCTCGCCCAGCAGGAGCCGGATACGCCCTATCCGGCGGAAACCATGCTCTCTGTCCGCATGATGCCGCCCGGCGAACGTAGCCTGCGCAATTTCCTGTATCCAAAGCTCATGGCGCAGGAAGCCAGCATTCAACTTCCCGCCGGAACGTCCTACAATCTGCTGGTACAGACCTTGGATAACATGCGCAACGACTATCCGGAGCTGTTTCACATCGAATCCTACCGTGTCCATTATCAGCGCAATCAGCCGGATGTCGCCCAGAGCATTTCACCGCGCTACCTTTGTTCCGCCGAAGAAGCATCAGCCTTGCGCAAACAACTGCTGGAAACAGCACAGTCGTGGGTGGACGAAAATCCCGACCCGCTGGCGCTGTACGAGCGGCTTGTACAGAATACAACCTATTCACCCGACAGCATGTGGCAGCACGCGGCCGTGGGCGCTTTGCTGTATGGCGAAGCCACCTGCGCAGGATATGCGCAGGCGATTTCACTGCTCTATCGGCTTGCGGGCATTCCATGCGCAACCATCATCGGCGAAGCGTCAGACACAAGCGGCGAAACCGGTTTGCATGCATGGAATGTGACCAATTTCGGCTTTCTTGACGCAACATGGGGGGCCGCTTTCGACGGACATGTGTTCCACAGCAACTACGCCATGGGTGAAGCGGATATGTCCATCGACCACACGCCCAATCGCGGGTACACTTTCCCCGACCTGAGCGGCGTTCCGAACTACTATCAGGCGCACGGGCTGTACGTCTCCACCGAGCAGGAACTGCTGACCCAGCTGATGCGTCTTGTGGACGGTGAAACCGTGGAGATTCAGCTTTCGCCCGACCTGTACGCACGGTATACAGCGGCTATGAAGGACAAGCCGTCCGATATTGTCACCTTTTGCGCCGAAGCAGCCGGGGCGGAAATTCCCTTCTACGACCCATGCCGCATCCTGTCCGACAAGGCGCATCGCGTTTTGCTGCTGATTCCCCACCCTGAATTGGCGGAGCAGTAACAGCAGTTTGCCCGAGCGTAAAGGCAGATTATTGCCCCTGAGCACTTGCATGTTCGGGGGCTTTCATGTTATAATGAAAGAGTAGTGTGTCTATTCAGGAATAGGTGCGCTCATATGATTATGATTTTCCAAATATTATCAGAAATTGTTTCTATATTGAAAGGAGAACTTTATGTTCGATTGGGTCAAAAAACTGCTGGGCAGCAGCAATGACGCGGAGGTCAAAAAGCTGCAAAAGACGGTCAACGCCGTGGAAGCCCTCGAAGATGAATACAAGGCGCTGACGGACGAGCAGCTGCGTGCCAAGACGGATGAATTCCGCGCGCGCTTGCAAAATGGCGAAACCGAAGATGACATTCTGCCCGAAGCGTTCGCCGCCATCCGCGAAGCCGACGCCCGCGTGCTGGGAATGCGCCCGTACCGTGTGCAGGTGATGGGCGGTCTGGTGCTGCATCAGGGGCGCATCGCCGAGATGAAGACCGGCGAGGGCAAAACGCTGGTGTCCACCCTGCCCGCGTACCTGAACGCGCTGTCCGGCAAGGGCGTGCACGTCGTAACCGTCAACGACTATCTGGCGCGCCGCGACAGCGAGTGGATGGGCAAAGTCCACCGCTTCATGGGGCTGAGCGTCGGCCTGATTGTCCACGATCTGGACAGCGCTGAACGCCGCGCCGCCTATGCCTGCGACATCACTTACGGCACGAACAATGAACTGGGCTTCGACTATCTGCGCGACAACATGGTCATCCGCCAGAGCGAGCTGGTGCAGCGCGGTCACAACTTCGCCATCGTCGACGAAGTGGACTCCATCCTGATTGACGAAGCGCGTACCCCGCTGATTATCTCCGGCGCGGGCGACAAATCTACCGACCTCTACGCGAAGGTGGATGCGGTCGTCCGCACGCTCAAGCGTGACGTTCACTTCGAGATTGAAGAGAAGAAAAAGGCCATCAGCCTGACCGACGAGGGTGCCCAGCGCGTCGAAGCCGCGTTCGGCATCACCAACATCAACGACGCGGAAAATGCCGAGCTGAACCACCACGTCAGCTGCGCCCTGCGCGCCAACTTCCTGATGAAGCGCGACGTGGACTACGTCGTCAAGGACGATCAGGTCATCATCGTTGACGAATTCACGGGCCGCCTGATGATTGGCCGCCGCTACTCCGAGGGTCTGCATCAGGCGATTGAAGCCAAGGAGCATGTGACCATTGAGCGCGAAAGCCGCACACTGGCGACCATCACCTTCCAGAACTATTTCCGCATGTACCACAAGCTCTCCGGCATGACGGGTACGGCGAAGACGGAAGAGGACGAGTTCCAGAACATCTACTCGCTGGACGTCGTGCAGATTCCCACCAACAAGCCCAACATCCGCAAGGACTTGGACGACATGGTCTACAAGACGAAAAAGGCAAAGTTCAACGCCGTTGTGGACGCGATTGCGCAGGTGCACGCAAACGGTCAGCCCGTGCTGGTCGGCACGGTCACGGTTGAAACGAGCGAAATGCTCTCCGCCATGCTCCAGCGCCGCGGCATCCAGCATGAGGTGCTGAACGCCAAGAACCACGCCAAGGAAGCTGAAATCGTCGCGCAGGCAGGCCACTGGGGTGCCGTCACCATTGCCACCAACATGGCTGGCCGCGGCACGGACATTCTGCTGGGCGGCAACCCGGAGTTCCTTGCCCGCCGCGCCATGCGTCAGGACGGCTATGACGAGGAAATCATTGAAGCCGCGACAGGGCACGCAGAAGATGTGTCCGACGAAATCCTTGCCGCGCGCGAAAAGTACCAGTCCCTCTACAAGGACTTCAAGCGCACCACCGACGAAGCGCATGACCGCGTGCTGCAAACCGGCGGTCTGCACATCATCGGCACGGAACGCCATGAATCCCGCCGCATTGACAATCAGCTGCGCGGCCGTGCGGGCCGTCAGGGCGACCCCGGTTCGACCCAGTTCTTCATTTCGCTGGAGGACGACCTGATGCGTCTCTTCGGCGGCGACCGCATCATGCCGATGGTCGAGCGTCTGGGGCTCAAGGACGACGAGCCGCTTCAGGCGGGAATGCTCACCAAGCAGATTGAATCCGCGCAGAAGCGCATCGAGGGTCGCAACTTCGAGATCCGCAAGCACGTTCTGGAATACGACAACGTGATGAACCGCCAGCGCGAGATTATCTACGGTCAGCGCCGCCGCGTGCTGATGGGCGAGAACGTCCGCGACAACATCATCGGCATGGCGTACAAGCTGATTGACGCCGCGCTCTCCCGCCACTGCGCGTCTGACGACGGCACGGATTGGGATATTCCGCAGCTGACGAATTATCTGGAAAACCTGTGCATCCACCACGGCAAGATTGCCGAATTGGAGGATGTCGTCCGCTCCGGTGACCGCGACGCGCTGGCGCAGGCGCTCAAGGACGACGCGAAGGCGTTCTACGAAGAGCGCGAGACGGCGCTGGCGGAAATCGGGCTGGACATGCGCGAAGTGGAGCGCGTTGTGCTGCTGCGCGCGGTGGATGTGCGCTGGATGGATCACATCGACGCGATGGATCGCCTGCGCGACGGCATCGGCTTCCGCGCGTACAGCGGCAAGAACCCCGTCACCGAGTACCAGATTGAAGCGGGCTACATGTTCGACGAGCTGAATCACCTGATTCGCGAAGACACGGTGCGCCGCATGTATCAGCTGCGCATTGAGCGCACGCCGGAACGTGTGCAGGCAGCGGTTCGCCCCGTCGAGGGCAAGCCGATTGTGCCCGGCAACGGTCAGCCGCGCCAGCCCAAGCGGGTGAAGCCGTCGGAGCGCGTTGGCCGCAACGATCCCTGCCCCTGCGGTTCGGGCTTGAAGTACAAGAACTGCTGCGGGAAGGACAAAGAAACAAGGGAGTAACTCCCTTGACCCATTTTCGCGATTGAGTAGGTGGCAATTCCAATGTAATTTTCGCGTGTTTATGCAGGGATTTCGCGTCTGCGGACGCGAGGAGGGGGCTTTCCGATCGCCCCCTCCACCCCTTCGGTGCCCTCTTGCATAGTAGGTTGTAATTGTTGCTTTTTAGTTAGTGTACCTTTCGTGCCCAACTAACATAAACCAACCAGTAACATCCTGAGGGCGAATGCGAAGGGGTCAAGGGGGCGACCGCAGACTTCGTCTGTTTTCATGCCCCCTTGTCGCTCCCGCAGGAGCGAAACCCCCGCAACATAAAAAATCAAGCATCAATCCACCCCAAAAGCAAAATCATCAACCAGAAAAAAGCCTTTCCTGACGATTGAAGGAGATTAAACATGGCGCTCATAGATATTCCCCAGTATCGCAGCGAACTGGCAGAGATTCGCAAATCCCTGCTTGCCGCGGGCGATGCCCTCCACATTGACCATATCCGCGAACAGCTGGATGAGCTGACCGAGGAAATGAATCAGCCCGAATTCTGGAATGACCCGGATCACTCCGCGAAGGTCAACCAGAAGGTTTCCAACCTCAAAGGCAAACTCGAACACTACGAAAAACTGCTTTCTTCCGCCGATGATATCGAGGTCATGCTCGAAATGGCGGAAGAAGAGAAGGACGAAGATACCGTCACCGAAGCGGTGGATGAGCTGGCGACGCTCAAAGAGCATACCGACGCGCTGGAGCTGGAAACCCTCATGCGCGGCGACTATGACGACAATGACGCAGTGCTGTCCCTCCACGCGGGCGCGGGCGGAACGGAAGCGCAAGACTGGACGTCCATGCTCTACCGCATGTATACCCGCTACTGCGAGAAGATGGGCTTCACCGTCAAGCTGCTGGATTTGCTTGACGGCGACGAAGCGGGCATCAAGTCCGTCACCTTCGAGGTCAGCGGCGACCACGCCTATGGCTACCTCCGCGGCGAAAAGGGCGTGCACCGCCTCGTCCGCATCTCCCCGTTCGACGCAAACGCCCGCCGCCACACATCCTTCGCGTCGCTGGATGTCGCCCCCATGCTGGAGGACGATGATTCCGACATCGAAATCAACATGAAGGATGTCCGCGTGGACACCTACCACTCCAGCGGCGCAGGCGGTCAGAACGTCAATAAGACCTCTTCTGCTGTCCGCATGACGCACTACCCGACCGGCATCGTTGTCTCCTGCCAGACCGAGCGCGATCAGGTACAGAACCGCGCGACGTGTATCAAAATGCTGAAGGCGAAGCTGCTGGAGCTGCGCGAGCGCGCCAAGGAAGAGGAAATGGCGAACATCAAGGGCGAAATGAAGAAGATTGAATGGGGCAGCCAGATTCGCTCCTACGTCTTCCAGCCCTACACGATGGTCAAGGATCACCGAACGAACTACGAATCCGGCAACATTGACGACGTGATGGACGGCAACCTTGAGGGCTTCATCACCGCCTATTTGAAGATGCAGTAATGCCGAAACCCTCTCAGTGTCTGCTGGGAGGGTTCTCGCCGTTATATTGCTTTCCCCGGAAAGGAGATTTTCCGGTGCGCTATCAACTCGTTTCCTTCCTGTCTGCGCTTCTGCTTTGCCTGACCATGCTGGCAGCCATCGTTTACGGGGTCGGTACGCAGCCTTCCCTGATGCAAACGCTCATGCTGCGCACCGCTCCGCCTGAAACAACCGGTTTTCCGGCGGAGCAATACGGTGCCGCCGCCAAGCTGATTACCGATTACCTCAAGGGCGAGGGCGACTTCCAGCTCGTATTTTCCATGAACGGCATAGCATACAACGCTTTTAACGAGCGTGAGCAAACGCATATGGCGGACGTACGGACGCTGTTCAGCCTGTGCCGTCGTTTTTCGCTGGGCAGCATCCTCCTGACGCTGGTCGGTTGGCTCTATTCCCGGAAACAGCGGTTCTTCTGGCGAATCGTCCGGCGAACCGCCTGCTGTATGCTGGCGTTTGTCGCCCTCCTTGCGCTGCTGGCGGCGATGGATTTTGACCGGCTGTTCATCCTCTTCCATCAAATCGCCTTCACAAACAACCTGTGGCTGCTCAATCCGCAAACGGATTTGCTCATCCGTTTAATGCCGACGCAATTGTTCATTGACTATGCGCAAATCATCGGCATCGTCTGGGCGGCACTGATGGGGATTCTGCTCATCATTGCCACCGTGAAGCTACGAAATCAACAATAAGGGGCGTATTCCCATGACCTACACTGAATCTGCCCGCGCGCAGCTTGATGCCTTGCAGGTGAAAGACCACGTTCGCATTCTGGCGCTGGAAACCTCCTGCGACGAAACTGCCGCCGCCATCATCGAGGACGGGCGCACCATCGTCTCCAACATCGTTTTCAGCCAGATTGACCTCCATGCGCTCTATGGCGGCGTCGTCCCGGAAATCGCCAGCCGCGCGCACGTCGAAGCCTGCGACCGCGTGATTGACGAGGCGCTCCGGGCGGCAGACATGCGCTTGCAGGATGTCGATGCCCTCGCCGTCACCTACGGGCCGGGGCTTGTCGGCGCGCTGCTCACCGGCGTCAGTTGCATGAAGGGCTTGAGCTACGCCGCAAACAAGCCGCTCATCCCCGTCAACCACATCGAAGGGCATGTGTCCGCGAACTACATCTCCAATCCGGATTTGAAGCCGCCGTTTCTGTGCCTTGTCGTATCGGGCGGACACAGCCACATCGTCCGCGTGAACGACTACGGCGATTACACCTTGCTTGGTCAGACGATGGACGACGCGGCGGGCGAAGCGTTCGACAAGGCGGCGCGCGTGCTGACGCTCCCCTACCCCGGCGGTCCGCGCATCGACGCACTGGCGGAGGAGGGCGACCCGCATTTCCTGTCGCTCCCGCATCCGCACACCCCCGGCAAGTACGACTATTCCTTCTCCGGCATGAAAACGGCGTTCCTGAACGCGGCGAACAAGATGGAGATGAAGGGCGAACCGCTCCCGAAGGCGGATATGGCGGCGTCGTTCCGCTACGCCGTCGTATCGGCGCTGGTGGAAAAGGCGATGCTGGCGGCGAAGGACACCCACGCCCCCGCGCTTGCAATGGCGGGCGGCGTTTCCGCGAATCGTCTGCTGCGCCGGATGATGCAGGAGGCCGCCGACAAGGCGCATCTGCCGCTGTACATGCCGCGCCTCGATCTGTGCACCGACAACGCGGCGATGATTGGCTCGGCGGCATACTATCGGATGAAGAAGGGCGAGCTTGCGCCCCTGACGCTCAACGCCACGCCGTCGCTCCGTCTGGTGTAATACTATTTTCTGCATTCGTCTGCGCCATCTGCTTGCGCCTTTTCCGCTCTGGCGTCCGGTCGTTCCATTTAGCGTAGCGCTGCTACGCTGCATTTCACTCCCGTTAGCCAGAACGAAAAATTCGCGGCGCATCTTGGCGCATTCTCATTTGAAAATAGTATAAGCCTATTATAATTAGGAAGAAATTTTTCACGGCAGCGAATCATCCCATTCATCATTCATTCCAACCAAGGAGGATTCCGCATGAAGAACAAAAACGTCTGGCAGGCGGTCAAATTCACGCTGTTCAGCGCATCCGCCGGGCTCATTCAGCTCATCAGCTTCGCCCTGCTGCATGATGTGTTCAAGATTCCCGATTACAACGCCTGTTACCTTCCCTCGCTGATTCTGTCCGTCCTGTGGAACTTCACGTTCAACCGCCGCTACACGTTCCGCTCGGACGGCAACGTCAAGCGCGCGATGCTGCTGGTCGCGCTGTACTACGTCGTGTTCATCACGCTTTCCAGATGGTGGAGCACGGAACTGGTTGCAGTCGGCGTACACGACTGGCTGATTGAAGTCATCAACATGCTCGTCAACTTCGTGACCGAGTTTTTGTTCCAGAAGTTTGTGGTCTATCGCGGGACGATTGACACGAACGAGCTGGCAAGGAAGGAGCAAGCGTAATGCCGTTTGACTACAAGAAGGAGTACCGTGCGTTCTACCAGCCGCCGAAAGTGCCAGAAATCATCGACGTGCCGGAAATGCAGTTCGTGTGCGTGTCCGGTACGGGCGACCCGAACGAGGAGGGCGGCGCGTATCAGCAGGCGCTCGGCGTGCTGTACGCGGTCAGCTATACGTTGAAGATGAGTCCGCGCGCTGGACACCTGATGGACGGCTTTTTCGATTACGTCGTGCCGCCGCTGGAAGGCTTCTGGCAGCAGGACGGCGTATCAGGCATGGACTACGAGCGCAAGGCGGATTTGCACTGGCTGTCCGTGATTCGCGTACCGGATTTCGTGACAGCGGAGGATTTCCGCTGGGCGGTGGAAACAGCGTCAGAAAAGAAGAAGCTGGACTGCTCCCGCGCTGAACTGCGCACGATTCGCGAAGGTCTTTGCGTGCAGATGATGCACATCGGCGCATACGACGACGAACCCGCGTCGGTGGCGCAGATGGATGCGTTTCTGCGCGAAAACGGGTATGAAAATGACTTCACGGCGGAGCGGCTGCATCACGAGATTTATCTTTCCGACCCGCGGAAGACAGCGGCGGAGAAAAGGAAAACCGTGATTCGGCATCCGGTGAGAAAGGTATAAGCAACCTTGGGTGCTGCTTGTCAGTGGATGAGCGGCATCCTTTTTTTCTTTTGTTGCTTGGTTCCATTTGTTGCAAAGGGAATCGCGCCTGCGGGCGCGACAAGGGGGCTTTGCGGTCGCCCCCTTGACCCCTTCGCAGCGCACTCCCATGTTTCTTGATTTTTATTGTTACAGAAGGAACTTGTGCCTGCAGGCGCGTTTGGGACAGCGCTGCTTTTGGCGTTTTTTGCGAATTTTCCCCTTGTTAGACCTTGACGAATGTGGTATAATACTATTTCGGGATGAAGATGAGCCAAGATGCGCCGCGAATTTTTCATTCTGGCTAACGCGAATGAAATGCAGCGTAGCATCGCTACGCCAAGTGGAATGAGCGAACGCCAGAAGGGAAAAGGCGCAAGCAGATGGCGCAGATGAATCCCGGAATAGTATTTCTAACAGCGTGGCGGGAATGAGCCGCCAGACCCTGAGGAATAGGAGAAAAACGGCTATGGTTAAGGTCAACATTATTTCGGGTTTTCTGGGCGCGGGCAAAACGACGCTCATCAAAAAGCTGCTGACGGGCAGCGTTGCGAAGGAAAAAATCATCCTGCTGGAAAATGAATATGGCGAAGTCGGCGTGGACGGCAGCTTTATGAAGGATTCGGGCATCATCGTTGATGAGCTGAATTCCGGCTGCATCTGCTGCACGCTGGTGGGCGACTTCCAGAAGGCGGTTGATGACCTGATTGCGAAGTATCATCCTGACCGCCTGCTGATTGAGCCGTCCGGCGTGGGCAAG
>ENA-UEYL01001051-UEYL01001051.1-human-gut-metagenome-genome-assembly--contig:-NODE-1051-length-25263-cov-4.957159_pt1 | contig 25263 bp, 29 predicted proteins | sample MGYA00242941_ERZ507946 | MGnify/ENA primary metagenome ERZ507946 (study PRJEB26167, sample SAMN06115482) | human gut metagenome | host: Homo sapiens | place: China:Guizhou | collected 2015-03-11...
CGATATGGAACTGGAATGGGAGTCCTGGTTAAATTTTTGGATGCTCAAGTTCAGTATCGACTCCAGTGTCATCCGACGCGCTCCTGGGCGAAAAAGATGTGGAACAGCGATTTCGGAAAAGAGGAAAGCTGGTACATTATTAGTACCCGCGAGGACACCCCTGAACCAGCGTATATTTTTCTGGGATTCAAAGAAGGGATTACACCTGAACTTTGGGAAAAATACTATCGAGAGGACAACACCCCGGCACTGGAGGGACTTTGCCATAAAATCCTTGTTCAACCAGGTGATACATTTTTTGTGGGAAGCGGGTGCCCGCACGCAGTTGGTGCAGGCTGCCTGTTGATAGAGGTACAGGAGCCTTCTGACCTAACACTGGGAGCTCGCCCTTTTTATGCGGAAACCATTCGAGAGGATAATGTATCGGAAACTTTTTTTGATGAACGTCTTTTAGGTGCGTACATTTACCAAGGATGCAGTTATGAAGAAAATTTGCAAAAATGGAAATCTCGGAAACAATGCTTTCGCAAAGGGGAATGGGGAGAGGAGCGTATACTTATTGGGCAAGACCATACAGATTTCTTTTCTGTGACACAATTAAACGTACATGGGAAAACGTCTTTTTATCATACTGGATATCCGCAGATCGCCATCGTGGAGGATGGAAGTGGTACACTGCTTTGGAATAATGGTTCCATGCTGATTAGACGTGCGGACGAACTGTTTTTCCCGGTAGATATTCCGGATTTTCAAATCCTTGGGAACGTAAAACTGATTCTTGCCAATCCGGGAGGAGTCGTTTTTTGAGGTCGCACGAATGATGGATGTGAAAACGAGTTTTTAAGGCAACACCGCTCAAATGACCTTTTGAGTAGAAAAAGTATCCCAACCATGAATTGTGAACGGGATATCCCTCTAAAATATTTATATGTGCGATATGTGCGCACCAACTCAAGCCGCCAGACATGGTCTGTCAGCCAGAATCAGATTCGCAAGTCCGAACAGGATGTTCAATTTTGCGGTCTGTTTTTGCAAACCTCGGTATCGTGTTTTTCGAAAGCGAAGCTATTGCTTTACAACAGCAAAGACATGTTCCACTTTAGATCGGACGGAAGCTTTTTCGCGCTCTCTGCGCTTGATCCGTGCTCTGGATCGATTGGAGCTGTGCTTGCTCTGGGATGGACGACGATTAATTTTGTAATGAATACGCTTGCTATATTTGTTCCTGGTTACCGCTTCCGTGCGCTTTTCGGCTCCGAGATAGCCGCTGTCTCTGTAGACAAGCTGCTCCTCTCCGGTAAGAAGTTCTGCCACCATACAGACATCGTGTTTGTTGGTGGATGTAACTTCCAATGAGTGCACAATGCCAGTTTCGTGGTCAACTCCCACATGGGCCTTGTACCCGAAGTGCCATGTGTTGCCCTTTTTGCGGAATGAGCTTCCGGGTCGCGTTTCTTATCCCTGTTTTTTGTAGAACATGAAGCTTCGATGAAGGTTGAGTCCACAATCGTACCCTTCTTGAGAGTCAGTCCTCGCTTTGTAAGAAGCTCAACAACTTGTGCGAAAAGTTTTCCTGAAGTCCGTTTTTTATTAGCAGATTGCGGAATCGACCCAGCGTATCTCGGTCTGGTAGCTGATTACTGGACTCAACGCCGCAGAAGTCCGAAAAGGCGCGGCTGCCGATCACTTCGGCAACACTCGCCGTATCAGAAAGATTGTACAGATTCTGAATCATGTAGATTCGAAGCATTCGTTCCAGATCGTAGGGCTTGTTGCCGCCTTCTCCTTTGTAATAACACGGACGCATAAGTGCTATCCACTTTCCCCACGGAATAATTCGGTCAATCTGCGCGAGAAATTCTTTTTTCTTCTTTCCCATTATGCGGTATTGCCTTTAGCTTTTACTGCGAGCCCACAAGACGCCAAATAGGGAGGGACATTGTGGAGTGCAGTATTCCTCACAAAAAAATCCATTTGTATCTCGTTTTTAATTGCTCTTATGACTCAGAAGTGCAAATAAAAGCATAGATTAGGTTGAAATGGCTTTTCCGGAAGATAACAAATCTGCTTCTATTTCAAAGGTATAGAAGGCGTTTCCGGATTTATCGTTACCGAGGAAAGCACTTGAATCTCCAACTTCCGGTATATACGGCGTTGTGTGGAGTTCCGTCAGAGGGCGGCACCTGTAAACACTGGAATAACATAGAGCAATCTGCGGTCCGTGTAGGCAAAGACAGACGAGAAATCTCTCATAAATAACTCCAGAGAGAAGGAGAGGCGCGAGGTGTGGCTGACCGGGAGTTCGAGAGCTGACTCGGACAATTCAAATTTTACAAAAAACACAAGGTAAAGAGGGGTGGTCGCAAAGCGACCACCCCTTATTAATTACGAGGGCGCGCAATGCAGGACATGCCAATGAATGACAGAAGCTTAATTTTCTCTATCCCAGTTGACCGGTTGAGAGCGACATTAAATCAAGGCGGTTGGTGGGGAGAGAAATCCGGCATTAACAAGGGCTCGCGCTGTGTCGCAACAATGCCGGGATTTTTTTCCTGGAGGATAAGAGATGCGTTTCTATGATGGGATGCCTCCATCAATTTTTGCAAATGTTAGCTTTATGCGCAAAAACGGCTGTATTACAAGCGAAGAAGCTGCTACGATGAAACAGCTCATTTCAAAAATAAGGGACCAGAGGCTTAGAAACGACACAACTCATGGCAGAAACAGTGCTATTGACAAGGACACAATAAAAGACTCGCTCAAAGGAATTATGGAATTACAAGCACTTCTCATAGAGCTTTCGGATAAAGCAGCAGAGAATATAGAGAATTGAGGTGATTTCAAATGACTAACTTTGATTTTCTCCTCTCCGATCCCCAATTTACCCCCTTCGGGGAGGTCGCTGTCGCGGCGGAAAAAATCTATACCATTGACCCGGCGGCCTGTGTGCTGAACTGCCGCCGAGCGATGGAGTTTGCCATCAAATGGATGTATTCCGTGGACGGCGGGTTGGTTATGCCCTACGACGACCGGCTGGCCAGCCTCATGGACACCGAAGATTTTAGGGCCATCGTGGACCGGGACCTGTGGCAGCGCCTGAAGTACATCCGCCAAACGGGCAACGCCGCCGCCCACACCGGAAAGAAGATCACCCTGGAGCAAGGCCGGCTGTGCCTAGAAAACCTCTGGTACTTTATGGACTTTGTGGCCTGCTGCTATGGCACGACTTACACCCCCGGGGAATTTGACCCGGCCTTGCTGGAGCAGCAGACCGCCGCTCCGGCTCTCGCTCCTGCGCCCGAAGTGGATCTGGCCACCCTCATAGCGGAAAACCAGGCTCTCCGGGCAGAACTCACCGCCCGCCGTGAGACTCAACAGCCCAGTTACACCCCCAAGCCACTGGATCTCTCCGAGTACAAGACCCGCAAGCTGTACATTGACGCCATGCTCACCGATGCGGGCTGGACCGAGGGGAAGGACTGGCTGGGTGAGGTGGAACTGCCCGGTATGCCCAACCAGAGCGAGGTGGGCTATGCCGATTATGTGCTCTACGACGACGCACACCGTCCCCTGGCCGTCATTGAGGCCAAGCGTACCTGTGTGGACCCGGCCAAGGGCCGCCAGCAGGCCAAGCTGTACGCCGACCTGCTGGAGAAGAAGTATGGTCGCCGCCGGTGATCTTCCTTACTAACGGCTTTAACACCCGCCTGGACGACGGGATCTACCCGGAGCGCCGGGTGGCTGCCTTCTACTCCAAGAGGGATCTGGAGAAGCTATTTAACCTCCGTGCCATGCGGACAAGCCTCAAGTACATCCAGGTGGATCGGAATATCGCAGGCCGATACTATCAGGAGAGGGCTATCAAGGCTGTCTGCCAGGCCTTTGGGCAGAACCGCCGGAAGGCCCTTCTGGTGATGGCCACCGGCTCCGGTAAGACCCGGACGGTTATCGCCCTGGTGAAGGTGCTCTTCCAGCACGGCTGGGTGAAAAATGATCTCTTCCTGGCCGACCGCAACTCCCTGGTCACCCAGGCCAAGCGCAGCTTTGTAAACCTGCTGCCCGACCTTTCTGTGACGAACCTCTGCGAGGAGAAGGACAATTACACCGCCCACTGTGTCTTTTCCTCCTACCAGACCATGATGAACTGCATCGACTCGGTGGAGGATGGGGAGGGGAAGCTGTTCACCGTGGGCCACTTCGACCTGGACATCTGCGACGAGGCCCACCGTTCCATCTACAATAAATACCGGGACATCTTCAATTACTTTGACGCCCCCCTGGTGGGCCTCACCGCCACACCGAGAAGATCCTGGAGGTGTTCGGCAAGGAGTACCCCCATCTGCCCGGCTACGCCAAGGTCAAACTATATAACCTACGCCCAGAGCGCCATCGACGAGTTCTCCGACCCGAAGAAGCTGCCCCAGATCGTCTACAAGCTTCAGGATCTGGCCTATTAGACCCAGGAACTGACCCCCTTCCGGGAGAAACTGGTGAGCGAGATGCTTGCCAAGGTGCAGCGGCCGGACTGGGGAAATTTCGCGGTGCGGCTGCACCTGCGGTATGTGGAGAAGTTTGCCGACCCGGAGGGCTATCAGACCATCAGCTATGAGGACACCCTCCATCTGCAGGACGAAGTGGCGCCGCTGCTCCAGCCGGACATGGACGAGGCCAGCGCCGTGGCGGACGTGGACAACATCCCGGAGATCTGAGTACAGTCGGAACTGATTGAGAAGATCCTGCATACTGACTACCTGGACAACGCCGGGTTCAACAAGTTTGAGCACATCCGGGAGTGCCTGCGGAATCTGATGAAGTACCTGCCCCACGACGGCACTATTTACAACACGAATTTCACCGATGATATTCTGTCCGTGGAGTGGAGGGAGTCGGAGCTGGAGAACGACGACCTGAAGAACTACAAGACCAAGGCGGAGTTCTATGTGCGCCAGCATCAGGACAAGCCCACCATCGCCAAACTGCGCTTCAATGTACCGCTGACGGCGGGGGAATGCAGGAGCTGGAGAACATCCTCTGGAGCGAGGTGGGCACCAGACAGGACTATGAGGCGGAGGTGGGATAAAAGCCGCTGGGAGAGTTTGTCCAGGAAATCATCGGCATAGACATGAACACCGCTAAGGAGGCCTTCACCCAGTACTTAAACGACGTCAACCTGGACAGCCGACAGATCTACTTTGTCCGTGGAGTACATTGTCCATAACGGCGTGATGAAGGATCTGTCTGTGTTCCAGGAGCCACCCTTTACCGATCAGGGCAGCATCCAGGTGTTGGTATACAAGAACAAGTGTACTAAACTATCATCAGGCGCAAGCCTAAATCCGCAGCTTTCCGGTGAGGTCCACACCCCGGTGGGACCTCAGACGTTCATGGGCCTCGTAGGGCATTAGAACCACCTGTACGAAGGGAACTCCATAAAGGTATTCAGTATTTGGCGCTGTGTCGGCAGCGCGAGTGTGTATCCTTCCGTGGAAAGCGGAAAGGACGCAAATGAGCGATACTGTCGTTATTATCTATCAAGGAGAGCCAGTATCAGTGCTAAGGGAGGTCACAGACTTCCTAGAGCAGGATCGGAAACGGGAAGGGGCACAGGATAAGCGGGACCAAAGGCATCTGAGTAAAAGTGAGTTTGAAACGGTGCTGTCCGGCTTGGAGTGTGTCAGGCGTCCCGTGGAGGATGCAGTGCTCCAGAACTTCCATCTTGAAAATCCGCGAAAAGCTGTGGGCGGACTAGATGACCGGGGGAACTTGTGGAACTTCGATATGGCAGCGATCTGACTATGGAGGAGATCGGCGAGGTTTTCGGTGTGTCCAAAATGGCGGTATCAAAGCGGCTGAAAAAACTCCACGAAAAGAAGAGGAGCCCTGTCATGTGACAGAGCTCCTCATCTTTTTTATATTTTCTGGTTTACAAAACCCCCATGAGTGTTCTTATCAGTGAGGGGCAAAGTTTTTGATCCCCGAAGATCCGGCTGATGGCCGCAACCGGATATGCCCAACTGAATCAATCAGAGGAGTGTTGCATCATGGAACTATTTCGGATAGACAGCAATTTTTTCTATCGTCTCGTGGGAATCAAATGTGAGCGGGAAACGCTGGAATATGTTCTCAGAGAGATGGAAAAAGTGCTGGAAGAGGAACTGCCGGACGCGGACAAACCGACCGCACCCAGTCTTCACCAATAGATGGTTGCAGTGGATAAACTGCTGAAATATGCGGAGGCTCATCGTGGTGGAGCCCACCAAGGTTACGACCAAAGCAGGCGTGACGCGCAACGGAACTCTGCGGTTCACGGTTCTCCCGCCGCAGAATGTGATCGCCCACACTATGAGGAAAAACTGGCAGAACTGGAATGGATCACGGAGCGGCAGGCTAAGACCGCCCAATGTACCCCGCTGTGAGGGGCTGGGTGCCCTCTCGCGGGGCAGGGCGGAGTCCCTGCCCCACCACGGGCTTACGGAACGATTTGAGCCGATTTCGATGGCTCTGCGGAGGAGGAAAAATAGAGCAGGATAAAGGCAAGCCGTCGCCAGCGACGCCTTTGCCGGGCACATCTGCCCACAGTGCGGGCAGTTTCAAGGGGCTCCCCAGGTGCTGCAAATGGGGTCAAAATCAGAGAGAAACCAGAGTCCAGCGGTCGTTATCTCGCCACCCTTAAAGCCGTAGCAAAAAATTAGGGGTCAAGCCCCGGAAAGGAACCGAATCACATGAAAAAAGAGAAATTTGCCCTGTACCTGTCGCCGGAGAAAAAGGCGACAATTGAACGGCGATATACAGAGGACGGCAGCCGCAGTCTCACCGCCTTTATCGAGAATGCCATCGACTTTTATCTGGACTATCTCAGCGCCAACAACGCTGGGTTGTTCCTGTCCAAGTCGGTGCAGTCCTATCTGGACGGACGGCAAGTTGGATCGGTTTGAAAACCGCATGGCATCGCTACTGTTCAAGCAGGCGGTGGAACTGAACATGGGGCTCCGCACCCTGGCGGACTGCGTCAACCTGGACGAGGAATACCTGCGCCGCTGACGCGCCGACAGCATCACCAATGTGAAGCGCACCAATGGCCGTCTGCGGTTCGAGCAGGTCGCAAAGGATGCCAGCGGGAGTGAGGATGTATGGCAAAACTGATCATCAAGACTCCCTACATCCAGTGCGGCGGCAGTCAGGGTGCGGATGGCTACATGAAGTACATCGCCACGCGGGAACGGTGGAGAACCTTCCGGACAACCGCCCACCCGAAAGCAGGAACAGCTCATCACAAAGATGGTACTAGATTTCCCTGACACAAAAAATCTGTTGGAGTATGAGGACTACACCAGTTGTCCCACCAAGGCCAACGCCTCGTCCTTCATCACGCTAGCCCTGGAAGAAAACTGGGCCCAGGTGCAAACCTCCGAGGGCTACGCAAAATACATCACCACCCGTCCCCGGGCGGAGCATTTGGGTGACCACGGATTGTTCGGTGACGAAGATGGCGTGGAGTTGGATAAGGCCATGTCGGAATTGGAGCACTACACGGGAAATGTGTGGACCCACATCATCTCCTTCCACCGGGAGGACGCCGCGCACCTGGGTTATGACAATGCCCAGGCGTGGCGTTCTCTCCTGCATACACACCGAAATGACATCGCCGCCGCCATGCACATCCCGCCGGAGTACTTCCGCTGGTACGCCGCATTCCACGATGAGGGCAAGCATCCACATGTCCACATGATGACGTGGTCAACACAGCTGGGGGAGGCGTACCTGGCCAAAGATGGTATCCGGCAGATCAAGTCCACGCTCACCAATCAAATGGAACTGCTCCATCTTTACGAGCAGAAGTCTGAAAGCCGGGACGAGTTGGTGCGGGAGCCCCGGAGAGCCATGTTGGAGTTGTCCCGGCAGATGAGTGAGTCGGTCTGTGAGCATCCCGAGGCAGAGCGGATGATGCTGGATCTTGCGCGACAGTTGGGTGAGGTGAAAGGCGAGAAGTCCTACGGGTATCTCTCCCAAGCCGGTGAAGAAACAGGTGGGTGTCATCGTCGATCAGATGGAGCGCCTGCCGGTTGTGAACGAATGTTACCAGAAGTGGTGGGACCTGCAGTGCCGCGTAAATGATTTCTATTCTGAAAAGGAACGTTATCGTCCGCCGCTGTCTCAGCAGAAAGAGTCCCGTGCCATCAAGAACGCGGTGATCCAGGAGGCAGAACACATCCGCCAAAATCAAATTTTCTTTGATGACAAGGGTATGGAGGATGGCGGCGGCTGGGTCGATGACCGGGAATTTACCTGGGCGTGCTGGGAGCTGCGGGAATCGATGGAAAATGAAGAACTGTCCCTCGCGGAACGGGATGCCGACGTGGCAGAGATGGTGCAGTTAGCTAAAGGGGCGACGCATACGCGCAATATTTTCTGGGACTGTTATACCGGGACGGCGGCCTGCTCATCCCGGACACGGAGAAGACCGCACACTGGCTGAAACAGGCGGCGGAACAGGAACTGCCCCGGGCCCATACGCCCTGGGCAAGCTGTATCTGATGGGTGAAGGTGTGGAACAGGATGATGACGCCGCCTACGAATGGTTCCAGGCTGCGGCGGAGCAGGGCTATCCCTATGCGCAGCTCTTTGCGGAACGGATGGAAGATGGGCAGAGCGTTGTCCCCACGGTGCTCCTGTCCGCCTCAAGGTTGCTCCACCACATGGGCGATGTCTTCCGGGACAAAGTACCAACCACCTCAACCTCGGGTGGAATGCACATCGACCACAAGCGGCTACAAAAACTCCGGCAAAAGAAAATTGCCCTGGGGCACAAGTCGGACGACTATGAGAAGGAACAGATTGTGAACGGCATGACCATGGGCGGGATGTGATGTTTCCATCAGGACTTGCGGCGCATAAAACAAAAATAGTCGCCGAACAATTGGTAACAAACCAATAACTCACTGGGATTGGGATGGATATGGCCCGGCTCCTGTGATACTGTGTGCTGCTGCCAAGGAGGTGATCCACATGGCAAAAGGGCAAAGAGACGACCATCCGGGGACGGCATGGTCCGCAAGCGGGGAGGGGCGCATCGTCATCGGCCACAAGGAGAGCGGCGAGCCCATCTTCCGCTATCTGTCCACCAAGACGCAGAAGGAACTGCTGAAAAAGCTCCATCAGAACATCGAGGAATACCGGGATGTGGACCTGAGTGAGAACAGCAGAATGCCATTGGGTCAGTGGCTAGATCGGTGGCTGGAGGAGTACGCCGCCCCTCCACACTGGAAAGCTACCAGGGCTATATCGAGCGCAGCATCAAGCATTACCTGGGAGACGAGCCGGTGGGAAAACTTACCCTGGAGGATGTGCGAAAACTCTACCGGGAACTGCAAAAGAATAGAAGAGTGGCGGAACATCCGGTTTACGGTTACGGCCTGTCCGGTACTATGGTCCGCCGTATCCACAGGGTACTCCATCAGGCCATGGAGGCGGCGGTGCGGGAAAACCTGATCGCCCGGAATCCTACCGAGGGCATCACCCGGCCAAGAAGGAAACGGCCCCCAAGCAGATCCTCAACAACGCCCAGCTAGAACAATTCATGGAGGCAATTCAATCGGATGAAATCTGACATGATTTCTTCTACACGGAGCTGACCACCGGCCTGCGGCGGTGCGAACTCTGCGGTCTCATGTGGAGCGACTTTGATGAAGCCCACGGCACCCTTTCCCTCCACAGGACGTTCCATATCCAAAAGGGCGGCCGGGTGATTACCGGCGAGACCAAGACAGGCACGGAAAAGCGGACCATCACCCTGCCGCCCAGCACCGCAGGCTTGCTGACCCGGCGAAAGAAACACGCCTGCTCCCAGTGGACCTTTCCTGATCCCCTCCGGCCAGAACAGCCCGTCAGCCCCAATTCCGCCTACAATCACTTGAAAACTCTGCTGCAAAAGGCGGGGCTGCCAAGCCTCCGCTTTCATGATCTCCGACACACATTCGCAACCCATGCCCTGGCCAGCGGGGTGGACGCCAAGACTCTGGCCGGAATTCTGGGCCACACTAAAGCCAGCTTCACCCTGGACACCTACACCCATGTACCGGGGATATGTAGCGGCAGGTGGCGCAGATTACAAACGTATTTCTCTGAAATATACTTGGAGAAGAGATAGAACCGTGGCAACAAGAAGAAAACTGGGGAACGGCAGCGTCCACCTGAGAAAAGACGGACGCTGGGAAGGACGCTGTGTCATCGGCTACGCTGAAAACGGCCCCCCAAGACGAAGAACTGCTTGGCTAAAACTAAAAGCGAATGTCTCAAGAAACTGAAAGCACTTCAGAAGGAGTGCCATCTGCCGGAACCTGCACAGACGCTGTCGTCGGAGATGCTCTTCGGTGACTGGCTGGATCGGTGGTATCAGGACACCGTCAAGCCCACCCTGCGTCCCGGTACACAGTAGGAATATGAGCTGCGTGTTTACCGTTACATCATCCCAAAACTGGGATCAATCCTATTAAACCAGGTGACGGAAACGGACTTGCAGCAATTCTATCATGAACTAAAAACAAACGGGTGGATCAAGCGGCGAAATTTGTACGGCCCTGGCCTTTCGGACCGATCAGTCCGGGGGTGCCATCTTATCTGTCGGGTGGTGCTAGACAAAGCCGTAGAAGAGCAGATTATTTGCGTCAACCCTGCCCAATTCTGCAAGCTCCCCGGCGAGAGTCGGAGAGAAACCCAGGTGCTAACACGGGAGGAAATGCAGCAGCTGCTCATCCAGGCCAAGGCAGACAGCTGCTATGAGCTACTCCTTCTGGAATTATCCATAGGGCTGCGGCGTGGGGAGCTGCTGGCGTTGCAGTGGGAGGATCTGGACTTGCAAACCGGGGCGCTGCAAATCTCCCGACAGGTGTCCCGGGTGCGGGGAAAGCTGACCATCTCACCACCGAAAACGGACGCCACTGTCCGTACCATTCTCCTTGCCCCCGCCGTGCTGGAACAACTGCGCCGCTACCGGCAGGAGGTATACTCCCGATGGATGTTTCCGTCCCCGAAAGATCCGGACAGCCCACGGGACCCGTTAGAGGTACGGAAACTGCTGATGCGGGTACTAGAACGGGGCAAATACCTAAAAATTAGATTACATAACATCAGGGCACTTCGTCACTACGGCGATGGAGTTCGGTATGAATGTGAAGACTCTCTCGGCGGTGGTGGGACACGCCTCCGCAGGGACTATACTGAACATCTACACCCATGTCACGGAGTCCATGGCCCGGCAGGCGACGGCGAAGATCGACTGGGGTATCGGAGGGCAGACGGGCACGCCCATTCCGGAGATAGATTCCCGAAGTGCGCCCTACCAAGACTTCACCGTCAACCCAGGAAAGCTGCGCAAGCCAGGGACAGGCTGCGCCAGTCAGATCAAACGACTATCTGTGGGAGGGACGGTATTCTCCACGGTGGCCCAACGGGAGACGGTACACCCGCACGGTCTACGCCCAGTCTTCTTGGGAGGAATGCGAGGAAAAGCTGCAGGAGCTTACGGAGGAACGGGCTGAGGTGTAAAATTTCTGTCTGTGGTATGGGCTGTGGTCAAACGGGAAGATTCACCCCTAAAAAAATTAATCTCAGAAAAAAGTTGCAAAGAGCAGGAAAAATGACCGGAAATTCCAATGAATTTCCGGTCATTTCTGGTGGAGACTACTGGACTCGAACCAGTGACCTCCTGCGTGTAAAGATATGTCAAGGCGGGAAGCAATGTAATTTTACGTCACTTCCCGCCCGGTTTGACACTTTTTGCTTGGTATATGGAAACAGCATCATATCCGCCCTGTTGTTTCCACCTGATTTTTCCCATTCTGGGTCGCCGTTTGGGTCAGGTACTCAAATAGCCTCACTTAGAGGGTCTTCGACAGCAGGGCAATGATCGTACAACTCACAGGGATCAAGGTCGATGCAGGTGGAGGGGTCTCTGTTGCCATCCAAATCCCATGCAGCAGTATCGTTCAGTACAGTCAGGGAATTCCGAAAAGTTTCTTCATCCCGGAGCGGAGTAAATACACCGCCTTTTTCTAAAAGCGGTTTCACATCCAGCGCGCGGATGGCTCCATCCAGAAAATATACATAAACTGTAAAATCGCTCCCCGGAAGGACCTGAACAACTTTGGGGATCATCAAAACACGCTCCCTTCTCTCAAACAAGCGGGGCAATGCGGTTGAGGGGTTTGGCATCCTTGGAAAGTTCCCAGTTCTGCATGAGTTCATCACGATGTAGCTCGCACCATGCTAAGATCAATTTCAACTGACGGGAAGGTAAAGCTCCTCGAATCACAAAACCACCCTGAATATCTACCAATGCTTTATTCCCCGCATACTCTGCGTGGAAGTGTGGCGGGTTGTGGTCACTATAAAACATGGTAATACGAATTCCATAAAATAAACTGACTTCAGGCATCCCTCAAACACCTCCTAATTCAGACTTAGTATACCACGGAGATGGTGGAAATGAAAGAGGAGCCACACAGTTGTTCCGGATAGTGCGGTATTAAACCTTAAAGCCGCCACTTCTATGGAAAAAAATGAAATCCGAAAGAGCGGTCGCTTCATTCCTTGCATAAGAATCAAACAGGATTGCCCGGTCTACGTGGTACTTTTGAAGCATGGACTGGATAATATGCCCTAGTTCATCCCTGAAATAAATGTATCCAGACATTGCCGCACCTCCTTATCTTGCCTGTAGTATACCATAGAAATGGCTAAAATAAAAGAGAAGTGGCATAATTTGAAACCGAACAGAATCACTCGACGATTTCGGTAATCCGAAGCATGGTGTTCGGGTCTATAGTCCCGGCAGCAATCCTCCTCTCACCATCCATCATTACATTGGTGAAGTTGAAGGTCCCCTGCCTAGAAGTATGCTCACATCCTATATTCTACTTTTGGATTTTTAATAGAACTGCCGGATATTATTTTTTACAAGCTATGATGCCTTTTGTACAAAAAACAAATGCAAAATTTTACACGGATCGACGGATGAATTTATAAAAATCTCTTGATTCGAAATATCTGCTATGCTATCTTATATAATATGTAATACAACTTACATATTACAATTTAAGAAAAATGGGGGCGAAATAGGACGTGGTCAGCATAAGCGCTTCGTGTTTTGAGTTTAGCGAGCTATGGATCTTGGCGGAATATAGTCAGATGTTGGAAACGGAACAGGTCGGCGTAGAATTGTTTGCGGATGCAATGGGCTTTGGGGAGACGGCATATATTCAGGAGCTGTTTCCTAAGGTGGACTTAGGGATGCATTGTCCGGCCAAGGACATCAATCTGTTGGCAGATACGGGGAGCCGCATCTGGCGGTATACCCTTACCAGAATGGAGAGTACTTTGGCCAGCTGCCAAAAGTTAAATTGTCCGTATATGGTGCTTCATACAAATGTAACGGCACAGCCCCTGACAGAAGACCCTGTGATGCTGAGAGAGCGGGGGATTGAGCGAATCGGAATAATCGCGGAGTTGGCAAAGCGCTACGGGGTGAAGATATGGGTAGAGAATGTGGGAACTAGATATCGCAAAACCCTGCTTTACACCTATCGCGATTATATCGATCTTTTCAGGCAGATCCCCCAGATAGACGCCCTAATTGATGTGGGACATGCCCACATTAATGGGTGGGACATTCCGGCTCTCATCCGGACGCTTGGGCCCAGACTGAAAGGACTTCATGTGCATGATAATTTCGGCGTTCGAGATGTACATATCCGGATAGGCAGCGGAAGTGTGGACTTTGAGCCAATCAAGGAGGCGGTGGGGGAACTGCAGGAGGCACCTAACCTGATTGTGGAGTACCTGATGCCAAGCTGTGATAATGTACCCGCTATTTTGGAGGACTGCCGCAAGCTTGCTGAGTGGCATTCTTAAAAAGAGAATGTTGGCGGCATAAACTATAATTTCTCCTTTGGAAATGTAGTTGTATTTTCTGAGAATCATGGTAAAATGGTTGAATATGTAATACATCCTACATATACAAGGAGAGAATGTTATGCCAATCGAGCCGATTAAAAAGAGCAATGTTTCCGAAGAGGTTTTTGAACAAATGAAGACCTTGATTTCCACAGGAGAGTGGAAAGCGGGAGAAAAGATCCAGTCAGAAAACGATCTGGCCAAAACATTTGGGGTCAGCCGCGTATCCATTCGAGCTGCCCTGGGAAGGCTTAACGCCCTGGGTTTAGTGGTGTCCAAACAAGGTGAAGGAACCTTTGTGGGAGAGGCAACGATTGAGACATGCATGAACAGCCTTCTGCCCATGCTGATTATTGACCACACACAGCTGATGGACGTGTATGAATTCCGCCGGATTGTGGATGTTGGAAGTGCAAGATTGGCAGCACAAAATGCCGATTCTGATGATCTGGAAGCATTAGAGAAAAACTTGAAAGACATGGATAATGCAAATCGCCATGCTGCTGAATTTGCAAGATTAGATGTTGAATTTCATTTTTTGCTGGCAAAATCCACCAAAAATTCCGTTATGCTCAAAGTGTACACCGTGATTAAGGAAATACTTCTAACGGAGCAAACGAAGCAACACACCATGTTTGGACCGTCCGGAGGACAGATTTATCACCCTTTGATTTTCAAAGCGGTGAAGGACCGGAATGGAGAAGAGGCGGCGCGGATTATGGAAGAGCATCTGGATAAGTCCATCCAGAAGCTCAAAGCCGCTTGGAGTAAAGAGACCAACTGACTCCATCTTCCTCCGACGGAGCGTATTGGCTGAGCACCTAAAGAGCGGAATAGTAGATCGCTGCGATGTGCCGGTCAAGATGCAGACCAAGGTTTGGGAAGAGTATCCAAAATTAAGGAGGAAGAAAAATGAAAAAGAGCTCGAAACTTAGACTGTTTGCCCTGGCAATGACTTTGGCTGTCGCACTGGCCGGTTGTGGGTCTAATGTTGCCTCCGCAGACGAAGATGACCAGCAAGCGGGGAACGAAGCGGAAAGCACACAGGGGATTGATTGGCCCCAAAAGGCTGTTACAGTGGTAGTTCCTGCCAGTGCGGGCGGAGACACGGACAGCTATGCCCGTATTTTCGGCCAGTATTTGGAGCAGGAGCTCGGGGAGTCTGTGGTGATTTCCAATGTCGGCGGTGCAGGCGGTACCGTTGGAACCAGACAGGTAAAAGATGCTGAGCCGGACGGGAATATGATCCTGTTTTACCATGGTTCCGCACTGCTCAATACAATTATGGGATTAGCGGATTTTGATGTACGAACCGACATGCAGATTGCCGATATTCCCATCAAAGACAATACGCAGATGCTCTTTGCTGACGCGAAAAAATTCAAGAGCTTGCAGGATGTCATCGATCAATGCAAGGCTGAACCGGAATCTGTTGTTTTTGGACGTGAGACCGGTACACAGGCCCACCTTGTGGCGCTGGCTCTAGAGGATGCCGCAGGCGTGAAATTCAATCAGGTAGATATTGCCGCCGGATTCTCAAATCTCATTGCGGCCCTGATGGGTGGCCAGATCGATGTGTTCTTTATGACCTACGGCAGCGCCCAGGACTATATTGCTTCGGGAGATATTGTGCCGTTGGGCGTTTTCTCAGAAGAGCGCACGGATGCTGCTCCGGATGTTCCCACCTTCCGGGAACAGGGGTTGGATCTGGTGTTTGAGAAGTTCTTCTTCTATGCATTCCCCAAGGATACCCCTGCGGAGATCGTGGAAAAATTTAATTCTGCCGTGGAAAAAGTGGTTGCCTTACCGGAGTGCCAAGAGGATATTTCGCAGTTTGCACTGACACCGGAGTTTGTGAACCAGCAGGATACCCAGACTTATTTCGACGAGATGTACGATTTCTACAGCAAATACGCCGCAATGTTCTGAAGATCTGATTCATAATCAAAAGCGGGAGGAATCGCTAAGGAGAGAAAATCCCTCCGGCGTTTCCCCCCGCTTTTCATTCTTTCAATGCGTGGTGGAAAGGAGAACCGGTAAAAATGCCGAATAGGAACCGACAGCTTCTGGACATTGGAGCTGGAATTGTGACAATTCTGCTGGCAATTCTGGTTTATGTAGATTCAGCCAGCATAAAGGTCATCGCGGATACAACTTTGGATGCCAGATTTTATCCGAAATTTCTGGCAGTTCTGATGATCCTGCTGAGTCTTATCATGATCCTACGGGCCGGGATTCAATTATCCAGGGCGGAAAATTCATCCTCTGGTTCTGCCAAAGAGAACAAGCATGCAGTGGTGAAAGAGATACTCCCAGCGGCAGAGACGCTGTTGCTGTTGGGCCTATATGTTTTTGCCATTGAGCCGGTGGGATTTTTGCTTTCCACACCGTTCTATGTGTTTGGACAGGCTTGGATTCTGACGCCCAAGAGTCAGCGCAATCCGGCGGGGTTTGCCTTGCTGGGTGTTCTGTCTGCAGTTACCATCTATTGCGTTTTTAAGTTTGGCTTTCAGCTTCTGGTCCCTCCGGGGATCTTGGGATAAGAAAAGAGGAAACGCTCTATGGAACTTCTGATTCAGGGACTGGCAGCTATGTTGACTGCCCAAAATATTTTATTTATTTTTTTCGGTACGGCTCTGGGAATTATATTTGGTGCGATTCCAGGACTGACCGCTACCATGGCGGTGGTGCTGTGCCTGCCGCTGACCTTTGGCATGAATCCGCTCAGCGGAATGGCTTTGCTGATTGGACTTTACATCGGGGGAATTTCCGGCGGACTCATTTCTGCCATTTTGCTCAATATCCCCGGCACTCCGTCCTCCATTGCCACAACGTTTGATGGTCATCCCATGGCAAAGCGTGGTGAGGCGGGAAAAGCCCTGGGTGTTGGAATTGTATCCTCATTTGTTGGTGGTTTTTTTAGTATCCTGGTGCTTATTTTGATTTCCCCCCTGTTGGCATCGGTGGCCCTCAAATTTACTTCCTTTGAGTATTTCTCCCTGGCGGTATTTGCCATTTCTATGGTAGCTGGCATGAGCGAGAAGAATCTAGAAAAGGGCATCCTCAGCGGTGTATTCGGTATGCTCTTTGCCGTGGTGGGATCGGCGCCCATCGACGGGACTGCTCGATTTACATTTGGAAATTACAATTTACAGGCGGGTTTTCAGTTGGTGCCTGTATTGATTGGAATGTATGCGTTGACAGAAGTCATCGATGCTGCTGGAATACAGGACGGTGTAGAGAAAAACCAAATCCGGGATTACTCCATTAAGGGCTTTGGGTTCCGTTGGGCGGAATTTTTTAGACAGAAGTGGAATTTGCTACGCTCCAGCATTATTGGGACACTTATCGGGATTATGCCGGGTGTTGGGCCGGGACTCTCCAATATTGTTTCGTACCTGGCTGCGAAAAACAATTCGAGGTATCCTGAAAAGTTTGGAACCGGTATTATGGACGGGATCATCGCCTCTGAGGCGGCCAACAATGCGTCTATTGGGGGAGCTATGGTGCCCCTGATTACCTTGGGCATTCCGGGAGATGCCACCACAGCATTGTTATTAGGAGCCCTGACGCTACATGGGCTGCGCCCCGGTCCGCTCCTGATGAGTACGAATCCCCAGATTGTATATGGAATTTTCGGCGCCCTGATTATCGCCAATCTTTTTATGCTGGTAATTGAATATTTTGGTATGCGGGTATTTACACGTCTTCTTGTGATTCGCAAGCAGTATCTGCTGCCGGTGGTAGTAGCCCTTTGTGTCATTGGATGTATCGGGATTAACAACCGGGTGTTCGACGCCATAACCATTTTCATTTTCTCCATTGTGGGATATCTCTTTAAAAAATTCGATTTTCCCATTACTCCTATGGTTTTGGGCTTTATTCTGGGACCAATGGCGGAGGAACATCTGCGCAGAGCACTGATGTTCAGTCAGGGGAGTTTTGCACCGTTTGTCACACGACCCATCAGTGCATGTTTCCTCTTGGTATCCGTTATTGTAGTGGTACTGGCCGTGAGAAAGAGTTTGAAAAGTGACACAGCTAAAAACTGATGCCGTGATATGAGTGGCTGCAATAGAAGAAAGATGGGACGGTGCAATGGAAGAAAAAGAGATCGGGCTGATTGGGCTTGGGGTTATGGGAGCCAGCCTTTGTTTAAATCTGGCATCCAAAGGATATGAGATTCTGGCGTATAACCGGGACCAGGAAAAAGCCCGGAAATTTATGGACAGCCGGGCGGTGGGGCTTCCCATCGCCCAGGCCTCCACGCTTCAGGAACTGATAAAGGGGGTGAAGCGCCCTCGAAAAATTTTGCTTATGGTGTCTGCAGGCTCCCCGGTGGATATGGTCATGCAGGAATTGCTCCCCCTCATGGAACCTGGAGATATTCTGATTGACGGAGGAAATTCCCACTATCAGGATACAGAACGGCGTGCGGAAACAGCAAGAAAGTACAGTATTTTGTATGTAGGCCTTGGGGTTTCTGGAGGAGAGAGGGGGGCCCTTTATGGACCATCTTTGATGCCGGGCGGAGATAAAGAGGCCTGGGAGATGTTGCGACCAGTGTTAACTGCCATTGCAGCCAAAGCGGAGGATGGCATTCCGTGCTGTACTTGGATTGGCCCGCAGGGTGCAGGACACTATGTTAAAATGGTCCATAATGGAATTGAATATGGCGATATGCAGCTGATCTGTGAGGTCTATTCCCTTATGCGTGATGTGTTGGGCATGACACCGCTGGAGATGGCAAGTGCCTTCCATAGATGGAATCAGGGGCCTTTGGAGAGCTATCTTATTTCCATCACGGCAGAGATCCTCACAGTCCACGATCCTGATGGCGAGGGGTTCTTGGTAGACAAGATCTTGGATGTAGCTGGCCAGAAGGGGACAGGGAAATGGGCCGCTGAGGCCGCTCTTTCTGCGGGAGTTCCGCTCGCGCTGATTACTGAGAGTGTTTTCACTCGCGACCTATCTGCCAGAAAAGAACAGCGGGTGGTAGCATCTGCTCACTGGAACAGGCCTTCGTATCAGGCGCCTGCTGCTCAGCAGGTACTTCCTATGCTGGAGAGAGCCCTCTACACAGCCAAGATCATCTCATATGCGCAGGGATTTGAACTGATGCGCCGGCAGTCAGCATCTTCCGGTTGGCAGTTGAATCTGGGGCAGATCGCGCTGGTGTGGCGCGCTGGATGCATTATTCGTTCCGGTTTCCTGGAGCGGGTGAAGGATGCCTATCAGAGAGAGCATCGGCTTTCCAACCTCATGGAGGATCTCTATTTCCAAACGTGTCTTACCCAGGACATCCCAGCGCTGCGGGAGATCGTATGTATGGCAGCCCGTGCAGGTGTTTGTGCTCCTACCCTTTCCAGTGCTCTGGCGTATTATGATGGATTTCATACAGAACGGCTTCCCACAAACTTGTTGCAAGCACAAAGAGATTATTTTGGGGCCCATACGGTGCAGCGAATTGACCGAGATCCATCGGAATATTTTCACTATCGATGGGAAGAATTGGCTGCAAAGTCAGCTAAAGTATGATAATCTAAAGCCAGAGCAAATTTAGTAAAACAAAGGAAAATAAACCGAATAGGGGCGAAACGTGAGACAGTTCGAACTCAAAACAAGAGGGGCAGATAGAGCATCCCGGCAGATTTCCTAGATTGTGAGAACAAGACACAGCAGGTTAACGAGGTGTGATGAAAGTTTCTGAGCGGTTATAGAGTGATGGAGTCCTTTTTGCAAGTGGCTTAGGATATTTGTGCGGGTATATTTATAGAACTTAATACCAGTGTTGTAAAGAGACGAATTCGGAGGGAAAGAGAGATTCTCTGCACATCGTGAGAGAACAATGCAAGAACGAACATCGGGGCATATCCCAACCCAAAACGGATGCCACTGTCCGCACCATCACTCCCTCGCTCGCTGCGACAGAGCAGATGCGGCGATACTGGGAGCGGGTGGATTCCCGCTGGATTATTCCATCCCCCAAAAGAGGATGCCGAGGCCCGGCGGCAGTCCGGAAGCTGTTGTGCCGGGGCCCGAAACAGGCCCAGTACCCTAAAATCCGGTTCCACAATCTCCGGCGTACCTTTGTAATCACGACGCTGGAATACGGTATAGGCGCGAAAACTCTCTCGGCGGTGGTGGGGCACCGATCCTCCAGCACCACCCTGAATGTCTACACTTACGTAACCAAGGTCATAGAGCGGCAGACAGCGGCTAAAATCGACCAGAGGATTGGGAAACAGAGGACACCGCTGGAGGAAGCCCAGGAGACGAAGCACTCAACCATGACCACCTTCCGGGCGGATTCTGGGAGTGCTCCCGGAATGTCTACGGCCACACTCCGGGAGAGTGTAAGGAGAAGTTGAAGGCTCTAATCACTACCATAAAAGCAGAGATCTAGACGGAGGAGAGGCAGCCCCGGGAAGCAGGAAACCGGCCATGAAAGTAAAAAAAGAAACTCCCGTGGATGCAGGAGTTTTCGATACTGGAGTTTTGCAAACCATGTCTCTTTTTGTCCATTTTTAATTTGCGAAACTTATTGTACCTTATCAAATCGATCAGATGGTTTCGTTTGACTTTATCTACGCTCTTGTAGCGCCATACATCGTCAGCAATCTAACTGCCTCCTGTTTCTGTAATGAACATGTCTTTGTCCTTATAACGATTGATAAGAAAAGTGAGATTTTTTCATGTTTTAAATAATTTAAAGAAAAGTATTCTTGTGGACTACTCGTATCAATATATTGGATTACATCTTGCAGATATAGTTGCAGCAGCTTTTACGAATGCCCTGATTCGACAAACCAGAGGTGCGGGATTTCCGTTTGCCGGGGAGCTATATTCTGAAATTATAGCAAAAACATTTGTTGTGTAGGCACAGCAGGGGCTATGCATGTATACAGCCCGTATGCGAGCATTGGTTACGGTCTCAGTGCCATCCTTCGTGGAACCTGTGAAGATAGACTGTCGGGCATGGAAAAGATTATGATGGATAAAGAGTTAGAGCGTCTATTCGAATGCTGAAAACCAGGGCCCGAAAATTGCTCTTATATTGTTTCGGACTGGACAACCCTATCTCCGTATTGGTCAGAGCATTGGTCGGACAAAAAACTGAAAATATAGGCAGACTTTTTTGCGGTGGATAAAAAGAAAAGTTCCTGATTTCGCAAGAAATCAGGAACTTTTTGGTGGAGACTACTGGACTCGAACCAGTGACCTCCTGCGTGTGAACAGCCCTACGAAACTTTTTTTGACGGTTTCCGGTAGTTTTTATTTATTTTCGCTCCAATCCAATTATTTTCTGGGCGTGATTTACTGCACAAAATCCGCCTGCTCCATAAACTCCTGTGGTACAAGCTGTGGTCTGAAAGCCGTTGCGGCAGCTGGGACTCCGGCTTCGAGCCGGTATTTTAGACCCTGCTAAATGTGGGGAAATCAAACAACACGGGGGAAAGGGCAGCCGCATCCGGCCCCCCAAACCCTCAAAATTTGCGCCGCAGTAAAGGATATAGGACACCGGTTTGTAAACACGGGTGGGCTGTATTGAGCCTTTTGCCAGGGGCCTGTTTTATCCTCTGGCTGTTTTCTGGAAAAGATGATATAGTGAACTGCGACACCCAGGTAATTGAGAATAAGGCATGATAAAGAGATCCGAAGGAGTTGTCAAATGAAAGCTTCCATGACAAAACACCAGATTGAAGATTATGCGAAATTGTGCCGGGCAAGGGACAAAGGGCAGCTGCTCACCCCGGATGGGCTGCGGTTCATCTGTGAGGCATATCAGTTCGATCCTGAAGCAATCGGAAAGCACATGCTGGAGATGTACGCAAAATTCAAAGCAGAAAAGATTATTTGAGAGCGCACGGACGGAGAAAAATTCTCTGCTTGTGCGCTTTTCTAATTTCCCAAGGGGTAACATTTTAGATGACCTGGGTGAAATTTAGATGGGAAAAAGCGGAAATGTGCGGATCAGCCGGTAGATACTCGGCTGATGCTATGTTATACTATAAAATGATTTTTTGTGACCAAAAGTACTGCAGTGAGAAAGAGGTGGGCATTTCATGAAGGGTTCAGAAACCAGAATGACCGCATTCATGGAAGGCGCGGATAAACGATATATCATCCCAGTCTATCAGCGGAAATATGACTGGAAGCAAGAAAACTGCCGTCAGCTCTACGAAGATCTCAAGAAAGTCATACAAACTGGCCGTTCCAGCCATTTCTTCGGGAGTATCGTCTCGTCGGTGATCCCCAACGGGAGCAAGATCGAGTACCACATTATAGACGGTCAGCAGCGGCTGACTACTGTCTCCTTGCTACTCTTGGCTATCTGTAATCTGATTGCTACGGGAAAACTGACCTCCCGGGAAGAGTGCCTGGACGAGCAGATCAGCCACCGCTTTCTGATTGCTCCCTGGGCCAGTCCGGAAGACAGGATCAAGCTCCGCCCCGTCAAAAGTGACCGGGAGGCCCTTGCCAAGCTGTTTGGCCCGGAGGAGGACTATGACCGGGCTTCCAACCTGACACTCAACTATCTGTTTTTCCGGGATGTTCTGCTAAAAGAGGAGATCTCGGTGGATGAGCTGTATGCCGCCATTGGTAAGCTGGAGATCATCAGCATTACACTGGAGCCGGATGACAATGCCCAGCTGATCTTTGAGAGTCTGAACTCCACAGGCCTCGCCCTGACAGAAGGCGATAAGATCCGCAATTACATTCTCATGGGGCTTCCGCCCAGAGAGCAAAACCAATGCTATACAGACTACTGGGAGAAAATCGAGGCCTGCACCAAGGGCGATGTCAGCGCCTTTGTCCGGGACTATCTCAGCATCAAGCAGCAGATGACCCCCAATGTCAATACCGTCTATCATGCGTTCAAAGGATACGCGGAGGAAGCGCAACTGCCCATCCAAACACTGCTGGAAGACCTTCTGAAGTATGCAAGGCTCTTTGAGAAGCTTCAGGCCTGCAAGAGTGGTCTTGGAGATCGAAAGCTGGATGACTGCCTGTACCGCATGGCCCGTCTGGAAATCACGGTTACCCGCCCATTCCTGATGGAAGTACTGCGGCTGAATCAGGACGGCAAACTCTCTGCAGAAGCAGTACGCAATATTTTTGAGATTACGGAGGATTATTTGTTCCGCCGGAATGTCTGTGAGGTTCCCACCAATGCACTGAACAAGGTGTTTTTAACGCTTAATAAGGAGATCCTGCGCTACGATAACACCGCTGACAAATACGTAGATAAATTTATTTATGCCCTGCGGAGCAAGCGGGAGAGCGGGCGATTCCCGGATGATCGGGAGTTTTCTGATGCTTTGGCAGCCAAGCAGGTTTACCTGATGCGGGGAAAATACAAGGCGTACTTATTCGAGCGGTTCGAGAACTACGGCACGGTGGAGACGAAGGATGTCTATGCACATCTGGACAACAACGACTACAGTATTGAGCACATTATGCCCCAGCACCTGACTCCTGCCTGGACGGAGGAACTGGGGGCAAACGCCGTCGAGATCCACGAGACATGGCTGCACCGCCTGGCGAATCTGACCCTGACCGGCTATAACCCCAGCCTCAGCAACAAGAGCTTCCGGGAGAAGCGGGATGCTGCGCAGGGAGGATACCGAAGCAGCGGACTGCGGATGAACCAGAAGATTGCCCTGAAAGACACCTGGGGTCTGCCGGAGTTGGAGGAGCGAAACAGAGAAATGGTCGCCCAGGCGCTTCGGATCTGGCCTTGCCCGCAGACAGACTTCAAACCTGCGGAAAAGGAGTTTGACGCCTGCACGCTGGATGACGAAGATGTGGACCTCACCGGCCAGGAAATCGTGAAATACAGCCTGCTGAATATCGAGCAGCCTGTCGCCAGTTGGACGGATATGTTTGAGCATGTGGTGAAGTTCCTGCACCAGAAAGACAGATCCATTCTCTCTGCCTTGGCGTACAGCACCAGTGCCTCGACAGATCTTGCGGGGTATGTTTCCAGCACCGAAAGCGGATTGCGCAGTGCCCTGAAAATCGATGACCATATTTATATGGAGAAGAACACCAGTACAGCCTACAAACTGTCCATTCTGCGGCGGCTGTTTGCTCTTTACGGTATGGATCCCATGGAGTTGGTGTTCTATTTGAAGGACCTGGACAGCGAAAAGCAGGCGGAGTCCAGCCGCTTTGAACTGCGCAAGAGATACTGGACCTTTGCCCTGCCTGTGATTCAAAAGCAGCACATGCACCGGGGCAGTTTCGGAAACGCCAACCCCACCACGTCCAACGTGCTGTCGGGCTTTTTTGGAATAAGTGGAGTTTCCGTTCAGTGCGTTGCCAACTATGACGGGGCGCGGATCGACTTTTATCTGGGCAGTAGCGATGCAGCGCAGAATAAGGCTGCCTTTGACCTGCTGTACAGCCATCGGGATGAAATCGAACAGGAACTGGGGATCACACTAACCTGGGAGCGGGCCGACCAGTATAAAGCGTCCTGTATTTCTTATGCACTGAAGGATGTAAGCATCGCAAATGAGGCGGACTGGCTCCGTATGGCAAAGTTCCACGCAGAGTGGAGTGATGCCATCTGCAATGCGGTTCTCCCATATTTGCAGAACGGGGATGAAAAGGAACAGCGGCTCTCGGAAATCGCGGGCATTTTGCGGGAGTGGACCGTAGCGCGGTCGGAGGTCAAGGAGAATTTGGCCAAATGCAACCGTACCCTGACCCGTTTTACAACGGAGCAGATGTCGGGGATTTTCCCGGATCTCCCGGGTGCTCCCAGCAGCTGGGGAACAGACAATCATTACTTTTATGAGATCGTCAACCGCACTGGGGACAAGGTATATATCCAACTGGCTCTCAGTGCCCAGAATGCAACAGAGGACTTCATGGAACTCTGTGACCGTGTCAGTGCTCTGTCCTTTGTGCGACCCAGAAGGGACGGATGGAAGTGGTGGACAGCTTTCCACACGGAAAGTGTGAGCATCGGCAAGTCCGTTGATAAAGAGAAGATTTTTGAAAAACTGGATCAGTGCATGAAACAGGTACGGGCCTTTGAGGAAGAACTGAAACAGGCGCTGGGCGAGGCGTAATTAGTCAGGCGCGACAGAAGAACACAGGAGAGGAACAGAAGCCCCTCCTGTGTTTTATTGTTGTACTACGAATTATGATATAATCCGCCTTTCAATGTCTGATTACGAGACGAGCAATTTGAGTTTATATGGTATTACGCCATAGCTTCTGATATAATATATCTTGTATTAGTATAAAGTTCACCAAGAGTATCTCATTGATGTAACTGATGTAACTTTTTGAAAACGG
>ENA-UEYL01001055-UEYL01001055.1-human-gut-metagenome-genome-assembly--contig:-NODE-1055-length-25233-cov-15.921569_pt1 | contig 25233 bp, 20 predicted proteins | sample MGYA00242941_ERZ507946 | MGnify/ENA primary metagenome ERZ507946 (study PRJEB26167, sample SAMN06115482) | human gut metagenome | host: Homo sapiens | place: China:Guizhou | collected 2015-03-11...
TTCCCTCTTCGCCAGAGGCTCCCCTCGGTAGGGGAGCTGTCTGCGAAGCAGACTGAGAGGTTATTTTCGTTTCTTCGCGCTGTCCTCAATGCTCACGTCCAGACCCAGCTTTTCCAGCGCGTGGAGTGACTGTTCGGCATTGGAGGTGTGCCTTGCGGCGGTGCGGGGCTCGTAGGGGCCGATAGGCACCGCGACGCCTGACACCTGCGCGATGAGCTTTTTGATGAGCCGCTGGCTGTCCTTGTTGACACGGATGAAGTCCCGGAAGGTCTTGCCGCCGTCGATGAGCACCCGTGTGCCATCAAAGTATGCCTTCGATTTGCGCAGATAGCTGTGGAGCATCGGGTCCTTCTCCTGTAAAAGCTTGACGACCTCGCTCCACTGCTCGAAGGGATTGACGCCCTCTGCGGCAACCTTGCGGGGTCGGCTGAGAGCCGGGTCGGCGGTGTACTCCGGGGCAGCGGACTCCACCGGTCTCTCTTCCGGTACGGGCGGTACAGGCGCAGTGACCGGCGCAGTCGGCTCATCCCAGGGCAGGGGGGCCGACTCCGTAACTGGCGGCTCGTCGGGCGGAGGCGGAAGCTCTTCGTCTGCGGGCGCGGGGGACTCTGGAATATCCGGGGCAGCGGCCTTCGGCTCTACAACGGGCGCGGGAGCAGGCTCCTTTTCCACTGCCGGTGCGGCCATAGGTTCCACGGGTGCAGCAGGTGTACTCATGAAAGGCTGCGGCGCAGGCTGGATCGGTGCCGCAACAAAGGGCCGGGCGACCGGTGCAGCAGGAGTGGCAGTCTGCACAGGCATTGCCGCCACGGGGACAGCTGCGGCCTGCGGCGGCTCCGAGAGGGTGAAGAGGGCCAGTTCCAACTCGATGCGCTGGTCACTGCCCCGGGTCATATGCTCAAGGGCGTTGCCCAGCGTACGGATGGCCCGGATGGCCTCCCGCTGGCCCAGCTGAGGGCCTTTTTCGAGGTACTGCTGTTCCTCTTCGGGGGAAACACCGGACAGCAGGCTCTGCCCGCCGGGCAGAGCCGCCAGCATCAGGGCGCGGTAGTGGGCGATGAGCTCTTCCGTCAGACGCTTCACATCCACCGACTGCTGCCGCAGTGCGGCCAGCTGAGCCAGCGCCGCTGCGCCGTCCTGCGCTTCCAGAGCATCCGAAATATGGAACAGGTAGCTCCGGTCGGTGACGCCCGCCATCCGGCGGACAACATCGGCATCGATTTTTGCGGTCACGCCGGCGCAGGTGTCGAGGATCGAGAGGGCGTCGCGCATGGCACCGTCAGCCAGACGGGAGATGAGCTCTGCACCACCGGTCGTCAACTCTAAGCCCTCCTGACCGGCGATATACTCGACCCGCTGGGCGATGTCTTCCGGCCCGATGCGGGTGAAATCGTACCGCTGGCAGCGGGAGAGGATGGTGGCCGGGACTTTCTGGATCTCGGTAGTAGCGAGGATGAAGATGACGTGGGCGGGCGGCTCCTCCAGCGTTTTCAGCAGGGCGTTGAAGGCCGCTGTGGACAGCATGTGTACCTCGTCGATGATGTATACCTTATAATGACAGGCACTGGGGGTGTAGGCTGTCTCATCACGCAGGTCGCGGATGTCGTCCACACCGTTGTTGGACGCGGCGTCCATCTCCACCACGTCGAGGATGCTGCCGTTGTCGATGCCCTTGCAGATCTCGCACTCGCCGCAGGGGTCGCCGTTATGGGGGTGGAGGCAGTTGACCGCCTTGGCAAAAATCTTCGCGCAGGTGGTCTTGCCGGTGCCGCGCACGCCGGTAAACAGGTAGGCGTGGCCTACGCGGCCCGACGCTATCTGATTGCGCAGCGCCGTGACGATGCCGCGCTGTGCGACGACATCCTCAAACCGCTGGGGTCTCCATTTGCGGTATAATGCGCGATACATCGGTGCTTCCCTCCCGTCAGTAATAAAAAATCGGACAGCGCTGACGGGGTTTGACCCCCGCCTTGCGTAACTCGGCATACGGATGCAGGCTGACTGAAACGCACGGGGCGCGCCGCTTAAGGCTGCTTGGTTCCCCACCTGACCTGGTTCACTGCGGCTCCATCGTACAGGACCCGCATCCGTATGCCGAACCACGCAGCAGGCGCTGTCCGACAAGGCACACGATTCGTGTGCCTTAGTATTGTACCACAGTTCGGTGAGGAATGCAAGAGGAAGCTAAGGCTGCTCCCATCCGGCCCGCAAAAGCTCCAGTGCGTGTGTTTCAAGCCGGGAAACGTAACTCCGGCTTATTTGGAGCAGCTTTGCCGTTTCCAGCTGGGTCAGCGGCGGCTGGCCCGCCAGACCGTACCTTAATAATATGAGTTTCCGCTCCCGGGCGGGCAGTCCCTCGATGAGGCGGCGCAGGCGCTGGGCATCGTCCTGTTTTTCGCAGCTGTCCTCCATGCAGAAGCCGTCCTGCAGCACATCGGCGAGGGTGAGGGCAGAGTCTTCCTTTCCGGCATCAAGAGTCTCCTGGAGCGAGAGGGTGGGGGCGTTCTTTCGCTCCCGCCGGAAGTGCATCCGGAGCTCGTTTTCGATGCACCGGCTGGCATAAGTGGAGAAGCGCGCCCGGCGGGTGGAGTCGAAGGTGTCCACGGCTTTCATCAGGCCAATGGTGCCGATGGAAATCAAATCGTCCTGCTCAGAGGGGAGAGCATAGTATTTCTTTGCGATGTGCGCCACTAAGCGCAGATTGTGGCGGATGAGCTTTTCCCGGGCGGATGGATCACCGGCCCGCAGAGCGGCGAAGGTCCGGATCTCCTCCTGTGGGCTGAGCGGGCGGGGGAAACTGCCCGCTTCCAGATGGAGCGCCAGAAACAGAAATTTTGTGGCGAAAAATTGCAGTAAGGTCAGCAGCACACGATATCCCTCCCGGTACATAGTTGTTAGATTGTATGAGCCGGGGCGCGGATAGTTGCCGGAGAAGCCTTTTGTGCGCGGTATCTTTTCCGCAGGGAAAAAGCGTGGTATACTGAGGGGGATAACTCGGAAGTTGTGGAGGAAAATCAAATGGATATTTGGGAAAGAATGTATGAAAAGGCGAAAGAGCAATATCATCCAGAGGAAGTATCTCCCTTTATATATGCGCACAATGTGGTTTGTGCAATAGAAGCTGAAAACGGAGATATCTATACGGGATTCTGCATTGAAAGTTGCAGCGGAGTGATGAATATTTGTGCCGATAGACTTGCTGCACTGAATATGTATGCTAACAGTGGTCAGACAAAAATAAAAAGATTTATAGCATTCCGCGACAGCGCGCCAAACGGAGGCGGGAGCGGCATGCCATGTGGTGCTTGTCAGGAATTCTTTTATCAATTAAATGAAGCAAACGAAGATATGGAAATCATGGTTGATTATGAAAAACGAGAAACTGTAACATTAAAAGAACTTATGCCGAATTGGTGGGGAAAGGAACGTTACGCTGAGGCAAAGAGTAATTGACAACTTCGCGTTTGTGGAGCGAAGCGGAACAATGAAAGCCCCAGTGGGGCTTTTAAGCGACAGAACGGTCTTGCGCAGCAAGATGGAGGGGCCTCGCCCCGACAAGTTCCCATTTATCGAGTGACGAAAACAATACATCCTTCTGCGGACAACCCCAAAACGGTTGCCCGCTCTTTTTATGCCAGCGCATCTTGGGGGGGAGAACTGCCCGGCGAAACCGTCTGCGGGCGGCGCATGGAGCGGTCAACGGGTCAACAGCTCAAAATGATTCCGTTTGGTGACCAGCAGCCCTTCCTTTTGCAGCTTGGAAAGCTCCACCGACATGGCGGCACGCTCCACGCAGAGAAAATCCGCCAGCTGCTGACGGTCAAAGGGAATATCAAAGGAGAGGGACGCCTGCCGGATGGACTCGGCAGACAGGTAGGACAGCAGCTTTTCCCGGGTGGTCCGCTTGCTGATATGGGTGATCTTCTCGTTGAAGAGCAGTATTTTATTTGCCAGAACGCTGACCAGATTGCGGATGAGTTTCTGGTGATGGTCGCAGGCGGTGGGGCAGGCGGTGAGCAGCCGCTTGACGTTCAGCAGCAGGATCTCGCAATCCTCCTCTGCCACCACGCTGATGTTCAGGATGGCACCGGGGGTGGCGGCGTAAGGCTCGCCGAAAAAGTCCCCGGTATTGCATTTGGACAGGATGTTGCGGTGTCCCCAAAGATCCTCCTGAATTACAAGGGTGGAACCGGACAACATGAGCCCCATGACCTCTGTGGAATCTCCGGCACGGAAGATATAGGCGCCCCGGGGGCGGGTGATTTTCGCTGCACTGACACAGTGCAGGATGGACAAAATTTCATCGTCGGTAAGCCCGGTAAAGAAGGGGCAGCTCCGCAGAACAGGCAGATATTTTTGCATAAATGTTCTCCTTGTTGGAATTCAAACATACAAGATGGCTTTAGTATACTATAATAAACCTGCAAATGCAAAAAAACACCCACAACAGGAGAGTATAGATATGATTCGGAAGATCATCCATATTGACGAAGAAAAATGCAACGGCTGCGGCCTGTGCGCAACCGCCTGCCATGAGGGAGCCATTGATATTATCAACGGCAAGGCAAAGCTGGTGCGGGAAAATTTCTGCGATGGCTTTGGAGACTGCCTGCCGGGCTGCCCTACCGGTGCTATCACCTTTGAGGAGCGGGAAGCCCCCGCTTACGATGAGGCAGCGGTGCAGGAGAACAAAAAGAAAAAGGAATTGCAGGAGAAGATGAAGCACCTCCACGAGGGCGGCTGCCCCGGCTCCCGGATGCGGATGCTGGAACAGCCGGAGACCGCTGCCGAAAGCGCAGCTTCTGCCCCCGTGCAACCGGTCTCCCGCCTGCGCAACTGGCCGGTGCAGATCAAGCTGGCACCTGTCCATGCGCCCTACTTTGCAGGCGCAAAGCTCCTGATCGCAGCGGACTGCACGGCATACGCCTACGCCAATTTCCATCAGGAGTTTATGCGGGGCAAGGTGACCCTTATCGGCTGCCCAAAGCTGGATGCTGTGGATTACAGCGAAAAGCTCACCGAGATCCTGCGCAGCAACGACATCCAGAGCGTGACCATCCTCCGCATGGAGGTGCCCTGCTGCGGCGGCTTGGAGATGGCGGCGAAAAAGGCGCTTCAGACCAGCGGAAAGTTCATTCCGTGGCAGGTGGTAACCATCTCCATTGACGGAAAAATTCTGGATTAAACGAAAGAGAGAACCTCAAGATGGAACGTAAAATGTTTTGCTTTCAATGCGAGCAGACGGCAGCCTGCTCCGGCTGCACCGGAAAAGCGGGGGTGTGCGGCAAGACTGCCGATGTTGCACAGCTTCAGGATGAACTGACTGGCGCTCTGGTTGGACTGTCCAGAGCCACGGACGGCGGGATGCAGGCAACGCCGGAGGTCTGGCATCTGATGATCGAGGGACTTTTCACCACGGTCACCAATGTGAACTTCAACGAAAAAACGATTCGGGAACTGATCGGCCGGGTACATGCCGAAAAGGCGCAGCTGGTGCCCGACTGCTCGAGCTGTGCTGCCCCTTGCGGACGCACCAGTGACTACGATATGGACCTGCTTTGGAACGCCGATGAGGATATCCGAAGCCTAAAGTCTCTTATTCTGTTTGGCGTGCGCGGCATGGCAGCGTATGCACATCACGCCTTGGTCTTGGGGTATACCGATGACGAGGTGAACCGCTTCTTTGCCAAGGCGCTCTTCGCCATTGGCGAGGACTGGGGCATGGAGGAACTGCTGCCTATCGTGATGGAGGTTGGCGAGAAAAACCTCAAGTGCATGGCGCTTCTGGATAAGGCCAACACCGAAAGCTACGGAACGCCCGTGCCTGTTACCGTTCCGCTGACCGTGGAAAAGGGACCGTTCATTGTCGTCTCCGGCCATGACCTCCACGACCTGAAGCTGCTGCTGGAGCAGACTGAGGGCAAAGGCATCAACATCTACACTCATGGTGAAATGCTCCCCGCTCACGGCTATCCTGAATTGAAAAAGTATTCCCACCTCAAGGGCAATTTCGGCACGGCATGGCAGAACCAGCAAAAGGAGTTTGCGGAGCTTCCCGCACCGGTGCTGTTCACTACCAACTGTCTGATGCCGCCCAAAGCAAGCTATGCCGACCGGGTGTTCACCACGTCGGTGGTGTCTTACCCCGAAATGACGCACATCGGAGCAGACAAGGACTTTACCCCGGTGATTGAAAAGGCTTTGGAGCTGGGCGGTTATTCCGAGGATAGATCCTTCACCGGCATCAACGGCGGCAGCACCGTCACGACTGGCTTTGCCCGTGGCACGGTACTTGGCGTGGCAGATCAGGTCATCGAGGCGGTCAAGTCCGGCGCGATCCGGCACTTCTTTCTGGTTGCCGGCTGCGACGGCGCACGCCCCGGCCGAAACTACTACACAGAGTTTGTAAAGCAGACACCTGCCGACACCGTAGTGCTGACCCTTGCCTGCGGCAAATACCGCTTCAACGACCTTGACCTCGGCACCATCGGCGGTCTGCCCCGCCTGATGGATGTCGGACAGTGCAACGATGCTTACAGCGCCATCCAGATCGCTGTTGCCCTTGCGGATGCTTTCGGCTGCGGTGTGAATGACCTGCCACTGTCCATGGTGCTCTCATGGTACGAGCAGAAGGCCGTGTGCATCCTGCTGACGCTGCTGTATCTGGGCATTAAGAATATCCGCCTTGGCCCCACGCTGCCGGCATTCATTTCGCCGAACATCCTTAACTTCCTGGTAGAAAACTATGGCATCGCGCCGATTACAACGCCGGAAGAAGATTTGAAAGCATTGTTGAAATGATAATGATGACCATTGCACAGATCATGGAAAAGATGATCGCCTTTTCCGAGGGAAACATTCACGATATCACACACCTGAGCTGCGTGTGGACCTATGCCAAAACCATCGGTGAGCTGGAAGGGCTGGATGCAGAAACCCAGTTTATTCTGGAAGTGGCGGCGATCACCCACGACATTGCCTGTCCGCTCTGTCGCAAGAAATACGGCAACACCAACGGCAGCTATCAGGAGCAGGAGGGTGACCCGCTGGTGCGGGCGTTTCTGGCAGATACCGGCATGACGGCTGCACAAATTGATAGGGTGGCTTATCTGGTGGGGCACCACCATAGCCCGGCGCAGATCGACGGCATTGACTATCAGATTCTGATTGAGGCAGATTATATCGTCAATGCATCCGAAAGCGGGTACAGCCAGCAGGCGATCCGATCTTTTATGGAACATACCATGAAAACGGCGGCAGGCATCCGGCTGACAAAAACGGTGTTTGGAGTATAACGGAAAAGCTTGCTGTAAAACACGAAAAAATAGATTCCATAGCGAGTGACCTGAAAAGGCCGCTCGCTTTTTTGTTTACAACTGTTTTTACACAGCCAACGTCTGGCAGGACTTGAAATGACAGTGTGAGGGGGATATAATATAAAATGTTGCAGTGTGCCTTGTGAGATACAACGGAAGCGCTGGAATGGAAGGAACCGGCGGAATCGAAAACGTGCGAGGATGAAAATGAAATTCGATAGTAAATTTACGGATGAAATCTATACTTCCAATACGGCAAAGCTTGGAGAAAATGCGCTTCGGACCATGCAGAACACAATCTATCATAATGGCGGCGTCGGAACCATTACCGGGTACTATGATGCTGAATTGTCGATCCTGTCGGTCAGTGATTTGATGCTGCATAGTCTGAACCACAGCTATGAGTCCCTGATGGAGCAGACAAAGGGTTCGCTGAAGAATCTTTTCTATAAGAGAGGTGCCGCATTCCTCGACAATGCGCGCTTTCGCCAGCTCCAAGGCGAAGGGGAAGGCCAGATCCTTACAGCAGATGGCTCTCCCGTCTATGTGCGTCTCTATAAAGAAGATGCAGCTGATACGGATGGAACGCCGATCTGGGTCCTGTCGGTACAGATGAACTGGGCGTATGAAAATCTTGCGTTAGTCAATGAATCCATCCACTCCGCGCTGTGGTATTTTGAGTGCAATGAAACCAGTGAGATCGTCCGGGTAAACTGGAGCCATGCGTTCCGGCAGATCCTTGGATACCATGACATTCTGGATTTTCCGAACAAACTGGATTCGTGGTCGAACCTTTTGCACCCGGAGGACTATGACCGGGTAATGCAGCTGCTTTTGGAAACGATTGCGGACAAAACCAATGCCACGAAGTATAATGTAGAGTACCGGCTGAAAATGCAGGATGGCCAATACCAGTGGTTCCGGGCATCGGCGGAGGTGATACGCCGTCTGGATGGCTCGGCCAATCGAATTGCCGGAATCATCAGCAACATTGACGCAGAAAAAAGAAGCCGGATGCAGGCGCAGCGGGCAGCGGCATTTCACCGTGCATTTACCAGCGCAAACCTCTGCGAATACTATGTGAATCTGGAAAAGAACACCTTTGATACTTTCAAAGTGGAGCCCTCTTTGATGACGGCCTTTGAGCAGAACCACACATGGGATGGACTGGTCAAGTTTTTTGTGGATAACTATGTGGTGGAAGAGGACAAAAAGACCGTAACGAATTTCTATAATCGCGCCTACATCACGGAAAAACTAAAGGGGCTTGAGACGGAGCTGCGTCAGGAGTGCCGCATCGTTCTGGATGGGGAGGAACGATGGGTCAGCAACGTGGTCATGCGCGGCGAAATTGAAGATTCCGAATATGCGATGATTTTTCTGCGGGACATCACAGAGTCCAAAGCAGAGACGGCACGGCGGATGCAGATGGCTTCAGATAACGCATCTATGGATCTTTTGATCAAGAGTATGGTGCGTCTGCTGGACCGCTTTGTCGTCTGCGATCTGGAGAATGATCGGTATCGGTTCTATAATCTGCAAGGTGAAATGATATACGCGCCGATCGGAACCTACCATGATTTTGTGGAGCAGGTGGTTGCAAAGTATAAGACACTGGAACCGCTGGACGCATTGGCTGCTTTGATTTCGCCGGAAAATATCCGAAAGAATCTGCAGGGCGAGAACGACATCTACAAATTTGAATACTGCTCCATAGATGAGAACACCTATAAGATCGCTTCCTTCATTCCGCTGGAGTGGGATGGCACAAAGCTGGTCAAAGCACTGTTGGCATCTATGGATGTGTCACAGGAGAAAAAGGCCGAGATCGAATCCCATAAGGCACTGAAGGATGCGTACCGGGCGGCGGAAAACGCAAGCCGCGCCAAGACGGAATTCCTCTCCAATATGTCCCATGATATCCGTACACCGATGAATGCAATCATTGGCCTGACCGCCATTGCGGGTGCGAATATCGAGAGTCAGGACAGGGTGGTCGAGTGCCTTGGTAAGATCACAAAATCGAGCCGTCATCTGTTGGGACTGATCAATGAAGTGCTGGATATGGCCCGGATCGAGAGCGGGCGAATGAGCCTTGCCGAGGAGGATTTCAGCCTGCCGGAACTGGTCGATAATCTGCTCACCCTCACAAAACCGGCAATCGACGAGCACCACCATCAGCTCGAAGTCCATGTTGAGCACATCGAGCACGAAGCTGTCTGCGGCGATAGCCTGCGCATCCAGCAGATCTTTGTGAACCTGATGAGCAACGCCGTCAAGTATACCCCGGATGGAGGAAACATCACCCTTACGATCAAGGAAAAACCGAATGGCTTCTCGGAGCTTGGCTGCTACGAGTTTTCCATCGAGGACAACGGCATCGGTATGACGCCGGAGTTCCAGAAGATCATGTTTGAGCCGTTCAGCCGGGCAGACGATCACCGGACGACCAAGGTGCAGGGCACCGGTCTTGGCATGGCCATTGCAAGAAACATCGTCAACCTGATGAATGGTGACATTCAGGTCGAAAGCGCTCCCAACAAGGGAACGAAGATCACGGTCACGGTCTATCTGAAGCTTCAGGAGAACGAGAAGGAACAGGAAAAAGAACTGCTCGATTTGCCGGTACTGGTCGTGGACGATGACAAGACCTGCTGCGAAAGCACCGTTGCAACCCTTCAGGAGATCGGCATAGCGGGCGAATGGGTCCTGACCGGTAAGGAAGCTGTGGAGCGCTGCTATGCGCGTCATGAGAACAACAGGGACTATTTTGCGGTGATTCTGGACTGGAAGATGCCGGAAATGGACGGTATTGCAACCGCCAGAAAAATCCGGGAACGGGTAGGAGAAGAGGTCACGATCATCATCCTGACTTCCTTTGATTTCAGCGAAATTGAAGAAGAAGCCAGAGCAGCGGGCGTGGATGCGTTTATGGCAAAACCGCTGTTCCGTTCTCGTCTGACGGCAACTTTGCGGCAGTTTACATCCGGGAAGAAGGAGAAAAACGCCCGGAACTATCTGGAAGACTTTGCGAAGGAAAACTATGCGGGTAAGCGGATCCTTCTTGTGGAAGATAACGAGCTGAACCGTGAGATCGCAACCGAGATCATAGGCATGACGGGCGTGACCATTGACATTGCCGAAAACGGAAAAATTGCGGTCGAAAAGGTGATGGAAGCGCCGGAAAAGTGGTACGATCTCATTTTTATGGACATCCAGATGCCCATCATGAATGGTTACGAAGCCACGGCTGCGATCCGTGCGCTTGCTGGCAACCGTGGAAAGGTGCCCATCATTGCCATGACGGCAAATGCCTTTGCCGAGGACGTGCAGCTGGCAAAGAATACCGGCATGAACGAGCATATCGCCAAACCGCTTGATTTGAATAAGCTGAACGATGTGCTGAAACAGTGGCTGTGATCTGTGTATTGCAGTAAGGCACATTATACTGAAGAACGCCGAGGAACTTCCCGTTGGGAAAGTGTCCTCGGCGGCTTTTTTGTATATAGGGCAGCAATTCTTGACCGTTTTTTGTGAAGGTGATGAGTTACGAGATGGAGCACAGCTTTCTTTGCAATGATCTCGATGGAAAACAACTGCACATATAAAGCAAAAAAGGAATATCCCTACTTGTCAATCTGCTGGAAAATATCACCTGAGTTTGGGCAAAATTGATAAAGTGAAAAAGAAATCCGTTCCCATCTTGACACTCCGCAAAGAATATGGTATTGTAATCAAGCATAGAATAAATTTCCATTCAAGGGCTTAATTTGTTCGTGCCTTACAAAAAAGAAAATTGTACGTGAGCAGCGTCGTTGGATTGTTACCGTTTGGCGGGCTAGACCAACTCTGCATAGCACAAGCCGAAAGCGTGTCTCAGCCTTCGGTATGTTTGCTGTGTCAAGAGTGGTCTTTTTTTATTGCCTTTTTCAACCTGAGGAGGAGAAACAATGCAATATACCGTCAAAAAACCGATCAACAACAACATCCTGCGCGTGGTGGACCCCACGGGCTGTGAGCTGATCGTCACCGGGCGCGGTCTGGGCTTTGGCGTTAAGCCGGGCTATAAAATCGAGGCTGAAACCGTGGAGCGCAGCTACCGCATGACCAGCCCTGCCGTGCAGCAGAAGTTGGTGGAACTTCTGGAACAGATCCCGTATGAGCATCTGCTGCTCACCGATGAGCTGGTGGCAATGATCCGCAGCCGGGTGAACTACCCGCTGAACGAAAGCCTGCTCATCACGCTGGCCGACCACATCAGCTTTGCCCTCCAGCGCAGCGAGCAGGGGATTCGCTTTTCCAACCCGCTGATGGCTCCCATTCGGGAATTCTACCCGGAAGAGTATCGCCTTGGTATGGAGTGCCTTGCCACCATCCGCCAGCGCTGCCATGCAGACCTTTCGGACGACGAGGGTGGCTTCATTGCGCTGCACATCGTCAACGCAGAGCTCAACACCACCATGAGCGTGGTGAACGATGTCACCCGCTTTGTGGATGGCTGCGTGCAGGTAGTGGAATACTTTTACAACTGCCATTTTGACCGGGATGCACTGGATTTCAGCCGCTTTACAGTGCATTTGCGCTTTTTTGCGCAACGCGTATTTCAAGGAAAACAGGAGCAGGAAAACGATCCCCACGACGAAGTGTTCCGCGCCCTGATCGCCCGCAATTGCAGCGAACACTACAAATGTGCCTGCTGCATTGCGGAGTATGTCCGCAACACCTGGCACAAGGAGCTTTCGGACGAGGAACTGGTGTTCCTTACGATCCATCTGAAACGGATCCGGATGGGGAAATAAGCTTTCTTGCTCCACCTTTGATCCTCCACAGGTCTTTCCTGTGTGGATATATATGCTGGATACGAACTTGAGAAAAGGAGAACTGAAGATGAAAGACAAGATCTTTGGCGTGCTGCAGCGCGTGGGACGCAGCTTTATGCTGCCCATTGCACTGCTGCCTGTAGCGGGCCTGCTGCTGGGTATCGGCAGCTCGTTCACCAACGAAACCATGCTGGCGGCCTATGGCCTGAACAGCGTCATCCACCCCGGTACCCTGATCTACACCATTCTGGACGTGATGAGCCAGACCGGCAGCGCCGTGTTCAACAATCTGGCGCTGCTGTTCGCCATGGGCGTGGCCATCGGCATGGCCCGCAAGGAAAAAGAGGTGGCCGCCCTGTCCGGTGCGGTGGCCTATATCATTATGAATACAGCCATTCAAGCCATGATCAATGCGGCAGGCGGCGTAGAAGCGATGCCTGCCAACTCCACCACCACCATGCTGGGCATCACAACCCTGCAAATGGGTGTGTTCGGCGGCATCGTGGTCGGTCTGGGCGTGGCGGCGCTGCACAACAAGTTCTATAAGATCGAGCTGCCGCAGGTGCTGGCCTTCTTTGGCGGTACACGCTTTGTGCCCATCGTCAGTTCTATTGTGTATCTGGTGGTCGGCATTGCCATGTTCTATATCTGGCCGGTGGTGCAGAGCGGTATTGCCGCGCTGGGTGCACTGGTGCTGGCTTCCGGCTACGCAGGCACCTTTATTTACGGCCTGCTGGAGCGTGCGCTGATCCCCTTTGGACTGCACCATGTGTTCTATATGCCGTTCTGGCAGACCGCTGTGGGCGGCACTGCCATCATCGATGGCGTCACCGTGACCGGCGCACAGAACATCTTCTTTGCCGAGCTGGCTTCCAAGTCCACCACTGTGTTCTCGGTCAGCGCTACCCGTTTCATGGCCGGTAAGTTCCCCTTTATGATGTTCGGTCTGCCCGGCGCAGCGCTGGCAATGTACCAGTGCGCCAAGCCGGAAAAGAAAAAGGCAGCAGGCGGCCTGCTGCTGTCTGCTGCGTTGACGGCTTTCCTCACCGGCATCACCGAGCCGCTGGAATTTACCTTTATCTTTGTGGCACTGCCCATGTACGCCGTGCACTGCGTGCTGGCCGGTCTGTCCTTCATGCTGATGCACATTTTGAATGTGGGCGTGGGCATGACCTTCTCCGGCGGTCTCATCGACCTGGTGCTGTTCGGTGTGATGCAGGGCAACGCCAAGACCCACTGGGTGTGGGTGGTCGTGGTCGGTGCGGTGTACTTTGTACTGTACTACATCATTTTCCGCTTTATGATCTCCAAGTTTGACTACAAGACCCCGGGCCGCGATGATGCCGAGGAAGTCAAGCTGTACACCCGTGCGGACGTGAACGCCCGCAGCGCCGCATCCGGCAGCACCGCCCCCGCAGGGGATGATCCGGTCAGCGCCCTGATCGTAGAAGGTCTGGGAGGTACCAACAACCTGTCCGACGTGGACTGCTGTGCAACCCGCCTGCGCTGCACCGTCAAGGACGCTGCGCTGGTCAAACAGGATGTGCTCAAGGCCTCCGGTGCCTCCGGCGTGATCTGCAAGGGCAACGGTGTGCAGGTGGTATACGGCCCCAAGGTGGCCGTCATCAAGGCAAAGCTGGAAGACTATCTGGAAAATGCACCTAAGACCCCGGCGGCGACCGCAACACCCGCCCCGGCGGCCCCCGCATCAAAGGATACCGTGCTGTCTGCCTGCCTGAACGGCACTGTAGTGCCGCTGGCCGAGGTGAAGGATGAAGCCTTTGCCAGCGGTGCACTGGGGGACGGCATTGCCATTGAGCCCACCGATGGTGAACTGGTGGCACCTGCTGACGGTGAGATCTCCTCCACCTTTGAGACCCACCATGCCGTGGGCATGACTACGGCTGATGGTGCCGAACTGCTGATGCACATCGGCATCGATACGGTCAAGCTGGGTGGCAAGCACTTTACCTACCTCGTCAACGAGGGTGACAAGGTGAAGAAAGGTCAGCCGTTGATCCGCTTTGAACTGGAAGCCATCAAGGCCGAAGGCTATCCCGTGACCACACCGCTCATTGTCTGCAATACTGATGACTATGCAACCGTCGCGGCTAAAGCCAGTGGCACCGTAAAGCAGGGCGATGCGCTGCTGGAACTGAAGCACTAAGCGTTTCTCCCAAATTGTAAGGCAGGGTTGTTATAAAGGGGGCTGTTGCAAAATAGCCCCAACACAAAAATGAGATAGACTTCCCCAAAAGGGGTTGTCTATCTCATTTTTTGTTGTAAGCTGAAACTGCAATGAACCAACTACAACATGAACAGTATCCTCGGCGGCTTTTTTAGTTTATATAGCAGCGGTCCTGTTTTACAAGCCAATCTTCACACAGCCGTTGCGCTTCATCCTTTGTGCAGCAGGTGCAGTTGAAAAGTCTGCCACGGAAAGAGCAGTAGGTGTAGTGTACCTTCGGGATTCCATTGACATCCCGAAAATCAACGCAGCGTTCCTCACCGGGCAGCAGATAGATCGTATCCACGTTCAGCAGCTCCTTTTACCTTCGTTCATGTGCTAAGGGCACAACGTTTGCTATTGTACCATGTGCTGTCTCAAAAGACCATTGTCTTTTTGACCAAAGATACGCACAAAAATTTTCCACATTAAACCTTTGCTATCGGAGCGCCAGCAAACGTGCTGACGCTCTTTTGCTTTGGTTTTGTGGCTCCATGGGTGTTGTGTTTTATTGACAGCATACCCCATGCGCTACCTGCTTTTCCATGACCGGGTCACGCAGGGCGCAAAAATGCCCGGAGCAGGAAGAAAAAAGACTGCTCCGGGCGAGGGGATGGTTCAGTTATTGCGGGGTGCGCTTATCAGACACCGGCCACACAGTTCTTGCCTGCAATATAGCCGTAGTAGACGCACAGGCTGTGGCTGATGCCGCGCATGCAGATGGGGTACTCCACCGCATAGCGGCTGCCCTGCACGTTGCCGCAGACATACAGGCCCTTGATGATGTCGCGCTTGGGGCTGGCGGGGTCTTCCTCGGTGAAGGTATGGCAGTTCTCGTCGCTTTCCAGACCGCCCACACAGACCAGCATGGCAGTAGTGCCCCACTGGCAGGCGTAGTACGGGGGATTTTCCAGTGCGAACATCCGGCTTGCAGGCTTGCCGAAGTCATCATCGGAGCCAGCCTTGGCCAACTCGTTGTAGCGCTGGATGGAAGCCAGTGCGGTGTCCAGCGCCTCGCCCTCGTAGCCGCACTGGGTCAGCAGTTCTTCCAGCGTGTCGGCCTTGAACTGGTAAGCCTCGGCCTTAGCGCTGATCTTGGTGTACTGACGGTCGGTGTAGTTGGGGTTGGACTCATCCTCGTCCTCCGGGATGATGTAGCACAGGCCGCCGTGGTTTGCCGGCATATAGGGGACCTGCTCGCCCCACTTGGCATCGTACAGCTGGAAGGAAGCGCACTCCGGCTGCAGCTCGATCTGGTTTTCCAGCTGCTGGCCGGGGATGCACTCGTTCATGAAGCGCTCGCCGCGCTTGTTGAGCTGCAGGAAGGGGGTAACGCCCATGCCGCTGCCCATGTGGTGGGTCATAGGTGCGTGGTGATCCTGCACCTTTGCGCCGATCCATGCACCCATGCGCAGGCCGTCACCGGTCTCCACGGTGTTGCCCTCCACGTCTACGCCCAGCATACCCATGGCACCCATGTTTGCAATCTTCTTCTCCACCACCTCGGGGGCAAAGTGCTTCATGATCTTCTCATCGCCGGAGTTGTCGCCGGTGGCAAGGATCACGCCCTTGGCAGCGTTGAGCTGGATGTACTTATTGCCGTTCTGTGCGTCACGGATGACAACGCCGATCACACGGCCATCGCTGTCCTTCAGCAGCTTGGTGCCAAAGCAGCCGTAGAAGGTCTTTGCACCGGCCTCAATGGCCTTGTTCAGGTTGGCTTCCACCACAAAACCCTGCTGATCCTTGCGGGAGGAGCGGAACTCCATGCTGGAGGGGAAGGTGGGGAACTCCTCGTTGCGGTAGTCGTAGTGCTCGGGCTGCGGCCATGCCAGCGGCACCAGAATGCCCTTGTCGAACTGCTCCTGCGTGACCACCTGACGGGTGGTGTCGCAGATGGTCAGCTCCGGGTAAGCCTCGATGAACCAATCCATGACCTCGTGTGCATGGCTGGCCCACTTTTTCAGGATGGAGCGCTTATTGCGGTAGGTGCACTCGCGCATCAGGCGGTTGACCACCACATCCTCGTCCACGATGTTCTCGCGGCCCCAGCGCTTGTTCAGGCTGCCGTTCAGCAGGGCATACTCGCCGCTGCGGCAGTTGAAGGAGGAGCTCTTCTCCACGATGGCCACCTTTGCGCCCTCCTCGGCGGCGGCGCGGGCAGCGCAGATGCCGGACAGACCTGCACCGATGATGACCACGTCAAAATCCTGCGTCTCGGAAGCCTGCACATCCGGCTCCTCGCCCAGCCAGTCCTCGCCGGAATCGGCAGTCTGCTCTGCGGCGGGCTCCTCGGTCTTTACGCCCATGGCCTGCTCAATGCAGCTGGCGGCAGCCTTCTTGACGGCGTTGGTGGTGACGGTAGCGCCGGAGATGTTGTCGATTTCGGCATTCTGGGCTTCCATCAGTGCTTCCTGCAGGGTGGGAGCAGCCACGCCGCCGATGCTCTCGGTCTCGTTGGAGGCGTCTACCACCACATCGGTGATGGCGGTGGCGCTGAAGGTCATGGTCACCTTCACCTCGCCGATGCCGGTGGCAGTGCCGGTGTAGGTGCCGGGGGTGTAAATCGCATCACCGGAAGCGGCGGTGCTGGAAGAAGCTGCGGAGTTGCAGGCAGCCAGTGCGCCTGCGGTGACGCCGCTCATGGCGGCGGCAGCGGCAACTTTCAGGAAGCCCTTACGAGAGATCTTTTCCATCTTGTTTCTCCTTTTTTCTGTTCCTTCTTTTTCGTATGTGCGGGATTTTTATCCCTGTCCTCAGATAGTATAAAATATAACGAACCAAAAGAGAAACAAAAGATTTTTGCAAGTGTGATAAAAAACGTTTATAACTCCGGCGTTCTATGTTATACTGGTGCTATACACCGCAGAAAGGAAAATCCTTCGCCATGAACGACCATCAATTGCTGTGCTTTTTAACGGTGCAGCGCACGCTGAACTTTACTGCCGCCGCAAAGGAGCTGTACTGCACCCAGCCTGCACTCAGCTACCAGATCCGCAGTCTGGAAAAAGAGCTGGGCTTGCCCCTGTTCGAGCGCAGCACCACCCGGGTGGTGCTGACGGCGGCAGGCCGCGCCTTTGTGCCCCACGCAGAGCAGCTGTACCGGGGCATTCTGAACGCCCGCACCGCGCTGAAGGGCTTTTCCACCGGGCACACCCTTACCCTGCGTCTGCCGCCGGTGCTGTTGCAACGCGACCCCATCTACCCGGTGCTGATGGAGCGGCTGCATACTGCGCTGCCGGGATACGAGTTCCGGGTGGACACCACCCCGCCGCTGCTGAACGCCCATCTGATGCTCTGCACCGAGGCGGACGCCGCCGTGGTCCTGCCCTTCGGGGCGGCACAGCCGGAGGTGGAGCGCACTCCCATCATGCACAACACCTTTTATCTGGCGCTTGCGCCGGAGCATCCGCTTTACCCCCGCGACAGCCTGCAGCTGGCCAACCTTGCAGGGCAGCGGGTGTACTACGAGCCGCTGTATCAGGAGATCGTGGAATATGCAAGTGTCCAGCCCGGAATGCCGTTTTCTACCATGGAATGGTGCAGCGTGGAAAACTACGCCCATGTCTACACCGAACTGCTGGCCGGGCGGGGGATGTTCTTGTTCCCTGTGCGCTACCCTTCCTACCCGGCAGCGTGGTACCGGCAGGTATGGTTGCCTCTGCCGGACACGGTTCTGCTGACCTTGCGGGATGACCCCCGTCCGGAGATCCTCACCCTGCGTCAGGTGTTCACCGAGGTTTACGGGGAGAGGATAAAAGCATTACTTCCATAGAACAGATGGAAAATGTACACAGTGCAATGGAAATAGACCTTCAGGAAATTCATGCATCCACAAAGATTTTGAGTGCGATCTTGAAAATGCAGCTAAGAATCGAAGGGTTTTTATCGTACACATCTTTCTGTAAAATGACCTCAGATGAAGCAAAACACACCTCGGGAGGAAAACTCTATGTCTGATACACGAAAAAAGGCAACCATGCCGCAGGAACTTCAACAGCCGCTGCGCCGCTATGTGGCACAGGCAGACGGAAAGCTCTGCGGCTATTGCAAAGAGGACCTCTGCAACACCGAAAACGGACGAATGATCGTGGAGCTGTATCTGGGTAAACAGGAACATCACGTTTCAAGGATCTTGTATTGAAATAGCTGCACAGCCGCAGCTATTGGGTTGAAAATAAGGCTGAAGCCCCAATTGCTCCAGCCAATGTCAGAGTTTCTTAATTGTTCATCAAAAATACGTTGGTATGTTTCACACTGTGACGATTCAAAAAACAGAGGAGAGATATTTTACTATGATCTACAAAAAGCAATACGGTCAACCGTTTGATACCGAAAGTGTAGTGGGTTCTTTTTTGCCCATGATGGAAACAATACCCTATCTGACCAAGGAGCCGGATGGTTTCTCCTATGCCATGGAACCGCAGGATGTCCTGTATGGTCTTGGCGAAAACGTCCGTGGTATCAACAAGCGCGGGTGGGTGTACGAAAGCAAATGCTCCGATGACGGCAACCATACCGAGGGCAAATCCTCGCTGTACGGTGCTTATAATTTTATGATCGTGTCCGGCAAGGATACATTTGGCTTTTTTATCGACTACCCGGGCAAGGTCACCTTTGACTGCGGCTACACCGACATGGATACCTTACGCGTCACGGTGGCCGAGGAAAATTACGACTTCTACATCATTGAGGGCGAAAGCCTGACCGATATTGTGCACCAGTTCCGCCAGTTGGTGGGGCGCAGTTATATTCCGCCCAAATGGGCTTTTGGCAACGCCCAGAGCCGCTGGAGCTACATGAACGAGGACGAGGTCCGCGAGGTGGTGGCAAATTACCGTGCCAATAATATGCCGCTGGACGCTGTGGTTCTGGATATTGATTACATGGAGCGTTACAAGGACTTTACGGTGGATGCGCAGCGCTTCCCGCGTTTTGCAGACTTTGCCGCCGAGATGAAAGCGCAGGGCGTCCGTCTTGTCCCCATCATCGATGCAGGAGTCAAAATCGAAGATGGATATGATGTGTACGAGGAGGGCGTGAAAAACGGCTACTTCTGCATGAATCAGGATGGCACCCCCTTTGTAGCCGGTGTGTGGCCGGGACGGGTACACTTCCCCGATATGCTCAACCCGGAAGCCCGTGCCTGGTTTGGCAGTCAATATAAAGTTCTGCTGGATCAGGGGATCGAGGGCTTCTGGAATGATATGAACGAGCCTGCTATCTTCTACGCAGAGGAAAGACTGAAAAAGACCTTTGCTAAAATTGAGGAATACAACAAGCAAAATCTGGATATTTCCAGCTTTGCTGCTTTTACCGGCATGGTGACAGAGCTTTCCAACAACGAAGACGATTATAAGCTGTTCTACCACAACACCAAGCAGGGGCGTATGCGGCACGACAAGGTACATAATCTTTTTGGTTATAACATGACCCGTGCTGCAGGCGAGGCTTTTGAGCGGCTGGAGCCGGACAAGCGCATTTTGATGTACTCCCGTTCTGCCTGCATCGGGATGCACCGGTATGGCGGCATCTGGACTGGCGACAACCATTCTTGGTGGAGCCACATTCTGCTTGCACTGCACATGATGCCCTCCCTGAATATGTGCGGCTTCCTGTACGAAGGCCCCGATATTGGCGGCTTTGGCAGCAATACCACGGAGGATCTGGTGCTGCGCTGGTACGGCATGGGCATCTTCTCTCCGCTGCTGCGGAACCACTCTGCCAAGGGCACCCGCCGGCAGGAACCCTACCGCTTTAAGAACAAGGCTGCCTTTGCTGGTATTTTACAGCTGCGCTACCTGCTGCTGCCCTACATTTACAGCGAGTACATGAAAGCTGCTCTGCACGACGAGATGTACTGTATGCCGTTGGCGTTTGCCTTCCCGGAGGACGACTTTGCCCGCCGGGTAGAGGATGAGGTGATGATCGGTGAAAGCCTGTTGATCGCCCCGGTATATGAGCAAAACGCCCGAGGTCGGTATGTTTATCTGCCGGAGGAGATGCTGCAGGTGCGGGTAAAGTACAGCGAAAGCAACCGCATCGAAACCAGCGTGCTGCCAGCAGGCCATCATTACATTCCGGTGGAGCTGGATGAAGTGGTGTTCTTTATGCGCAAGGGACACCTTCTGCCCCTTGCCAAGGACGGCAAAAAGATCCAGAGCGTTGCCGATGTGGATTTTGCAGATCTGCGCCTGCTTGCCTATGCTCCCGATGGTGCCTCCTATGAATACTATACCGATGACGGCGAGACAAAGGATTATGATAAGCCGGAACATTTTGTGCATATCACGCTGGATGCGGATGGAAACGCAAAGAGCGATCGTGCTACGGTCAGAGTAGAAGGATAATCGTCGGTCATTACGCAGTTCCTACAGAGTGACAGCGTTTCAGCTTGAAATGCTGTCACTCTTTTCTGTTGTCTGAATCACAGATGAAATAGCCACTCTATCTGGGCATCCGGGAAGAATGAGATGACAAGAAATGCTGAAAGAGATGTTTATGGGACAGCTCTTTCAGTAAAATGACCGCAGAAGAAGCAAAACACACTTCAGACGGAGGAAAACACAATGGCAAACGGTGATTACGGCTATTTCGGCAAGGGCGACACGGGCTATGCCCAATACATGACGGCCTTCAACCGCAACTTCGGCGGCTCGTCCGGCGGTGGGAACCACAACAATGGCGGCGGTGGCGGGGGAGATGGCAGCGGCTGCGGTTGCCTCATCGCCATTGCGGTGGTGGTAGTGCTGGTGCTCCTCAGTATAGGAAGCTGAGGGCAGCCCCATAGCACAAGGCAGTCTTGCGTGACCCGGTCACAGAAAATGTAACTAGGAAATGTTATCATATAGCCACAGGAAACACCAACAACATTCCGATGGAGGATTTGAATAGGATGGCAAAGTTTTATATCTGTGAGCACTGTGGCAACCTAGTCACCACCATCCACAACGCAGGCGTTCCGCTGGTCTGCTGCGGCGAGAAGATGAAGGAACTGCTCCCCAACACCGTGGAAGCCAGCGGCGAAAAGCATCTGCCGGTGGCAGAGCTTTCCGGCAGCACCCTCACGGTTACGGTGGGTGCAGTGGAGCACCCCATGGTGGATGTGCACCACATCCAGTGGCTCTTTGTGGAGACGGAAAATGGCGGACAGCTCCGCACCCTTGCCCCCGGGCAGGCACCCAAGGCGGTGTTTGAGCTGGGCAGCGAAAAGCCGGTGGCGGTCTACGCCTATTGCAACCTGCATGGTCTGTGGATGACGAAGCTGTAAGAAATAAACGGGCTCCTGCCAGTGGTTGACGCTTGCAGGAGCCTGTTTTGGCGTGCGGACGCTTTTCCGTGGAAAGGAAGCATGACACCGTTATAATGGTTGTATGGACAGCAAAATAAGCGCAGCCCTTGCACCGCCCTGCCGGATGCGGCAGGCAGACTGCCCGGCATCCATCGGCGCAGAGTGGAAAGAGGAAATCGAAGCCGACTTCAAAAAGCGGCATCAGGAGTAAAGGAGAAATCAGCGACACCCTTTCCTGCATTACCGGCGGCATTGCCGAAGCCTTTTACGGGATGCCGCCTGAGTTGCGGCAGGAAACCTTGAAGCGCTTGCCGGAGGGGATGCAGAAGACGTATGAGCTGTTCCGGCAGAACCTTGAGCGCAGGATGTGACAACGCCGGTGCTGAGAGCTAGAGAGCCGCCGCACAGTGATTTGTGCGGCGGCTCTTTTTCGTGCAGGTGCTTTTCCGCATCGGCAAGCCCTCGTCAAAATTCCGGGTGCCATTCGTCCCGGATGCCAATGTCGGCGCAGACGATCTTTCCGCACAGCGGCGCAGAAGCTTCTGCGATATGCAGCGGTTTATAGCTGTCGAAGGTTACGGTCAGGTCTGCATGGGCAGCACCTTCGGCAACCTCCCCGGTATCCGTATTGATGCCGCTGGGCAGGTCCACGGCAAGCACAAAGGCACCGCCCTTGTGCAGACGGCGCATCAGCCCGCAGGCAGCAAGACCGGAAGGCCGCAGTTCACCATGGAACCCGGTGCCGTAGAGGGCGTCCACAGCAGCATCAAAGCGCTGCGTTTCCAGTACGGAACCGTCGGTGCAGATGTGCACCGGCAGGGAGTGCAGACGCTCAAAATTGAGGATGGCGTCAGCGGTTTTCGGCTCGCCCTCGGCCAGAAGAACGGTCACGTTCCACCCATCTTTTGCAGCGGCGCGGGCGATCACGAAACCATCGCCGCCGTTGTTGCCCTTTCCGCAGACCACCAGCAGCCTGCCGGGATGTGGAAACTGCTTTTGCAGTTCAGCGTAAGCTGCCAGCCCGGCGTTTTCCATCATTTGCAGGTAGGGCAGACCGTGGGCATCCCCGGCTCGTTCAATTTCCTTCATCTGCGCAGCCGTCACAATGCGATGTTTCATGTGGGCACCTTCTTTCCATCTCTATTATAATGGATGGGACTGCTGGGAACAAGATAAAAGATGCCGGTGTATAGGCTCTGTCCCCGGAGAGCCGCAACAAGCTCTCCGGGGGCATTTTTGTTTTTCACTATCTTTTCCGCAGGGGAAAACCATGGTATACTGAACGCAACGAATCCAAAGTAATAAACCGGGAGGTACCGTTATGAAGTGGGGAATTTTAGCGACCGGCACCATTGCCAAAAAGTTTGCATCTACGGTAGAACAGATGGGCGCAGAGGGGGAGCAGCTTGTTGCCGTGGGGTCACGGCATCTGGAAAGCGCACAGGCGTTTGCACAGCAGTACGGCATCCCCCGCTGCTATGACTCCTACGAAGCTCTTGCTGCCGACCCGGAGGTGGAGGCCATCTATATCGCCACCCCCAACACCCTGCATTACGAAAACTGCAAGCTCTGTCTGGAGCAGGGCAAGCACGTTTTGTGCGAAAAGCCCTTTACCATCCGCCCGGAGCAGGCGCAGGAGCTGTACCGGCTGGCAGAGGAAAAGCACCTCTTCCTCATGGAGGCGTTCTGGATCTGGCTGCTGCCGCTGTACGACCGTCTGCGCCAGATCCTTACTGCTGGCACCATCGGGGAACTGAAGCAGATCACCTGTCAATACGGCTTTGTTGCCTCCGGTGCCCGGAAGGACCGCAAGTTTGATTCCGGTCTGGGCGGCGGTGCGCTGCTGGATATCGGCATCTACAATCTGGGCTTTCTGCGCATTCTCACCGGACAGGACCCGGAGAAGGTGGAGACCAAAGAGGTGCACATCAACGAGTACGGCACCGACGATTACAGCCGCCTTGTGCTGACCTACCCCGGCGGCTGCATGGCAGAGTCGGTCCAGACCATCGGGCAGGAGCTTGCGCGCAACGCCCACATCCTTGGTACCAAGGGCAGCATTTTCCTGCCGGATTTCCAGCACGCCGAGACCATGACGCTGGAAGTGGAGGGCAAAGAGCCGGAGGTCATCCGCTGCCCGGTGGACATCAACGGCTTTGAGTATGAGATCCGGGAAGCAAGCCGCTGCGTCAAACTGGGGCGCACCGGCAGCGACCGCTACACCCCGCAGGACAGCCTTGCCCTGACCCGCCTGATGTACGACACCCGCATGGGCTGGGGCATGAAGTTTGCGGGCGAGGTGTAAGCACACACCTTGCACAGGGGGCTTTTTGTGTGCGGAGATTATGGCATACGGAGAACGACAACTCGGAATTTGGAGGTACACGATGATAATAAAAATTGTTACAATTTCACTGATGGCAGTGTTCTACATCTGCTATTTTGCAAAGCTGATTAGTCAGAAAAAGCAAGGCATAAAGACAGACCAATTAGGAAAAGGAAAAGAGGGATTTGTCAAATTTATAGAAGTAGCTCTTAAAATAATCACATATTTGCTTCCTGTAATACAGATTATCAGTATTGTGTTTTATTCGGGAACAGCACATATTGTGTTGCAATTTACAGGAGTTGTAATAACAATGTTCGGTGTACTTGCTTTTATTGTTTCTGTTACACAGATGAAGGAGAATTGGAGAGCAGGTGTGCAAAAAGAAGAAAAGACCAATTTGGTAACAACGGGCATCTATTCTATTAGCAGAAATCCTGCATTTTTGGGTTTTGATTTAATGTATATAGGAATATTGTTTTCGTTCTTTAATTGGTTCCTTTACTTTGCCACAGGTTTTGCAGTGGTATTTTTTCATTTACAGATAGTCAATGTAGAGGAAGATTTTTTGATAGAAGCATTCGGAAATGAGTACCTGCAATACAAATCAAAAGTATGCCGATATTTAGGAAGAAAAAGATAAATTCCAGTTTGCTGGGCAGACTGGTATCTAAAAAACACAAAAAACGAAGGAGCAGCCATGGTACTTTATTTTACGGGAACTGGCAACAGCCGATATCTGGCACGGCGCATTGCCGAAGGGCTGGATATGCCGCTTTACGACCTGAACGCCTGCATCAAGGCAGGGGATACTGCCCCGGTGCAGACCGGGCGGGACGTGGTGCTGGTGACGCCTACCTACGCATGGCGCATCCCCCGGGTGGTGTCGGAGTGGCTGGGCAAGACCGCGCTGACCGGGGCACAGCGTATCTGGTTTGTGATGGACTGCGGCAGCGAAATTGGCAATGCGGCAGGCTATAACCGGCAGCTTGCGGCGCAAAAGCAGCTGCAGTACATGGGCACAGCCCAGATCATCATGCCGGAAAACTACATTGCCATGTTCAATGCGCCCCAAAAAGAGCAGGCAAAGAGCATCGTGGAGCAGGCAGAGCCTGCACTTCAGAAGGTACTGACCCGGCTCAAGGCCGGGCAGGAGTTTCCTCCGCCGAGAGAGAGCCTCTACGACCGCTTTATGAGCGGCCCGGTGAACCCGGTGTTCTATCGCTTTTTTGTAAAAGCGGATGCCTTCCGGG
>ENA-UEYL01001059-UEYL01001059.1-human-gut-metagenome-genome-assembly--contig:-NODE-1059-length-25194-cov-4.163037_pt1 | contig 25194 bp, 29 predicted proteins | sample MGYA00242941_ERZ507946 | MGnify/ENA primary metagenome ERZ507946 (study PRJEB26167, sample SAMN06115482) | human gut metagenome | host: Homo sapiens | place: China:Guizhou | collected 2015-03-11...
GTTGGTAAAGAAGCGCACGGCTATAAAAGACTTTTTCCAATCCCTTCACATAGAAAAATTGACCGCCAAATCTGCTGTAAGCGAGATAGCAGAGGAAAACGCGCCATCCATCCCCTGTGATGCGCTAAGCCATCGAACCGGGAATATGCTTACTGCAACAAAGCTCGGTGGTAAAGTTGGAGTATCTAACCGCGAAATCAATAAGCGCCTGGTGGCTGCTGGTTTAGCTGTAAGGCTCCCTTGTGGAGACTATGTTCTGACGGAGAATGGCAAACTCCTGGGTGAATCAGGACTGAAAGTAACTCCGTGGAATTATACCGTTCAACTTATTCAATGGGATGAAGCTGTATTGGGCATTATTTTCACGCCAGAGGAGCTCACCGCTATTGCCGACCGCCAAAAACGCATTCAGGAGATTCTCAACAAAACGACAGCTTGATAAAACAGGAGGTTTTACTTATGGAAGACTGCATCAATTGTGGAATGTCCCTCAGAGGAGGAGATCTTACGCTTCCGTGGGAGGATGATGACAACCCCTATGCCTACATCATCTGTCCTCATTGTGGGTGTAAAAACACCGTTTATGGTTACGGGGAGGATGACGATTAACCTCTGAAAATCAAATAAACAGCAGCCCTCTGCTGTCATAGACCGACTCGCTGGTGTCGTTGCCACATCGGATGGCCCGATCAAGGGCCATGATGGTGGCAACGGCGCCATCAATTTTTTCTGTGGACTTTTCCTTGTCTGGCTTGATGTTCCCCGCCGGGTCGGTGCGGATGTAGATGTTGTCCATCATCCAGCGGAGGACGGGATGTCCCCCATGGGCAATACGCTCTTCCAGTACCAGCTTCATCAGTTCTTTGGTGGGCGGGGACATATCCTTGAAGCCCTGTCCGAAGGGAACTACCGTGAACCCCATGCCCTCCAGATTCTGCACCATTTGCACGGCGCCCCAGCGGTCGAAGGCGATCTCCCGGATGTTGAACCGTTCTCCCAGCCGCTCGATGAACTTTTCGATGTAGCCGTAGTGGACTACATTTCCCTCAGTAGTCTGGAGGTAACCTTGCCGCTCCCAGACGTCATAAGGCACATGATCCCGACGGACGCGCAGGTCGATGTTGTCCTCCGGTATCCAGAAGTAAGGCAGTACGGTGTATTTGTCCTCCTCATCCAGCGGCGGGAAGACCAGCACGAAAGCGGTAATATCCGTTGTACTGGACAAATCCAAACCGCCGTAGCAAACCCGGCCTTCCAGAGCGTCCTCAGAGGTGGCGAAGGCGCAGCGGTCCCATTTTTCCATGGGCATCCAGCGCACCGCCTGTTTGACCCACTGGTTCAGCCGAAGTTGGCGGAAGCTGTTTTCCTCGGCGGGGTTCTGCTTGGCGGACTCACAGGCCGCTTTGACCTTGTCGATGCCCACCGTGATGCCGAGAGAAGGGTTGGCCTTCTTCCACACCTTGGGGTCTGTCCAGTCATCCTCCTCGTCAGCGCCGTAGATAACCGGATAGAATGTGGGGTCGATCTTCCGGCCTTCCAGGATGTCCTTGGCCTTTTGGTGTGTCTCGTAGCAGATCGAGCGGGTATCTGTCCCCGCCGTTGTGATCAGGAAGTAGAGGGGCTGCATCCGGGCATCCCCGGAACCCTTTGTCATAACATCAAAGAGCTTCCGGTTTGGCTGGGTGTGCAGTTCATCAAAAACCACGCCATGGATGTTGAAGCCGTGCTTTGAATAGGCCTCCGCCGAGAGCACCTGGTAGAAGCTGTTGGTTGGATGGTAGACAATGCGCTTCTGAGAAGCAAGGATCTTGACCCGCTTGGAGAGCGCCGGACACATCTTCACCATATCCGCCGCCACCTCGAAAACGATAGAAGCCTGCTGGCGGTCGGCGGCGCAGCCATACACCTCGGCGCGCTCCTCACCGTCCCCGCAGGTGAGCAGAAGTGCCACCGCAGCGGCCAGCTCCGATTTTCCCATTTTCTTGGGGATTTCGATGTAGGCGGTGTTGAACTGCCGATAACCGTTCTCTTTGACCACGCCGAACAGGTCGCGGATGATGCGCTCCTGCCAGTCAATCAGCTCGAAGGTCTTTCCCGCCCAGGTGCCTTTTGTGTGGCAGAGACATTGGATGAAGCTGACGGCATAGTCCGCCAGGGCTTTGTCGTAGTGGGACCCCTTAGCCATGAAGGGTGTGGGAGTGTATTTCTTGAGCTTTCTGATGTCCGTCACCTCCGTAAAATGAGCATAAAAAAACAGCCCTGCGCGGCTGTAACGAGGAACAGAGCCTTACGGCTCCATCCCTGTGGGTATAATGTTTTGGTTTCTTTAGTTTGCCTTAGTCATCGCCCAGGCAATGGCGTGTCCGTTGTCGATGAAGGTCTCATCCGAAATTCCGACCAGCTTGATGTCGCCTTCGCAGGTGTGATCCCCGGTGGTGAACCGATAAACGGCGCCGTAGTAGCTGCGTCCATTGGGATCGTAGAAGTACCCGGCGGCGAGGATGTGGTCGCCAAAGGTGAGGATGGTACCCAGATTGTTCATCAGCTTCATTTCCAGGTTTTCCGGGGTGGTGGTTTCGGGCAGGCGGTAGGTCGCGGCCTTCTGAGCGGTAGTCTTCTTCATCTTCGTGTCCTCCAATTCGGTGCGTTTTCCCTTTCGGCGTGTACATATTCGCTCTAAAGGCGGATAATAGCAAGCGATTTCTCAGAATATACTACACAAACCTCGTTGGACGAGACTGTGCAGCTTATTGGGAAATCATCCCTTGAGGACATCGACCAGCCATCCTGCTGTGGGGTGGGCTTTACCGGTCTGCTTGTTGACCACCTGGTCTTCGGTGTCAATGTAGTGGAGGGCCTTGCCGACCTTGACGAAAATGCAGTCCTCATAACCGGGGAGGTTGCTGCGGTAGATGTGGGCCACCCGGCTTTCGCCATCGTAGGACTTTCCGTCCCAGCCGTTGAAGGTGAACTCGATGCATTCCTTGGTGCGAGTGAACATTTCCTCAAAGGTGCGGCGGCTGATTGCAATGCGGTCAATCAGTTCAAAGTTCTCTCGAATCTGCCATGCTTTCATCATTTTGAATTCCTCCTGAAAAGTGGTGTTTTCCCTTTCGGTGTACACATATTCGCTCTAAAAGTGAATAATAGCAAGTCCATTCGGAGGAATATACTACACAAACATGGCGCTTGGATATTGTGTGTTTTACAGCTTCATTCCGACCGCTGGTAGCGGTGAATCGTCTGGATGATGGCATCCTGCTCCGCAGGGGCAACACCAATGCTGTCCAGAGCTTCCCGCGTTCCACAGTCCGGGCAGATAAGGGTCTCGTTGTCCAGCCGGGAAAGCGCCGGCGGCTCGTGGTAGGCCTTGCCGCAGCGGGGGCAGACCGCCAGGCGGGTGACATTATCTTCTTTCATTTGGTTTCATCCTTTCTCGGCTGTAGCGGTGGGCTTCTAGGAGCTTGTCAATGGGAAACCCGAAGAATCGGTACCCCAGGCCGCAGGTGCTCATGTAACTGCTGGTGGGAATGCCGTAGGGCCGCTCCTCACGCATGATGTACACGAAGGCCCTCCGGCGCCGGAACTTGCCGGTGCGGATGCCCTTGACGTCCAGCACCAGCTCTTTCTTGTAGTAGAAGCTGGGGAAACCCTCATAGCGATCCAATGCCAGCTCATCCTGGTCAGTGACCTCCCAGACCGCAACCGGAACCGTGCATCCCGCTTCCGGCTCAATTGTAAGGTAGGAGCCGGTCTTGCTGCCCTTGAACAGGAGCCGGTAATCCTTCAGCTCCGAGGTGCCAATGATCCGCGCCCCAGGGCAGCGCCAACGCATCTGTTGGACATTGAGATTGCTTCCGTAGGCAATGTAGTAGCGTTTCATTTTTTTGACCTTCCTTTCCGGGACGCATACCCCTTCTACCACCGAAAGCCCGCGTCAGCGGGTTCGGGGGCCTCTGGGCGGCGTCCTTCAAGCGGCAGCTCTGCCGTTGCGGAAGGCCGCGTCACCGGAAAGGCGGCGGGTCAGGATGTCCCGTGCGGTTTCAAACTCCTCGCCGATGAAGCCCAGGCGGAGGAGCCAGGTGCGCATGGCGTATTTGGGGTTTTCATTCTGCTGGGGTTTGGGGCTGGCGGTGCGCACCGTCTTGGCCATCTGGCTGAGGGCCAGGCAAAGCTGGATGTAGCTCTTCAGCTGGCCGGCGTGAAGGCCGTTGCGCTTTCCGTCCGCAGGGGCATCGAATTGGAAAAGCCGGAACTCGACCGTGCCCTTGGTGAATGTGGCGTGGAGGTTGAGCATATGGTAGCGGCTGTCATTGTAATGCTGGCTTCTGCCGTAGTTGGCGCCCTGGCTCCCATACCAAATGTCGGCAAGGTCGGCCATGGTGGTGGGCTTCCTGCGGTTGAGCTGTTCCAGGAAGCGGGGGTCAACCGTGCGGCAGTACCGGCTCATGCGGTAATGGTCGAGGTTGAGGGCTTCGGCCAGAAGGCTCTCGTGACTTGCCATGATGTTGGCCAGGTTGCGCAGGGTCTGCGGGGTGTGGCCCTTGGCGCCGATGTGGATGTGAACTCCGCAGCCCCTGGTGGAGTCGCTCTTGGCGCCCACTCTGCGAAGCCGCCGAATCAGCTCCTGCAGGGTTTCCATGTCGGCGTAGGTCAGGATTGGGGTGACCAGCTCGCATTTTTCGCTGTCCGGACCGGAAATGGAAACGTCCTTCTGGAATTTCCACTCGCGTCCCTGGCTGTCCCATGCGCTCCAGGTGCTGTACCCGTTGCGGTGTGCGGTGCTCTCGTAGCGCCCGGTGCCAAAGAACTCGGCGGCAACCTTTGCCGCCCGGCTGCGGTCGATGTTGTTCATCTCGACCTCGACCCCAATGGTCTGCTTCTTCATTTCCTCGATCTGGGTTCTCGTTTTCTCGTTCATGACTCTGCCTCCTGGTTGGTGTTTTTTTCCTTTCGGTAGTGTCATATTACCTCTGAAGGCACACTATATCCAGGATTATCTGAGCCATAAACTACACGATCTTGTGGTTTGAAAACTGTGCATCTTACAGCGCCTTATCCCTTAACCTTGCGGCAGACATCCTCGCCAAAGGCTACGTTTAGGCCGCTGCCGTTATCCCAGGCCACCAGGATGCTTCCCACATCATCCACGCCCAGCACCGTACCCTTTGTCCCAACCGGAGGGGCTTGGGGATCGTCCATGCGGATAAGCTCCACGCGCGTTCCCGCAGGGTAGCACACACGGAGAAGCGTCAGCGTTTCCTTATTCGGAAGCCGCATCGTCCGCCACCTCCTTTTGGGGAACCGACTTAAATGCGGAGCTGCCGGTCAAGTTTCGCAGGAGGATTTTGCGCTCCTGTTTGAACTCCGGCCCGATGAAACCCAGCCGGAGGAGGAAACAGCGGAAGGCGTACTTGTCGTTGCCTGTGTTCCGCTCCTTGGCGGTAACGCGCTTCTGATTTCTGGCCATCTCGCACAGGGCGCAGATGAAGTGGTCATAGGCTTTGACTTCCTCCGGTGTGGGCATCCCGGTAAACCATGGGAAGGAGACCTTCGTATCACCGACTTCCACGGGCAATTCGACCACCCCCAGGGCCTTGCGGATCAGATTTCCCTTCGATGCGATAATGTCCTTTAAGTTCTGCAGCGTTGTCTCGGTGAAAAGACTGGCTGGCATGGAGATACACAGCCCGTCCACCTCGGCGGGGGTCGGCTCCACAGGCTCGGATGCTTCGACTGCTTGCGGCTCGGCTTTGAAACCCTGGCTGTCCAGCGTGTCGATGAGGTTTTCGATTTCTTCACTGTCAGCCCGGTCATCGAAGGTGACGCCGCCGTTGCGGTCGATGGTGAAGTAGTCCACCTGATAGGCGAAGCTCGGAGCGCCCAGGTACTTGGCGGGAGCGCCGGTGATTTCGCTGATGGCGGTGACCAGCCGTTTTCTATCGCTGCCGGTCAGGTTGTAACGCAGGGTCATTTCTGATTCCTCCTTGATTTTTGGTAGTCACATATTCGCTCTGCGGCCCCCAAATATCAAGTTAAATAGAGACCTGGGATTGTAGAATTATGCGGTGGATAATTGTGTACTGAACACAATGCCGGACAGGACAAACCAGACGCAGGGCAGAGCCACGCCGTTGCCCCACATCTTATACTCCGCCGCGTCAGAGTGCGGGTTTCGCAGCCACTTGATAATTTGCCGCTTCGTCTTGGGCTTCACGCTGGGATTACAGATTCGCCGGTGTGTCTCCCAGACCTCCGTCCAGAACGCGATATCCTCTCCGGTCGGTTCCGGGGTATCCAAGCCGGAGCACCACCAGTCCGGGAAACCCTGTAATCGGGCGCACTCGGTGGGGGTTAACCGCCGCACGGTATAACCGCTGTTCACAGCGGTGGGGTCTTTGTAGTCCCTTGAGAGCAGGGCCGGCGTTTTCTCCTCCTCGACCTGAACATAGCTGTTCATGGTCATGGCATAAGTTTTTTCCCGCGCCACCACAGCGATTCCGCCCTGATTGCATCCTGGGTTGCCGCCGCCGGTGTCGAGAGTGCGGGACGTCTGAGCCTTGTAGATCCCGGCATGGGGATTATCCGACAGCATGGCTTTGGACTGGTCGGAGCAGATGCCGAAAGGTACCGGCTCGAAGAGCGTCTGGTCATTGTTGCAGGAGAGCGTGGCGGAGCGGTCTTCCTGGATGAGCGGCCCTTTTCCGCCGCCCTCGCAGCCAGAGCGGATCTTGAGTACCAGCGGCACATTCATGCCGCCCGTCCCCATGCGGGAGGTCAGCGTCTGAATGGTACCGTCATCGGCAATCTTGATGCGGCTGTCGATGGGGTGGCTCTCCAATGCGATCGCGGCGGGAACAACTCCTGCCCGAAGGGTGGGAGCGCGTTCCTGTTCGAATCCAATGCCCCGACTATCCGCCGAGTGCTCAGTGCAGAAGCCGGCGGCATCCATCACGCAGGGAGGGTGTCCGTGGTTTTCCGCCCGGAGCGTTGCCGCGACATTCTCCGTCACATCCATGCAGGAGCCGCCCTGGTCGTTTAGGCAGATGCCTGCCGCTCCAGCGCCAACCGTAGAATTTCCGGCAGCTCTTTGCCACGCACGGAAGCCCTCCGCAGAATACCCTGACAGGCCTTCGGACTCAAATAGTACCTGTCCGGCACCCCAGCCTGCAAAATCCGCGACAAGGTAGATGCGGCGTCTTCGCTGGGGGACTCCCCAGTATTGCGCGTCAAGAGTGCGGTACGCAACGCTCCATTGCTCTCCCAGGTATAGGTCGGCGTAGGGCCAGAGATTTTTCTCAGGCATAGGCACCTGGGCGCCCGGTTCCTTGATCCCGATGACCGCTTCGAGGACAGCTTTGAAGTCTTCTCCTTTGTTGGAACTGAACGCACCGGGGACGTTCTCCCACACGATGTATCTTGGGTATCTGCCATGGGTGGCCTCCCTCATTTCCTGAATAATACGGATGGCCTGGTAAAAGAGGACGGATTGCTTCCCGTCCAGACCGGCTCTCCGTCCAGCGATGCTCATGTCGGTGCAGGGGGAGCCGAAAGTGATGATGTCCACCGGCTCGATCTTCCCGCCATCCATCTGAGAGATGTCGCCGCAATGCTTCATATAAGGGAGCCGCTTGGTGGTCACCCGGATGGGGAACGGCTCGATCTCCGAAGCCCACACCGGGGTGATCCCGCAGAGCAGACCGCCCAAAGGAAAACCCCCGGAGCCATCAAAGAGACTGCCGAGGGTCAAAGCTGTATTCGATTCCATGGGCACCTCCTCAGAACAGCGGGATTTCATCCGCGTCATCCCCGACCACCTCATCATAGCGGTAGGTCAACCCATCCCGCAGGAGGGACACATCATCCGCCTTGCCCACTTGCTCGATGTACCGCTTCACAATGACATCGCAGAACTTTTCGTCCAGTTCGATGGTGCGGCAGATGCGGTCGGTCTGCTCGCAGGCGATGAGAGTACTGCCGGAACCGCCGAAGGGGTCCAGCACGATGGCGTTGCTCATGGAGGAGTTGAGAATGGGATAGGCCAGAAGCGGGATGGGTTTCATGGTTGGGTGGTCCTTGTTCTTCTTGGGCTTGTCGAACTCCCAGATGGTGGACTCCTTCCGCCCGGTGTACCACTGGTGTCTGCCTTTCTTTTTCCAGCCGAAGAGGATCGGCTCATGCTGCCACTGGTAGGGCGAACGGCCCAGCACCAGGGACTGTTTCTTCCAGATGCACGTCCCGGAAAGGTAGAAACCGGCGTCCGAGAACGCCTTTCGGAAGTTCAGCCCCTCGGTGTCCGCGTGGAACACATAGATGGAGGCATCGTCCGCCATGGCATCCTCTGTATTCTGAAACGCCGCCAGCAGGAAATCATAGAAGGCGGCGTTCTCCATGTTATCGTTCTTGATCTTTCCGGCGCCGCCCTCGTAGTTGACGTTATAGGGTGGGTCGGTGATGACCAGGTTGGCCTTCAGACCGTCCATCAGCAGAGCGAAGGTTTCCGCCTTGGTGCTGTCCCCGCAGACCAGCCGGTGCCGCCCCAGCGTCCAGACATCCCCGGCCTTGGTGATGGCGGGGTTCTCCAGCTCGGCGTCTACATCGAAGTCATCCTCTTTGACCCCGTCCTTCAGACTGTCCTTAAAAAGGTCATCAATCTCGGCGGGGTCGAAGCCGGTAAGGGACACATCGAAGTCGGCGCCCTGCAGGTCGGAGATGAGGAGCATCAGCTTGTCCTTGTCCCAATCGCCGGAGATTTTGTTGAGGGCGATGTTGAGGGCTTTTTCCCGCTCCTCATCCAGCTCCACCACCACGCACTCCACCTCGGTGATGCTCATGTCCATGAGCACCTTCAGCCGCTGGTGACCGCCCACCACCCGTCCGGTGGTCTTGTTCCAGATCACCGGCTCCACATAGCCGAACTGCTCCATAGAGCGTTTCAACTTGTCGTACTCCGGGTCGCCGGGCTTTAAGTCCTTGCGGGGATTGTAGTCGGCGGGGATGAGGTCGGCGGTGTGTTTGCGCTCAATCAGCATACTTTTCCACCGCCTTCCGCAGCTCATCGGTCTTGTCGAGGTTTTCCCAGCTGTACTTGTATCCGTTGAAGTGCCCGTAGGCGGAGGTGTCGGCGTACAGGGGTGTGCGCAGATGCAGCACGGAGATGATGGCGGCGGGACGCAGGTCAAACACGTCCAGTACCGCCAGCCGGATGACATCCTCGTCCACCCTGGCGGTGCCAAAGGTGTCGATCTCCACAGCGGTAGGTTCCGCCTTGCCAATGGCATAGGAGATGGAAACCTGGCATTCCTCCGCCAGCCATGCGCCCACCACATTCCGTGCAATGGCTCTGGCCATGTATGCGGCGGAGCGGTCCACCTTGGTGGGGTCCTTCCCGGAGAAGGCGCCGCCGCCATGGGCGGCAAGACCGCCATAGGTGTCCACCATCAGTTTCCTGCCGGTCAGCCCGGTATCAGCGGCGGGACCACCCTCCACAAATCTGCCGGAAGGGTTGATGAGGATCTCCACGTCCTTGGGGAAGCCGAAACGATCCAGAATGGGATACAGCACCTCGGAGATGATCTCCCGCCGAAGCTCCTCCAGATTTTTTCCTTTATCGTGCTGGACGGACACTACAATGTTCTTCACGCCCACGGGTTTTCCGTCCTCATACACCACGGTCACCTGGGCTTTTCCATCGGGACCGATGCCACGGATGGTTCCATCCTGCATCGCTTCGTCCAGACCTTTGCAGATGTCGTTTGCGAAAACCACAGGGACTGGCAGCCGGGTCCAGGTTTCCCTTGTGGCGTAGCCGTACACGGTGCCTTGGTCACCGGCGCCGGTGGTGGCGAACACATCCTCGCTGCCGCCATCCCGCACTTCCAGCGCGGAATCCACGCCGCCGGCGATGTCGAGACTCTGCCGGTGGACATAGACGAACACAATGAATTTCATGGGGTTGTAGCCCACCTTGCGGAGGACTTCCCGAACCACCGAGCGGATGTTGATCTTCGCCGCACAGGTGATCTCCCCGCAGACAAAGATTTTCCCTTTGGTGGCCATGACCTCGCAGGCGCAGCGGGAATAGCGGTCGTGCCGCAGGCACTCGTCCAGAATGCTGTCAGCAATCAGGTCGCACAGCTTATCCGGGTGACCGCGCCGAACGCTTTCAGCCGTTTTATATTTGGTCATACTCATTTTCCTTTCCGAGCGGACAGCAGCCGCTCCATCACATCGTCCTGGGGCGTGGCCCCGCCGTACTCGCTGGAACAGTTCTCCTTGACGATCTGGTAGATCTCCATCCACAGGCGGTTGGTCTGGGACATGAAGTTCTGGCTCATCGCCACATAGGGGCTTTGGATCGCGTTCCCCGTGGTGGGGTGCTTGGCGAGAAAGCCGTATTCGGTAATGGCTTCTTCGCACTGTATCCAGCGGGCCACGCTCATGGCGTATCGCTCCAAAAGCTGCGGGGAAACCAGCGCGGCGCATCCCCGCTCCGCCAGCCAGGTCCAGGTCTTTTCATAGATCTCGGCGGCAACCAGCGTCTTGCCATCCTTCTGGGTGGCGGACAGCATAGCTGACGGTTTCGGCATGGGCTGACCTTCTACATCGGCTGTGTCCTGAAAGTCGATGACAGTCAGCTTCCTTCTGCCTGGATTTCCCTCGGCGATCTTGTCGGCGAGGGGCTTTCTCTTTGCGCCGGCACCAGCACGGGCGCCGCCGCGGTTGGTACCGTCTTTGGCCACAGATTTCCTCCTTTCTCAATCCGGGAGGGGTATATACCCCCTTTGAAAACGCGATTTTGTGCGCGAGACCCCCGGCCCGTTGCACGGCCCACAGGCTGTAGAGATTTGACCGCCCCCTGGGTTGGAGAAATCTCTGCCTTGACTTTTCTGCTCAGAGCTGGTACTGTTGGCTCAGTGGAGCTATCCCGCGTGGGTTCGGGCTGCATGACCGCATGGCATCGCAGCATAATGTAAGACGTCAAAGCCAGGGGGCGTTCCTATTGGAACGAGCATCACGGCCAAGCGCGGGGGCTTCACTGTACAAACGACAGGCAGGCTGGGTCAGCAATGGCTCAGCCTTTTTGCTTGTGCCAGCGGTCACCGCGCTGGGCGTGGATTCTGGCATGGCAGGATTTACAGAGGGCAACGAGGTTGTCCCGTGCGTGTGTGCCGCCCTCGGAAAGAGGTACCTTGTGATGCACCTCTTCGGCGGGGGTCAGCCTGCCATCTCGCTGGCACAGCTCACACAGCGGATGCTCCTGGATGTACCGGTCGCGGATGCGCTTCCAGGCGCGGCCATACCTGCGGCGTACAGCCGGGTCACGGTTGTACTTCTCGTAGCGTTTGGCTTCCGCTTTAGCGTGCTCCTCGCAGAACCTGCCGTCCGTCAGCTTGGGGCAGCCGGGGTACGAACAGGGACGCTTGGGCTTTGTGGGCACAGTTCCACCTCCTTCCGGGCCACCGCAGGGGTGGCCCCACGATGGCTTCGCTTGATTCTTTTGGCAATTTTAATGATACACTACGGAGCTACTCTCATTCAATACATCGAACTCTCATGTTTCCTGGGGGACGGGAAATTCCCGCAGCGCCCAGTCGTGGAGACGGTAGATGTGCTGGATGGAATAGCCCATGTCCACAGCAATCTTCTCCCAGGGCATGAAGCACAGATACCGCTTCTCCAACAGGAGCTGGTACTCGGCATTGGGGATGGATTTCACCCGGCGGGTGATCTCCCGCTTCAAGTCCACCAGGTCATCGATGTCGTGGTTGATCTCGTTTTGCAAATCCACAATCTTTACCACCGCTTCCGCCATCCGGGACTCGGACCGGTTGGGGTTGCGGGGCATCCCCGTAAGGGTGGCTGTGGCGTGGGTGGCCAAATCGTTGAGAGCCGCGACCTGCTGAATCTTGGCGTTAATCCGGGCGTCCAGAAGCCGGGCTTGGGATAAATATTCTTTTGCTGTCATTTTCGCACCTCCAGATCCGCTTTGACTGCATCGATCAGAGCCGACTGCGCCCGTTCCTTCTTTTGAAGGGCGGACATGATCCGCTCGTCAATGGTGTTCTTCGTGATAATGTGGTGGATGACCACAGTTGTGTCTTTCTGCCCCTGCCGCCAGAGCCGGGCGTTGGTCTGCTGGTAAAGCTCCAGCGACCAGGTCAGCCCGAACCAGATTAGGGTGGAACCGCCGGACTGCAGGTTCAGCCCATGGCCGGCGGACGCCGGGTGGATGACCGCCACCGGGATCTTGCCCTGGTTCCAATCGGCGATGTCCCGGCTGGTCTTGATCTCCCGAACGGTGAACCGTTCCCGGATGCGCGCCAGGTCGTGCTTGAACCAGTAGGCCACCAAGACGGGCTTGCCGTTGGCGGCTTCAATGAGATCCTCCAGGGCGTCCAGCTTGCGATCGTGCAGGCGGAACACCCGTTTGTCCTCCCCGTAGACCGCGCCGTTTGCCATCTGAGAGAGCTTGTTCGCCAGAGCTGCCGCGTTCCCGGCGTCCACCTCTTCACCGTTCAGGGAGAGCACCAGCTCCGCCCTCATGGTGTCGTAGGATTGCCGCTCCTTTTCGGAGAGGTCGACCTTGACCTCGTTGACCACACATTCCGGCATATCCAGATAGTCGCCGGCCCACATGGAGATGGTGATGTCGGAGATCTTCTCATAGATGGCGTCCTCGGCTCCCGGCAGGGGCTTGTAGGAGAACACCACTTGGGCATTGCGCTTGTCCGGCTGGAAGTAGGCGCTGCGGTACCGGGTGATGAACCGGCCCAGGCGTCTGCCCATGTCCAGCACTCGGAACTCCGCCCATAAATCCATGAGTCCGTTTGAGGAGGGCGTGCCGGTCAGGCCCACGATGCGCTTGACGCTGGGCCGCACCTTCAGCAGAGCGCGGAACCGCTTGGCCTGGTAGCTTTTGAAGGATGACAGCTCATCGATGACCACCATGTCATAGTCGAAGGGCAGACCGCTGTCCTCCACCAGCCACTGGACATTCTCCCGGTTGATGATGTACACGCTGACCCTCTGCAGGAGCGCCGCCTTGCGCTGGGATTCGCTGCCGACCGCAACCGAGTAGGTAAGCCCTCGCAGGTGGTCCCACTTCTCAATCTCACCGGGCCATGTGTCCGCAGCCACGCGGAGCGGAGCGATGACCAGCACCTTACGAACCAGGAAGCTGTCCAGACAGAGGTCGAAGATGGCGGTCAGGGTAATGACGCTCTTGCCAAGGCCCATGTCCAGGAACACCGCCGAAACGGGATGCTCCAGGATGAAGTCCGTGGCGTAGGTTTGGTATTTATGAGGACTGTATTTCATCGAGTATCCCTCCAATCTGCTCTGGGCTGTCGATGCAGTACACCGAAAAGCCCAGGGCTTCCAACTGCTGTTTCCGCCTTATCTGCAAAGGCCGGAGCGCCTTGCCGGGTACTTTCAGCTCAATGAAGGCGATTTTCCCCTTGGGGAGGAGCACCAAGCGGTCTGGCACTCCATCAAACCCAGGGCTTACAAATTTGGGCGCGAGACCGCCCATGATACGGACAGCTTTCACCAGTTTCGCTTCAATGGTTTTCTCACGCATCTTGACCTCCTGTGTTCCGGGAACGAAAAAATCCCTTTACGCGCGTATATGTGTGTTTCGCGTGCTGATGACCTCTATTTCTTACATCTTTCGATATATAAGAAATGTTGGGAACACAGGAACAAGGAAGCCGGTTTTCCTTGCCGCTTATGGGGCTTCCGCCGTTCCCATGGGGTGTTCCGGCTGGGGTTCCAAAGTGCGGAGCTGTCCCTCGGAACCTGTTCCCGAATTTTGTGCTTACCCATCTTTTCACTTGGAACACCCCTTCGGAACAAAAACGTACTGCGGCCCGTAGAGGGGAATCCTGACCTTGTTATCCGCCCGCTTCCAGCCCAGCCGTGCCAGGATGCCTGTTAGCTCGTTGCTGTCGGTGCGGCGCAGGTTGGCCCGTTCCTTGCCGAAGCACTCGCACCAGATCTCCATGTTGGACACACTGGTGCGCCGGACGGTACCTTTCTCCTGCAGACCGCCGAAGTCAGAGCCACCCAGGAAATTGCGGCGTTCAAAGAGGTCCATCTCCGCCCAGCGTTCCGGCAGCAGGGTGTCCAGATACTCCCGCACCAGTCCCTCGCGCTCATCGGACTCCATGGCTTCCCGCTGCTCGTCCTTGGCCAGCGCGTCCATTTCAGCGGACAGGTAGAGCTTCTCTCCCTGGCGGACATACACCAGGGCTTCCGCCCAGATCTGGAGGATCTCTTCATGGGTCAGGTTCCAGGACTGCTTCTTCCCATTGCCGGGGGTCTTGACCGGCCAGAAGCGGCGGTTTCCGGTGGTGTCCCGCAGATAGCCGGACTCGGCGTTGGTGGTGCCGAAGAACACGCACTGACGCAGATGGGGCGTGGCCCGTTTGCCAAAGGCTGCGCGATAGATGTCGTTCTGCCGGGAAAGGAAGGAGCGCAGCGTTTCCACCTCCGCCTTTTTCAGCCCAGCCAGTTCGCCGATCTCCAAGATCCAGTACCCCTGGAGCTTCTCGGCGGCGGTCTTGTCCTTGGTGTCACCCAGGTTCAGACTGTCCGAGAACCACTCTCCGGCCAGCTTGGCGATGAGGGTGCTCTTGCCCACACCCTGGGGACCGTTGAGCACCAGCATGGAGTCGAACTTACAGCCCGGACGCAGAACCCGGCTGATGGCGGCGCAGAGGGTCTTCCGGGTCACCGCCCGAACATAGGCGGTGTCGCCGGCGCCCAGGTAGTCCACCAGCAGCGTATCCACGCGAGGAACCTTATCCCATTCCGGCAGGCTTTCGATGAACTCCCGGATGGGGTGATAGGCCCGATCATCTGCCACCTTGGTCACGGCGATATCGTAGTTCCGGGCGGAGAAGGTACCGTAATGAGCATCTACATAGCTGATGAGCTGAGCGTCATCGGCATCCCGCCAGAACTTGGAGGGATGCTTCCAGGGCACCTCGCCCTTGATTTCCATCCCGTCCAGGAGCTGGTTGAACACCACGCCCTTGAGGTTAGGGTCGTTTTCCAGAATGAGAGTCAGATTGCGCAGGGTGTTTTTCACATGACCGGATTTGTCCAGCTCCAAGCCGTTCTGCCAGTCCTCATCGGAAAACTCGGCGGCGACCTGGGCGATGCGCTCCCCGGCAAAGACAGCCTTAACCTTATCATCTCCCAGGGCAAGGTCGCTCATGGCCTTGAAGGATGGCAGCTTGCCCGGCGGGGTATCCAGCCCCACATTCTCGTCCAGCTCCCGGAATTTATGAAGCCGCACCAGGTCGAAGGCGTTTAACAGCTTGCCGCAGACCGGGTCGGTGGCGTGGTGGCTGTATGCGAATTTCCCATCGTAAACCACCACGCCGGCGGCGGAGTCGGCGGGGATATAGTCGTACCGCCCGTTCATGGAGGACGGTTCGTAGACATCGGAGAGGAAGGTTTCGATTGCTTCCTCAATGGTATAGGCGCGGCAGAAAGCGCCCACGATGCCGGGCTTTTCCAGAGGGTCGGCCTGCTGGGTGATGCTCCGGCGCACCGCTTCAGACTGCCGGGAGGAAACCGGCCAGGTGGAGGCGTCACGCCAATCGACATATTTGGCGAGATAGGCGTCCGGGTCCAGTAGAGGGCCATCCTTGGTCTTGTAGAAGAATTCCCCGTTTGCCGAGGTGGAAGGCCAATACATCAGGCGGCAGGCTTCATAGGTGGTATCGTCAAACAGGTCGATGCCGATTTCCTTGGCCACCATCCGGGCCACCGCCGGGTACTCCTCCTCGCTGATGTCGCGGGCCAGGGGGATGATCATACGCAGCCGGGGATGCTCCGGCGTGTGTTTATGGGTGGAATAGACACAGCACCTGAAATCGTGAAGCAGGTCAATTTCGTCCCAGATCCCCGGCTCACCATAGTCCATGTCCAGGGTGAGCATGGAGCGGCAGAGCACCATCCCGTTTTTGCGCCGGCCTTCCCGGAGCTGACCGCCCACAAAGCCGCCCACATCCTTGATGTTGTCCTGGGCGCCCTTCTTCAGCTTGCGGTATTCCTCCACGGTTTCCGTGGTACGGATGGTGGAGCTGACCCTTTGGCACAGGTCCTCCCAGGAAATATCCCGGTTCTTCCACTTCTTATCCATGCGGCTGTTGCCGACAGCGATTTTCATACGGTCACCTCCTGGCAGTTCTCGGTAAAGTAGCGGATGGTCTGGCCTTTGCGTTTGGCCTTCTCGATTTCGATGCTCATACCCTTGGAGATGGTTTTTCCGAACACCCAGAGCTGGGCGCATTTGGTGAGCAGGACAATGTCCATGAAGAGGGCCAAATCCCGCTCTTTGGGGTTGGCATCGTTCATAAACCGGGGAAAGTACAGATGGGGCGCGATGGGGATATACCCGGTGTCCACCGCAAAGCGGCAGTAGCGCGCCGCCTTTTCCTGGTTTCCCTCCACATCCCCGGAGAACGGAGAGCAGATGTAAACCACCGGTCGGAAGGAGTGGAGCTTGCGCGCCTCGTTCTCAATCCGGGTCAGGGCTTCGTAGGGTGTGGGGTCATAGTAGCCCTCACAGTTGTATTTGTTGATTCCCATAAGGGTCACCTCAGTCTTTCTGATAGAAGTCGCAGACATAACCGTCCGCGCGGAGCAGCAGCCCTCCAGCCCAAGCTGGGGTCTGGCCCATGATGGCGCAGATGTCCTCCAGGGAGGAATCCGCCGGCGCTTCGATCACCGCTTCGTCATGGACGTGCATCACGATTTGATACCCCACGGCTTCCAACCGGCGCATGGCTTCCACCAGGATGTCGCGGGCGGTGGCTTGGACGATGTTCTCCACGAATTTGGGGCCGTAGCTCTCCAGCCGCAGCCACTTTTTCTGTTCTCCGACACCTTCATAGGTGACGGATTCGCTGCCGTATCGATTGACGCCCATCTTGGGCTTCACATACACCAGCTTTCTGCCGGATGGGAGCACGATGAACATCATGCCGCTCTGGTAGAGGAAGCGGATGCCGTGTGTCTCGGCGGGGACCCTGTCCCGGACGCAGGTGGTGGCGGCGCGGTCCACGTCCCACCAGAACTTCACGATGCGGGGATTGGACTGCCGCCAGGCGTCCACCAAGGGTTTCAGCTCCTCCTCGGTAAGTCCGTAGTTCAGCGCGCCCATGGCCTTCAGCGCCCCCACCGACCCGCCATAGCCCAAGGCCAGCTCCGCGATTTTGCCTTTCTGCCGGAGGTGGCCGTTGACGCCGTGCTTGACCACGGGGACGTGGAACATCTGGCTGGCGGAAGCGCAGTAGATATCCCCGCTCTGGGCGAACACCTCCTGCCGCCATTGCTCCCCGGCAATCCAGGCGATGACCCGCGCTTCAATGGCCGAGAAGTCTGCCACGAAGAAGCGGCACCCCGGCTTGGGGATGAAGGCGGTGCGGATCAACTCAGAGAGAACCAGCGGGACGGAGTCGTAGAGCAGCTCCAAGGCGTCAAAGTGCCCATCCCGCACCAGCGTCCGGGCCTGCTTCAGATCGGGCAGGTGGTTCTGCGGGAGGTTTTGCACCTGGATGAGCCGCCCAGCAAATCTGCCGGTTCGGTTGGCTCCATAAAACTGGATCAGCCCGCGGGCGCGGTCATCTGAGCAGACCACCGACTCCATGGCGGTATATTTCTTGACGCTGCTCTTAGCCAGTTCCTGCCGCAGGGACAGTGCCAGCTCCACCTCGCCGTCCGCACGGGAAAGCAGCTCCTGGACGGACGCTTTGGAGAGAGAGTCAGTTTCCACACCTCTTTCCATGAGCCATGCCTTGAGCTGGGCGGGGCTGTTGGGGTTCTCCAGGCCGGTCACTGAGCGGGCCTGTTCCAAATGAGTGCGTTTGAACTGCTCATCGCAGCGGATGGCCTGTGCCACCAGGGTGCGGTCCAGCAGGATTCCCCGGTCGTTGATGCGCTGGTCGAGATGGTAGTTATCCCACTCTTCCGGGGAGACCGGGAATCGTGACAACTTCTTCTGAATGGACATTTCCGTCTCCACATCCCGGAGGTTGTAGGCTTTGAAGGCTGCCCACTTCTCCGGCGCATCTGCGGGAAGGCGGCGGAAGGTGGAGCCATCCCTGGCTTTTGCCGGTGTGCAAAAATAGCGCACCAGGTCTTTGCCCTCTTTGAGCTTCTGCTTCTCCAGCCCCAGCACGGCGCCCACCCCCTCCAGTGAGAGGGGCAGGCCCAGGGTGGCTGACCACACCATGGTGCAGTACCAGGAGTCAGGGTTCAGGTATTGTCCCACAGGGTACCCCAGGTACCGGGAAAGACACACCCGCTCGAACTGCGCATTGAAGGCCCATTTGGAGACAGCCGGATCGGTCAGCGCCGCCAGCACATCGGCAGGGATGCGTTCACCGGCGGCGAGATCCACCACCTGGACGGGGCCGCTGTCCACGGAATAGCCGAACAGCAGCACTTCAAACTCCGGCGCCTGGCAGTAGCGGTACACGCCGCACTTGGTCAGCGGCTCCGGGGAAAAGGTTTCAATGTCGATGGATAAGGTTTTCATAAGGTCTCCTTTCCTGCGGCATAAGGGCGGCAGAGGTTGCCCTCCGCCACCCTTGCCGGATGGTTGTTAGGAAAGGAAGTCATCGTCCACATCGGTGGCGAAGTCATCCGCGGCGGAAGAACGACCGCCCAGAGGTTCACCGTCCCGCACCTTCTGGATGTTGCCCAGACCGCAAGCGATGCCGCGATTGCCGTTGGAGTTGAAGGCGTAGAAGTTGACGGATACACGGGCGTAGCATCCGGAGTAGACCTCGGCGCGATCCAGGATGGGCTGCACGGAGCGGTCCACGATCTGGGGCGCGGTGGTGCTATTGGCGTTGACGAAGTAGGCGCCCTTGTAGGCTTCATCGTCCCGTTCCAGATCACCATCCCGCAGGGGGAGCTTCAACGCGGCCTTGTTGGGGATCTTACCGCCGAACTTGGCGGCTCCGTCCTTGATGGCGGCGTCCACAGCGGCGTTGATGGCATCGATGGTCTTGGTGTCGGTCTTGGGGACGATGAGGGAAACGCTGTACTTGGGGTTGCTTCCGTTGATGGAGATCGGCTCCCAGACGTTGGCGTAGGACAGGCGGACAACTCCGGTGACCACTTTGGTCGGGTTCTTGTGATTGGCAGACATATCGTTATACCTCCGTAATTTCAGTAAATTCTTGGGTGGCATCCATTGCGGTGATGGCCGGACGCCGGTCGGATACCGGGACCAGGGTCGGCCTGCCCTTGGGCTTTTCGACCAGGGTGCCGAGGATCTCGGCAAAGGCCTTTTTGCCCATGAGCTTCTCCATCTCGGTGATGGGGATGAGGGTCTTCTTGAAGATGTCGTGGTACCCGGCGGCATTGGCGGCACGGATCACGGCTTCCTCGTCTGTGTACTTGCGGTTCGTGCGGCTCTCCACCAGCTTAAAGCCGTGCCACACCTTGCCGTGGTGAATGGCGGCGTCCTGGGCATAGGCTTCGATCTCGCCGGCCCACTTGGTCAGGCCGGGCAGCCGGGAGAGTATGTCCTCGATTTCCGCATCGGTGAGTAGCGGCGGCATGGCGAACTCGTACTTGGCAAGCTGGAGCTTGGCTTCCGCTCTGGCGCGGCACTTCACCGCCGCCTTGCAGAAGGTACACCAGGGGCCGGGAACATAGTCTCCTTCACCCTGGTAGGCCATTTCCGCCTTGGGCTTGAGGGTGTGTTCCGCCCAATCCATGAGCTGCTCCACGGAGATGGTCCAGGTGGACACATTCTCCCGGCGGGGCTGGTAGATGCTCATGGCAACCTGGGCGATGTCGTAGAGGTGGTCAAACTGCCGGAGCGCACCAAGGGCGTACAGCATCATCTGGGGATTTTGCTCCGCGTCCACCAGGATGCCCTGCCCATACTTGAAATCGATGATGTGCAGGAGCTTGTCCGCCACAATCAGGCAGTCGCCGGTGCCGAACCCGTCCGGCACATAACATGAAAAGTCCAGCCGCTGTTCGATGAGGACGAGGGGGTCGGCGCAGAGCATCTTAGCTTCCTCCAACTGCTCCAGCACGAACTCCACATACCCATCGGTGTATGCGTCCATTTCATCGCAGTCATATGGGCTGACGGGTTTCCGGGAACGCAGCTTCAGCGCCTTTTTGAGCTTGTGCTCGGCCAGAGCGTGAGCAGCGGTGCCTTCAGCTGCGGCTTCCGTCTCCCGATCGGCGAACTCCAGCTCCAGCCGTGCCGAAGGGTTGCAGTGGAGCCAGCGATGGGCGCCGCTGGCGGAGAGGACGGCGTGTTTGGAGGGCGGCATCAGAGCACCTCCGCATCCTTCAGCAGAGCCGGGTAGTGCTTGGGGTCTACCGCCGACAGCTTCGGAGCGCCGTACTTCTGCAGCAGTTCCCGGACCGCTTCGGTTTTCCCGTCATGGCTTTTTTCAGCCAGTACTGCCCGAACCTGCTCCAGCGTGACCGCCGGTTCCTTGGGAGGGGGCGGAGAGTCTTTCTGTATCGGCTCGGATTCCGGGGATTCTCTCTGGGTCATGGCGTCTGCCAACGATTGGAGACTGTCAGCGAGGGAGCGCATATCCTCCACTACATCCAGGAGGAGCTTGATCTTACTCACAGGCCGCACCTCCCTCCGGCAGCTCGGTGATGTCCAGGGATTCCACGGTGTTGCCGGGAATGAGGATCATCACCCGCTCTTTGCGGCCCAGGAGCCGGGTGAGCATTTTCTCCCGCAGCGTCACACTGCGGCATCTGACCACCCCGCCATTCTGCGGCTCCTTGGACACGCTGATCTTCAGCTTGTGCCTCATGGCATTCATCCTTTCTGGAAGGCTGCTTTTCTTGCTCCTTCCGAAGTACAGCCAGGAGAAGGGCTGAATATGAGGGTCAGCCCAGAAGTTTTTTTAGTTTTTTCTTCACCGTCTGCAAACGGTGGGAAATAGCGGACTGCGTCACGCCCATCCGGGCGGCGTAGTCATTGACGCTCACGTTTTCAAAATAGATGGCCCGGACCATTTCCTGCTGACCGGGGGAGAGCTGCCGGATGACGGCATGAAGCCGTTCCTCATCGGTGGGGCCGACAAAGAGGGCTTCCAGACCAGGGTCTTCCACGGCGTAGTCCATACCTTCGTAGACCTTGCCCTCCAGCGAGTAATGTCGGCGCGTCTCCTTGTGGTCGTTGTTGTACTCCTGGCGGTCCAGGTCGATGAGGATCTCGCCCCAATCATCGGGAACATCGATGGAAATGGTCTCTGTAGCGAATTTGTACTGGATTTTCATAGCTGTAGCTCCTTTTCAGCGGTTTGAAGTGATAAAAGGTCAACTTTGAAACCGCAGAGCCACAGCCGTAATCCGTAGAGCAGCAAAAAAACGGCCGGGATAACAGACCGCCCCGTTATGGGCGATTCATTATCCTGGCCGTCATGCAGCTCTGCGGATTCGTATTCGGTTAGGCGCCGAACTCGGCGCAGTCATAGCTCTCCACTTGGAAAGCCGCGTTATTAACCCTGGTGATGGTTGTCCTGGTGGGCTGCCGCTCGATTTCGAGCTGTTGGCCCAGAGCCAGCCGGGTTTCCATGCGCTGGCCTTTGTAGAAGGACTGGATCAAGCCAGTCCGGGCATCGCCTTTGCAGACGAGCCGGTTTTTACAGTCGCGGATTTCTTCCACGGACATCCTCCTTCCCTTGGTTATTGATAGGCAACACCTCCAGATTAAAATTCCCTATGTAAGCTAACTTGCTAACACTATGGGTAAAAAAACACAGCGGGCGGGATACCCGCTGTGAATTTGGCATCAGATAGCGATGGATGCGAAATCCATCAGAGCGGTGAAAGCGGAATAGCTTGTCTGGTCATCGGAAGGAATGTATCCCATGGCCTTCAGCCTAATCACCGCAGCCTCGGTAGAAACATCAAAGGTATTGGAGACATCGCTGACCAGTCTGGCGCGGTTGACAGGATTCTCCATCAGAGATTTATAGGGGTACTTGTTGGCTACGAGCTGTACCGCACACTTGGGCATGAGGATGGCGGAGGAAAAGTAGTTTGCCTGCCACTCCATCCAATCGTGGTCGGTCCATAGTTTCCGGTCACCCTTTTTGCAGCCGGCGTCCATCCGACACTGGATCATAGGCGTCATAGCAGTGTCAAACATACACATCTGATTGGGGTCGTAGGAAAAGTAGCCGGTGTGGAATATGTCATGGCCGCCCTCGTGTCCGAGGGTAAAGCGGTAGCGGTGCTGCTGGTTTTCCTCCAGCAGCCGCGTATCGATAATGACCGTGTGGGCCTTGGCGCTGATGTACTCAGCTTGCCCTGTCTCGGGTGAGAAAACAACGACCCGATTTGTGTCATTGAACACCGTCATGCCCAGGTAGATCCCGTTGTGGGACAAAAACTGGTAATCGGGGGTCATGCCGAGATAGTTCTCAACGAAGGACTCTATGTCAACAGGTGCGGGATTCGTCAAGACAGACGGTTGGAAATCCCGCACGAAGTTTTCTCCGATAGTATCGATCTCAGGTTTGCTGAGGATAGGGACGCCGCGGCCCCGGACTCGGTACGAGGGTGTGTACATGGATTGAGATTACCCCTTTCGCTTCTTGAGTTCATCCACGAAGCGCATCCACTCGGCTTCCCCGGCGTCCAGATCACGGGCAGTGCGCAGGGCAGCGGAGACATAATCTCTGCCGATGATATACTCCGGCAGGTCGGGGGCCACGGAATTGCGCATCTTACCCGCCAGGTCGAGCATGGCGGACTTTTCTTCGTCTGTGAGGAGGAGGATTTGAGAGATCTGCTCCAGTTTCTCCATTTCCGGCGGGTTGCGGCGACCCTTCTCGATGTCGCTGAGATAGGGTGCGGACACATGGAGCATTTCGGCCATTTTTCGGAGCGTTATTTGCTTTTCCTCCCGTTTTCTCTGTAGGAACTCTCCGAATGTAAGATTTTGTGTGTTCATCATATTCACCTTTTCACTAATAATTCGCCCTTACAATTGCCCTTTACGGGACTTACTCGAGGGTCTTCCATCTTCACATTTTACGGTGAATTTTCGCTAATATGCTTGTTAGCACGTTAGCTTACAAATATTATAGACGGACAGGTCAATTTTGTCAAGGAAATAGCGGCAAAAAACTTCATTATTTCTACGGATTAATCTAACTGACAGGCGCCGGACTGATAGGAAAATCAACCCGGCGCCTTTTTATGTGTTAGTTTTCGGTCACCTCAGCGGAGGAGAGTGCGGCGGCAGCGGCGGCTTCCTTCTGCCGCTTGGCAGTCCACCCACCGCGGGGAGAGGGCCGGAAGGCCGCACCCAGATCGTAGACGAGCGCCTGCTCATCGGCGAAGTAGATGCCCGGAACATTCCAGTTGTCCTCCTCAGACCACTCGCCCATCTTGCGGATCAGATCGACCACGGCGGCAGAACTGATTTTGATGGCGTACTTCTGTGCGTGCTCCGGCTTGGAGAAGGAGATGGCATTTGGGGCGTCCTCCTTGCAGGCCCGGATGGCGAACTGCTTGTCCTTGGGGTTGACGAGCACCTGCACATACGGAGCGTAGTGCAGCTCGGCAGCGGTCTGGATGTTCAGCTTCAGCACCTTGCCGGTGATGGTGGCAACGGAAGCGGAACGGGTCTTGATAAGGTCAACGACAGTAAAATTGCTGCGAATAGACATAGTGATTACTCCTTTGAAATCGTAAAGTTTTCATCGTCCTCCAGTAAGGGGGACGCGGCGGGTTCGGCCTGTGTGGACAGCGTTTGGAACAGGGACTCGATGTACTCCGTCTCCCAATCCGGGTTGACGATCAAGAAACCGGCCAGAGGGCCTTTCACGATGTAGCGGGGCTTTCCGCGCCGGGAGCGGTTTTTCGTGTATCTCCGCTCCTTACGGATCTGCTGCGCAGTCAGCCAGTCACTCTTTTTGACGATGGGGTCGTGGTGGCCCTCGATAAAGTACTGCGTTTCCAGTCCATTGTTTTTCACGCTCTTATGGGTAAAGAAGTCATCTCCACAGTATTTTTCGTTGCGGAGGATGCCAAGGACGCTGCCGGGACTCCAAGACGATAGGCCCTTGACGGTGGGTATACCGCTCTTTGTAAGAAAATCTGCAATCTGAGGGGATGAGTAGCCCTCCAGATAAAGACTGTATATGGTACGCACCACATCCGCTTCGTCCTCATCGATCTCCCAGGTGCGCCCCTTATAGCCAAGGAGCGCCCAATTGGGATAGACACCCAAGCCCTGCGCCCTGCGTCTCTTAAAAGACCATTTGAGACTGTTGGACTTCTGCTCGGACTCGCTCTGGGCAACCAGGCTCAGAACAGTGATGATCATGTCGCTGCTCTTGTCCAGGGTGTTGAGCTTCTCGGCTTCGAAATAGACGCCCACGGGTGGGTCCAGCCTGCGGAGCATATAGATGTAGTTCAGACTGTCCAGCACATTCCGGGCAAATCGGCTGACCTGCTTGGTGATGATCAGGTCGATTTCTCCTGCTTTGCACTTCTCGATCATCTCCAGAAAGTGCTCACGGTGGAGAACCGAGGTGCCAGAGATGCCTTCATCTGCAAAAATACCTGCGAACTCCCATTCCGGGTTTTCATGGATCATTTTCGTGTAGTTCTGCACCTGCAGCTCATAGCTGGTTGCCTGGGTGTCCTCATCGGTGCTGACACGGCAGTAAGCGCAGACGCGGAGCTTCTTCTTGGTTTCCTCGGTTACCAGATCCCGCTTGGCGGGAATGATTTGAACCTCCTTCTGGGGGCCGTTGGTGTATGCGGTGCGGATAGCGTCCTTCTGAGCCTGCCGGTTTTCATCGCTGCGTCCACGGGGGCGAAGTGGTGTTTTCTTTATTACTTTTATGGTCGTTCACCCCCTCCCGCTGCATGATTGTGGCAGCAGGGTATCCACCAACCACAGCAGCTTGGAGCCGGCGCACCATTTATTATACCGGGAAATCGCGCCTTGGTGTTAAACTAAACGATAACGGCCACTCATAATAACGGCATTGGAGGCAAAAAAATAAGAAGCCCGAAGGCTTCCTATTTATTCGTTCTGGCTCATGGCTTTGAGCATCTGTAAGGCGGCGGATTTCTGGGAGGGGGTGAGAACCATCCAGCTTTCAAACACCTCTTTGAGTTCCGGGGTCATCTCTACCATTTCCCCATCTGCGAAAA
>ENA-UEYL01001066-UEYL01001066.1-human-gut-metagenome-genome-assembly--contig:-NODE-1066-length-25072-cov-3.992639_pt1 | contig 25072 bp, 21 predicted proteins | sample MGYA00242941_ERZ507946 | MGnify/ENA primary metagenome ERZ507946 (study PRJEB26167, sample SAMN06115482) | human gut metagenome | host: Homo sapiens | place: China:Guizhou | collected 2015-03-11...
CCACACCGGCCGTATCTTCCAGCACACAATCCGCGATCCGCTTTTCCGCATTGAAAAAGTGCATCCCGAAGCAAAGCAGCGTGACCACACTGCCCGGCGTTTCGCCCATAATCATAAATGTTCATAAGTCTTTCCTTTCTGCAGCAGTTCCTTTGCTACAGATTAACACAATCCATGTGTTTTTACAAGGAGTTTCACAAAAAGGGCATCGGTCAGCTCAACTCAAACATGCCACGGTAGAGCTGATAGTATTCGCCCTTCTGCGCCAGCAGGGCCTCGTGGCTGCCCCGCTCTACGATCTGGCCGTGCTCCAGCACCATGATCGCGTCGGCGTTGCGCACCGTGGACAGGCGGTGGGCAATGACAAAGACGGTACGCCCCTCCATGAGCTGGTCCATCCCCTTCTCGATAAGGGCCTCGGTACGGGTGTCGATGGAGGAGGTGGCCTCGTCGAGAATCAGGACCGGGGGATCGGCCACGGCGGCCCGGGCGATGGCCAGAAGCTGCCGCTGGCCCTGGGACAGATTGGCGCCGTCGGAGGTCACCATGGTCTCATAGCCCTGGGGCAATCGGCGGATGAAGGAGTCCGCGTTGGCGATGCGGGCGGCCCGCTCGATCTCCTTCTGAGTGGCATCCAGCTTGCCGAAGCGGATGTTGTCGGCAATGGTGCCCGTAAACAGGTGGGTATCCTGAAGGACGATGCCCAGGGAGCGGCGGAGGTTGTCCTTTTTGATGTCCCGCACGTCTATGCCGTCGTAGGTGACGCCGCCCCCCTGCACCTCGTAAAAGCGGTTGATGAGGTTGGTGATGGTGGTCTTGCCCGCGCCGGTGGAGCCCACGAAGGCGATCTTCTGGCCCGGCTTTGCGTACAGGGAGATATCGTGGAGGATGGTCTTGCGGGGATCGTATCCAAACACCACATGGTCAAACCGCACATCGCCCCGCAGGGGCACCAGCGTGCCGTCGGGCTTTTTCCAGGCCCACTCGCCGGTGTCGTAGCTGGCTTCCTGCAGCGCGCCGCTGCGGTCCTCCGTAACCCGCACCAGCTTGACCTTGCCCTCGTCCACCTCGGGCTCCGTCTCCATGACCTCGAACACCCGCTCGGCGCCGGCCACGGCTGCCAGAATGGTGTTGACCTGCTGGGAGATCTGGGTGATGGGCTGGCTCACCTGCCGGGTGTACTGCAAGAACGCGCCCAGGTCGCCCAGGCGGAACGAACCGCCGCTGATGGCCAGCATGGCGCCCACGCAGCAGGTGATGGCGTAGTTGATATAGCTGAGGTTGCCCATGGCGGGCATCATGGCGCCGGCGTAGGCCTGGGCCCGGGTAGCGGCCTGCCGGTAGTTTTCGTTGAGTCCGGCAAAGCCGGCCACGGCCGCCTCCTCATGGTTGAAGACCTTGATGACCTTCTGGCCCTCGATCATCTCCTCGATATAGCCGTTCACGGCGCCGATGGCCGCCTGCTGGCTGGCAAAGTACCGGCGGGAACGTCCGCCGATCACCTTCACCACTCCCAGCATCACCACCAGCATGATGAAGGTGATGCCGGTGAGCAGGGGGCTCAGGACGATCATCATGGCAATGGTGCCCACAAAGTTGAGCGTGCAGGAAATGAGGCTTCCGAAGCTGTTGTTCAGCGCCTCGGACACCGTCTCGATATCGTTGGTGTAGCGGCTCATGAGCTCGCCGTGGGTGTGGGTGTCGAAGTACTTGAGGGGCAGGGACTGCATCCGGTCAAACAGATCGCTGCGGATCTTGGCCACCGTGTTCTGGGACACGTGGACCATGATCCGGGCATAGCCGAAGGAGCAGGCCGCCCCCACCACATACACACAGCCCATGAATGCCAGCATTTTGGCAAGGCCCGGGAAGTCACCGGGCAGGATATAGTCGTTGATGAGGGGCTTGATGAGGTAGGACCCGCCCACGGTGCACGCGGAGCTGATGACCAGCAGCACCGCCACCAGGCACAGCGCCGCCTTGTAGCGGCCCAGGTAGCGCATGAGCTTTGCCAGGGTGCCCTTGAGATCCTTGGGCTTTTGATAGCCGTGGCGGCCGGGACCGCCGCCGGGTCCATGTCCCGCTCCGCCGGGACGCTGTACAGAAATCGGTTTTTTCTCAGCCACCGATGCTCACTCCTTCCTGCTGTGCCGTGTAGACCTCGCGATAGATCTCGCTGTTTTTCATCAGTTCTTCATGGGTGCCCTGGGCCACCACACGGCCGCCGTCCATCACCAAAATGAGATCTGCCTGGCAGATGGAGCTCACCCGCTGGGCAATGATGATCTTGGTGGTGTCTTTGAGCTGCGTGGCGAAGGCCTGGCGGATCTTGGCGTCCGTGGCCGTATCCACGGCGCTGGTGGAGTCATCCAGGATCAGCACCCGGGGCTGCTTCAAAATGGCACGGGCGATGCAAAGCCGCTGCTTCTGGCCGCCGGAGACGTTGACGCCGCCCTGTCCCAGGTCGGTATCCAGCCCGTCGGGCATGCGCTCGAGGAACTCGTCGGCGCAGGCGCTGCGGCAGGCGTCCCAGAGCTGGTCCTCCGTGGCGTTCGGATTGCCCCAGAGGAGGTTTTCCCGGATAGTGCCGGAGAAAAGGGTGTTCTTTTGCAGCACCACGCTCACCGCGTCCCGCAGATGTTCCATGGTGTAGTCCTTTACGGGACGGCCGCCCACGCGCACCGTGCCCTCCGTAGCCTCATACAGCCGGGGGATCAGGGACACCAGCGTGGTCTTGGCGCTGCCGGTGCCGCCCAGGATGCCCACGGTCTGGCCGGAGCGGATGTGCAGGTCCACATCCCGCAAGATCCACTCGGGGCTTGCGGCGTCGTACTTGAAGGACACATGGTCAAAGTCGATGCTGCCGTCCCGGACGGTGGCAGGGGCCATCTTGCCGTTCTCGTCCTGCTCCGTGACCGCCGTCTCGTTGGTGATGGCGGGCACCTCCTGCAGCACCTCCACGATCCGCTTGGCGCAGGCTACGGACCGGGTCATCATCATGAACATCATGGAAACCATCATCAGCGAGATCATGATCTGGGTGATATAGGTGAAGTAGGTCAGAAGCTTGCCGGCTTCCAGGGTGCCGGCGTAGACCATCTGACCGCCGAACCACATGACGGCGATGATGGTGCCGTAGATGATGAGCATCATGACGGGCATGTTGATGACCACCATGCCGAAGGCCTTCTGAGAGGTGGCACGCAGGTCGTTGTTGCGCTTGGCGAACTTCTCCCGCTCATAGTCCTCCTGGACGAAGGACTTCACCACCCGGATGCCGGTCAGGTTCTCCTGCACCACCAGGTTCAGCGCATCGGTCTTTTCCTGCAGGGAGCGGAACAGGGGGCTGGCCTTGGTCAAAATGAGGGCCACCACCACGATCAAAAGAGGCAGCGCCACCAAAAAGACATTGCTGAGCTGGTAGCTGATGCGGATGGACAAAAACAATGCCGCCACCAGCATCACCGGGGCGCGCACCAGAAGGCGCATGCCCATCATCAGCGTCATCTGCATATTGTTGACGTCGTTGGTCAGGCGGGTCACGAGAGAGGCCGTGGAGAACTTCTCGATGTTGGAGAAGGCAAACTCCTGGATATGGCCGTACTGGGCGGCGCGCAGATTGGCGCCGAAGCCCTGGCCGGCAATGGCGGAGCAGGCGGCACCGCCCAGGCCGAAGCACAGCGACACCATAGCCATCACCACCATCTGGATGCCCTTCCGGGTCACATAGGACTGATCGGCATTTGCGATGCCGATGTCCACGATATCGCTCATCACCAGGGGGATGAGCAGCTCAAAGATGGCCTCCATGGCGCTGCACGCAACGCCCAGGACGATCCACCGGCTGTATGGCCGCAGATGCGGCCAGAGTGTTTTTCTCATGGGATCTGATCCTCCTCCAGATTTTGTATGATGCGCCCCAGCAGGGAGCGGAACGTCTCCACTTCCTCCGGGGTCAAGCCCCGCAGCATATGCTCCTCCGCCGCCCGAAAATTCTTGCGGAACAGGGCCTGCTGCTCTCTTCCCTTGTCCGTGAGGGTAATGAATCGGCGGCGTGCGTCCGCGCCGCTGACGCTGCGCTCCACCATCCCCTTTTCCTCCAGCCGGTCCAAAATACCGTTGGCCGTGGACGGTTTCACCTTTAAAAACGCGGTCAGCTGGCACTGGGGCGCCTGCCCGCCGTGGTGGGCCAGGTACAGCAGCACATGGGTCTGCACCGGCGTTACGTCGTACTGACTCAGCCGTGCCTCCAGTCTGCTCCTTGCCAGTTGGGCCGCATGCCCCATCTGCGGCGCCAGCGCGTTGATCTGCTGCATGACGCACCTCCCCGTTTCATTTAGCCTGCTAAATATTAGCATGCTAAATACTACCACGTCCCCATGGAAAAAGCAATGTTCATATTGCCAATATTTTTGAACAGTTTATGAATGAAATTCCGGAAAAACGCACGGGTTGTAAACAAATTGTGAAGCTTATCCCGGACCTGTTGACTTTCGCCCGCCGGGTGGGTATCATGAACTCATCAAGCACAGATGCTTGTGATCCAGGCAACATTTTCCCTCTCCTTTCTCTATATCATACAGGAAAGCGGGCAGCCGAACGGCTGCCCGCTTTCCTGTTTTTTGCTGCGAACAATGCAGTTGCACCTCACCAGTATTTTATTGAAAAACGATAAAAAAAGATTGACTTTCGATATGCGCCGTGCTACGATGCCCATAGTAAAGGAGGAATGTCCATGGAATCTTCCCGCATCTATAAAATTGCCCGGATACTCAATGCCCTGGTCCTGATCGCTCTGGTGTGCAACATCATCATTTTATATCTGGTCCCTGTGGCGGTGGTGTCCCTGGAGCTGTCGGATGGGTACGGTCTTCTGGCAAGCGTGGCGGCCTATCTGGGGGACTTCTTCCGCCCCGGACAAAACGACGTCCTCACCGCCGGCGCCGCCGCCAGCTTTCTTGCCTGGTTTTGGTGCTGGAAGAGCCCCAAGGCATTGATGCTGACGCTGTTTCTGGTGGTCTCCGGCATCTGCACGGCCATCATCCTCTGGCAGGGACGGCGGGTGCTGCGGACCATTCTGCGGGGCACCCCCTTCTCGGCGGAAAACGCCGTCTCATTGCGCCGGGCAGCGGTATGCTGCTTTGTGATCGCCGGAGCGGCGGCGGTACGGGTCGGCTGGAGCATCTGGTTTTACCGCTCCCTTTTCCCCCTGGTCACCTACAATGCCCTCTTCGTCCCCATTTTCGCCATGGCAGGGCTTTTGTGCCTGGTCATGTCGGCTCTGTTCCGTCAGGCCGCCGAAATGAAGGCGGAAAACGACCTGACGATTTAAGGAGGGTCTGCATGGCGATCGTGGTGAATCTGGACGTGATGCTGGCCCGGCGGAAAATGACCCTCTCCCAGCTTTCGGAGAAGGTGGACATCACCTTGGCCAATCTGTCCATCTTGAAAAACAGCAAGGCAAAGGCCATCCGCTTTTCCACCCTGGAGGCCATCTGTGACGCGCTGGAGTGCCAGCCGGGAGATCTGCTGGAGTATGCACCGGAGGAAAAGGCCCCCTGAGGGCCGGTCCCGCCAACGTGCCGCTGTCCTTATTTGACGGACAGCTTTGAAAAGGAGAATTGCATATGTCTCAATTTGAACGAGCCCTGCCGCCGGGAGGGCCGGCGAAGCCTACCCAAAAAGCCTCTGTTCCCCTGTCCATCACTGCCCGCGAGCGGGCGCTTCTGCCCCTCACCTTCCTCTGGTGTTTCTTAGCAGAGGACACCATCCTCTGGGCCTGGCCCCACGGCCTCGGCATCTTCGCATCTGTGCTGGGCTGGTACGGCCTGCTGGTCCTCGCCCTGGGCCGCCGGGCCTTCGGCGGGCGGAACCACCTGTTGCTGCTGGGCATGAACCTGGCTCTGGGCGCGTCCTTCGCCATCGGCTCCAACCTCTATTTCCGGCTGTGGAACTTTCTGGCGCTGCTGCTTCTCCTGCCTCTGCATGCCCTGTCCCTTTCCGGCTGCTGCCACCTGCCCTGGTGGCGGATCGGCATGCTGGGCGAGCGGTTTTTGCTGCTGATCTGGGGACTGTTCAGCCACTTAGGCGCGGCCTGGGCCGCCCTGGTACCGCCCAAGGAGCACCGCTCCCGCCGCCTGGGTGCCGCAGTGGCTGGCGCGGTCATGGCTCTGGTGCTGGTAGTGATTCTGGTGCCCGTGCTCTCCTCCGCCGACGCGCTGTTCGCCGCCGCCACAGCCAGCCTGCGCACCTTCGTCTCCTCGCACCTGAGCGAGACGCTGTGGAAGCTGGTGCTGGCATTGGCTGCCCTCCCCTTCATCTTCAGCCTGCTCTACGCCCTGGGCCACCCCACACCGCTGAAGGCCGCCCAGAGCAAGACCATCTCCGTTGATCCCCTGGCCCCCGCTCTGGTGCTGGCGGCCCTGGACGCGCTGTATCTGGCGTTTTTGGGCGTGCAGTCCGCGGGGCTTTTCGGCGGGGCAGAATATCTGGCCAGCCAGGGACTGAGCTACGCCCAGTGGGCCCGCAGCGGCTTTTTCCAAATGACCGGCGTCACCGTGGTGAACCTGACCGTGCTGCTGGCGGCCCTGGCCGTGAGCCGCCGGGGCGGCCGGGTGTGGACGGCGGTGCGGGTCCTGGGCACCCTGCTGATCCTGGAAAGCTTCCTGCTTCTTTCTTCCGCCGCCTGGCGCATGGGGTTGTATATCGGTGCCTACGGTCTTTCCTTCAAGCGCTTTCTCACCGGCTGGGGCATGGTCATGATGGCCCTCTTCTTCCTGTGCGCCCTTTGGAAGCTGCACCGTCCCGAGCGGTATTTCCTGCGCCGGGCCGTGCCCATCGCCCTTTGCGGCTGGCTGGTGCTCAACTGCATCCCGGTGGACTACCTGGTGGCCAAAGACCAGGTGGACCGCTATCTGGACGGCCAAAGCACCACCCTCAGCGTCTTTTACCTGGCCAACGCCCTCTCCTACGATACACTTTCCCAGCTGGAGCGTCTGGACCAGAGCGCCCCGGCATGGACCTACGAAGCAGACGATCTCTACGCCCCCAGTGGCGAGACATTGGCAGATGTGATCGCCCAGCGGCAGGCCCAGGCCCAGGCCGACTGTGCTGACTGGCGCAGCTGGTCCCTGTCCGCCTTTTTGGCAGCGGGAGACGGCACATGACCGCCCGACAGCTGCGCGCCCGGCTTCAGGAGGCGCTGTTCCTGGCCGTGCTGTGCACCGGGGCAATGGCCATGGCCTGCGCAGGGCTGATCCTGCCGCTGACCGGCGGCAGCCTCCGCCCGCTGCTGGAGCGCCAGGACTATACCGCCGTGGTGGAGGTGAACTGGGCCCTCTCCCTGCCGGAAAGCTTGGAAGAGATCTACAAGACGGACTCCGGCCCCAGCTTCCACGGGGACGGAGAGCGGTATCACGTGCTGCAATACGCCGTGGGCAGCGGCATCGAGACAGCCATCCCCTGGCAGGCCCCGCCGGCGGATGCGGCCACGGCGGATGCGATGGAGGCGCTGATGGACGATCTGGACGTTCCGGAGCGGCAGCGGCCGGACCTGGACAAGTGCCTCTGGTACACCGCCGCGGACCCCTCGGACAGCCGCAATCACCTGTACCTGCTGTTTGACCCCTCCACCCTGGAGCTGTATATCCTGGAGTCCTTTTTCTGATAAAAAAAGCGTCCGCCTGAGCGGACGCTTTTTTATGCACTTACAGCCGGTAGCCCAGCAGGCGGGAAATGTTGGCGGCCGTCTGCCGCACCTCCCGGATCATGTCCTCCTGGTCCTGGCGCATGCGGTAATCCGGGCCGGAGATGCTCACCGCCGCCACCACCCGGCGGTTCATGTCATACACCGGCGCCGCCACGCAGATCAGGCCAATCTCGATCTCTCCCACGTCCATGGCATAGCCGTTGAGGCGGGCCTGGACCAGCTCATCCCGCAGCCGGTCGGGATCGGTGATGGTGCTGTCCGTCAAAGGCTTGGCCTTGCGGCGCATCCACTCACAATAGTCGTCGATAAAAGCGGCATCTTGGCAGGAGAGCATCACCTTGCCACTGCTGGTGGCATAGGCCGGTGCCCGGCCGCCGATCTGGGTGTTGCAGACGATGGAGCGGTGGGTCTCCACCTTGTCCAGATAAAAGATATCCCGCTCCAGCAGCACGCTGAGGTTGATGGTCTCCTGCACCGTGTCACTCAGGTGCTCCAGCTCCGGCCGGGCCACCCGCCGAAGATCCGACTGCCCCAAGATGGCGCTGGCCAGCAGCATCAGCCGCGGTCCCACCCGGTAGCTCTTGCGGACGGGGTCCTGCACCAGATACTGCCGGTCCGCCAGAGTGGATACCTGCCGGAACACCGTGGTGGAGGGCATGTCCAAATGCTCCACCAGCTCCTTGAGCGTCCACTCCGTCTCCCGATCCATGAAGCACTCCAGGATCTGCAAGGCCCGGAGGATGCTGGACACCTGTTCTTTCGCCATGGCCGCGATTCCTTCCCTTCTCCGTAAACTCAATGACACTCCCGCTTGACAAGGCGGGGATTCCTGCTTATGGTAAGAGTATACCATAAGCCTGCGGGCTTGTGAATCTTTTATAGCACATTTTCGGAATTTTGTTCCACAGTACGGAAAAGTCTGTGCCCTATGGCACATCTTCAGGAGGCATCTCTATGTATAAAGCAATTTCCCTGACGCACCAGCAGGTGATGGACATCCTTCCCCACCGGGACCCCATGCTGCTGATCGACGAAGCCAGTGAGCTGGTGCCCGGCGAGTCCATCACGGCCACCTTTTGGGTAGACCCTCAGCGGGACATTTTCCGGGGCCACTTCCCCGGTGAGCCGGTGCTGCCCGGCGTGTATACGGTGGAGGCCACGGCACAGGCCACCGATCTGGTGCTCATGAGCAAGCCGGTCTACGCCGGCAAGACGCCGCTGTTTCTGGGGATCAACAATGTGCGCTTTCTGCGCAAGATCCTCCCCGGCGACACCCTGGAGATCCGGGCCCAGCTGCTCAGCGAGCGGCCGGAGAAGGCCATTGCCACCTGCCGCTGCACCGTCCATGTCCACGGCGAGCTGGCGGCGGAGACAGAGGTCACCATCGCCATGCGCTGACAAAAAGCGCTCCGTTCCCAGTTGGGAACGGAGCGCTTTTCCTGCATTTTTCAGATGCGGGCCACGCCGGAGTCGTGGGCGGCGCGGCACACCGCCTCCGCCACGGCGGTCTTGACCCGGGGATCAAAGGCCGCGGGGATGATATAGTCGGCGCTGAGCTCTTCATCGGAGATGAGACCGGCAATGGCCTGGGCAGCGGCCAGCTTCATCGCATCGTTGATGTCGCTGGCCCGGGCATCCAGGGCACCACGGAACACGCCGGGGAACACCAGCACGTTGTTGATCTGGTTGGGGTAGTCGCTGCGGCCGGTGGACACCACCGCCGCGCCGCCGGCCTTGGCGTCGTCGGGGAAGATCTCGGGGGTGGGGTTGGCGCAGGCGAAGATGACGGCGTCCTTGGCCATGGTCTTCACCATGTCCGTGGTGACGGCATTGGGCGCGGACACGCCGATGAACACGTCGGCCCCCGCCAGCACGTCCGCCAAAGACCCGGCCTTCTTCTCCAGGTTCGTCACCTGGGCGATCTCCTCCTTGATCCAGTTCATGCCCTCGGCACGGCCTGCGTACAGCGCGCCCTTGCGGTCGCACAGCGTCACGTGCTTGGCGCCCGCGGTCAGCAGCAGCCGGGTGATGGAGATGGCGGCAGCGCCGGCGCCGTTGATGACGATCTTCACGTCCTCCAGCCGCTTGCCCACCACCTTCAGGGCATTCCAAAGGCCCGCCAGGGTGATGATGGCGGTGCCGTGCTGGTCATCGTGGAAAATGGGGATGTCGCACTTTTCCTTCAGCTTGCGCTCGATCTCAAAGCAGCGGGGCGCAGCGATATCCTCCAGATTCACGCCGCCGAAGGAGCCGGAGAGCAGATAGACCGTGTTGACGATCTCGTCCACATCGTGGCTCTTGACGCACAGAGGGATAGCGTCCACGTCGCCGAAGGCCTTGAACAGCACGCACTTGCCCTCCATGACGGGCATACCGGCCTCAGGGCCGATGTCGCCCAGGCCCAGCACGGCGGAGCCGTCGGTGACCACTGCCACCGTGTTCCACCGGCGGGTGAGCTCGTAGCTCTTGGAGACGTCCTTCTGGATCTCCAGGCAGGGCTGGGCCACGCCGGGGGTGTAGGCCAGTGCCAGCGACTCCTTGGAGTCCACCGCCGCCCGGGGCGTCATCTCCAGCTTGCCCTTCCACTCATAGTGCAGCCGCAGGGATTCTTTTGCGTAATCCATGGTCATCTTCTCCTTTTATAATAAATTTCCTCTAAACCGTTTTTCGGTGATGGGATGTTTCTCTGGTCTAATTATGTCTCCAGGTCGCCGGTCCAGGGCAGCGTGGAGCCGCCATAGGGCATGGCCAGCACCGTGGCGCCGCTGCCGCAGCGTTTCGCTGCGGCGTCGTAGGCCTCCTGGACCGTGTGGAACGGCGTCATAAAGAGGCTGCGCACCAGGTCGTCCTCCAGGTCGCTGACCAGGTAAATGTCCGCCTGCTCCAGCACCATGGCGATGGCCGCCGCCTTGTGGCCGCCCAGCCGGAACTCCTTTTGGATGCGGTCGATGAGAGAATGAGGCGTGGGCGCCTGGGTGAGCCACTCCTCAAATACTTTCTCCCCCAGGCCCTCCCGGCACGAGCCGATCAGCACCACCACGCCGCCGGTCTTGACGGCATGCTTGGCATTATCCAGCGCTTTTTGAGTCTGGTAGAGGTTCAGGTCCTTGGGCGCGCCCCCCTGGCTCACCAGCACGATATCCGCCCGCCGGGAAAGCTCCTTGCGGTAGAGGGTATCCAAAAAGGCACAGCCGGCCCGGTGGGCTTTTGTCACGTCTCCCGCCACCGCCCGGATGATCTCCTTGTGGGCGTCCAGCACCACGTTGACAATGAAGTCCACCCCCACCATGGCGGCGGCCTCCTCGATGTCCTCTCGGACGGGGTTGCCGGCAAGCTTCCCCGCGCAGGCGGCAGACTCCACCATGCGGCAGTGGTTGGCCTGGATGGCGTCCCGAGTGGAGACGCCGGGCATGATGGCCTTGGCGCCGCCGGAGTAGCCGGCGAAGTAGTGGTACTCGATGTTGCCCAGGCAGATGCGCCGGTCCGCCTCCGCCACCCGCCGGTCGATGTCCACCGGGGTGCCACGGGACGTGGTGCCCACATGGACGCAGTCATTTACATCCAGGTCCACACAGCGGATCTGGCGCCAGGCCTGCTCCCCGGCAAGATGCGCCATCTCCTGCGGGGTATGCCCGCGGTGACTGCCCAGGGCAAACACCAGCGTGATGTCCTCCGGCCCCACGCCGGCGCTGTACAGCTCCTCCAAAACCGGCGGCAGCACCACCCAGGTGGGCATGGGGCGGGTGATATCACTGGTGACGATGGCCACCTTCTCCCCCGCCCGGACGATCTCCCGGAGTCGGGGCGTTCCGATGGGCTCCGCCAGCGCCCGGCGCACCTCCGCCTGACCAGTCAGTCCCACGGACACGTCATTGGGCTCCAGCACGCCCAGCACCGCTTCGTCCGGCACGCGGACGGTTTCGGTGCGCGTGCCGATCTTGAATGAGAGCTCCATGGCACCACCTCCTTTTTTCATTGGTTTCATTGTAAAATCTCCTGTACGCCTTGTCAAATATAGTTTTTCTTGATTTATATCAATAAATTTTATATTATCAAAGCAACGCTCTGGATTTGGAGGTTTTGCCCATGAAATTGCAGCAGCTTCGCTACTTCTGTGCCGCCTGCCGGATGCGCAGCCTGTCCCGGGCGGCAGAGTCGCTCCATGTTTCCCAGCCGTCGGTATCCATGGCCATCCGGGAGCTGGAGCGGGAATTCGGCGTATCCCTCATTGCCCGGCGCTACCAGGGCTTTTCCCTGACCGAGGAGGGCACCGCCCTGTGGGAGATGGCGGAGAGCCTGCTGCGCCACGCCGATCACGTAAGCGCCCAGATGCAGGCCCTGGGCCAGCGGCGCCGGCCCGTGCGGCTGGGCGTGCCGCCCATGATCGGCACCGTGCTGCTGCCCCGGCTGTACCGGGAGATAGACGCCCGGTGCCCGGAGCTGCTGCTGGAAACAGAGGAGCTGGGCACCAAAACGCTGCTGCGGGATCTGCGGGAAAATGTGCTGGACCTGGCCTTCGTGTCCCATCATGAGCCGCTGGAATCGGAGTTCGAGGCCCTGCCCGTCACCACGCTGGAGATCGTCTGGTGCACCCGCCGGAGCCACCGTCTGGCGGGACAGTCCGCCATTGCCCCCGCCCAGCTGGAGGGGGAGCCGCTGGTGCTGTTCCAAACCGGGTTTTCCCTGCGGGAGCTGGTGGCGGACGCCTTTGAAACGGCCGGTGTGACGCCCCGGGTGCTTCACACGTCGGAGCAGCTTTCCACGGTGGAGAGCCTGATCCGCAGCGGCACCGCCAGCGGCTTTTTGCTCCGACCCCTGGCCTGCACCGACCCGACCATGGCCGCCATCTCCCTGGATCCGCCCATCCACGTCCAGGTGAGCCTGGTGTGGCGCCGCAGCCGCAGGCCCTTCCGGGACATGGCCCGGCTTATGGATCTGTGCCGCACAGCACAGTTATTTTCATAACGAGAAAAACTGCCTCCGGCTTTCGCCGGAGGCAGTTCTTGGTAGAAACTCTGTATGCGCGGATGTAGCAATCAGGTACCGATGCCGAAGATGCCCATGGTCACGCCGTAGAGCATGATGGGGAACACCACCAGGGCGATGATCTTCAGACCCAGGCCGCAGGTGACCAGATCCTTCATGGTGATCTCGCCGGTACCATAAGCGATGGCATTGGGGGGAGTGGCGGGGGGCAGCATAAAGGCGAAGTTGCACGCCAGCATGGTAGCAATCATCATGGCGAAGGGGCTCACGCCGATGGCCTCGCCCACGCCGGCCAGCACGGGGATGAAGGCAGCCACCACCACAGCGTTGGTGGTCAGCTCGGTCAGCAGAGCGGTGACGATACCCACGATGATGCAGATGACCACGGCGTTCATGCCTTCCAGGCCGGAGAGCATGTTGGCAACCCAGCCAGCCACGCCGGCATCCTTGAAGGCGTTGCCCATGACCATGGAGCCGCCCAGCAGGATGACTGCGTTCCAGGGAATGTCGTTGAAGCCGGTCTTCCAGTCGCAGACGTATTCGCCTTCCTTATAGTCCACAGGGATAGCCATGACCAGGAAAGCGCCCAGCATAGCCACGGTCTCGTCGGTGGCGAAGGGGACCCAGTCGCCCCAGACCAGAGAACGAGTGACCCACAGCACAACGCAGAAAGAGAACACGATAGCGGTCCACTTCTCGCCCTTGTTCATGGGGCCCAGCTCTTCATACTGCTTGCGGGCGATGGAGATGTCGATGGAGGGCATCTTGTCCACCTTGAAGAACTTGACCATGTAGATCCACATCAGGGGGATCAGCACGATGGTGAAGGGCAGGCCGATCTTCAGCCAGTCCAAAAAGTCGATCTCAATGCCGATGGTGGACTGGATCAGGCCGATGCCGGTGGGGTTGGTGGTGGTGCCGATGGTGGTGGCCATGCCGCCGATGGTGGCAGCATAGGGGATGCACAGCACCATGGCCTTGCGCAGGCCCTTGGCATCCTCACCCAGCGTGCTGGCGATGGCCAGAGCCACAGGCAGCATCATAACGGTGGCGGCGGTGTTGGACATCCACATGGACACGAAAGCGACAGCCAGAATGAAGCCCAGGATCAGCGTGGTGGGCTTTTTGCCGATTTTGGAGACGATGCCCAGGCTGATGCGCTTGTGCAGGCCGTGCTTGACCATGGCACCGGACATGAAGCCCACGCCAACCAGCAGGTAGCAGGTGGAATAGGCGTAGTGGGTGAACAGCTGCACATCGTTTTCACCCTTGGCGCCGGTGATTCCCATCAAGGGGAACAAAAGAATCGGAAGCAGTGCCGTAAACGGGATCGGCATGGCTTCGGTGATCCAGAAGACCACCATCAGCACGGTGACCGCCAGCACCCGCTGGCCAACCAGTGTCAATCCTTCGGGGGTGGGCATGAAGCCGATGATCAGCATCAGCAGGATGCCCACGATGAATCCGATTTTGCGAATTTTGAATTTACCCATCGAATCTCCTCCTCATAGTATTTGGATCAGACGGCATTTTCCCCCTCCATCCGATCCGTGGGTTGCTCCACAGAGCTTCATCGCCATGATCTTATAGCAAAATTCCTGCCAATCCGTCAAATCCTGTCGTTTCTTTTTTTCGATTTTTTGTACAAACCCGTTTTCAAAAAATCAGCCTCTTCCACAAACCCACCGTAAAAATCGCAAAATATCGCAAAAGAAAAATCCAAATTTTGCCAAATATATTAGCAATTTGTTTCCGCCGCGTTCTGCTTTTTTAACAAAAACGTTACACTTTGTTCATCCGTTCAAACCGCTGATTTTGCTTTGAAAAAATACGTTTTCAAAGCAAATCCCCCCTGCCGGGCGGCAGGGGGGACTGCGTGGGATGTAACATCCCGGTTTCAAATGTTACGCACCGCGTCCGTACGGACGGCCATCAGGTGCCGATCCCGAAAACGCCCATGGTAATGAAGTAGAGCACGATGGGGAACACCACCAGAGCGATGATCTTCAGACCCAGGCCGCATTTCATCAGGTCCTTCATGGTGATCTCGCCGGTACCGTAGGCGATGGCGTTGGGCGGCGTGCCCGGAGGCAGCATAAAGGCGAAGTTGCACGCCAGCATGCAGGCGATCATCATGGCGAAGGGGCTCACGCCGATGGCCTCGCCCACGCCGGCCAGCACGGGAATGAAGGCGGCCACCACCACGGCGTTGGTGGTCAGCTCCGTCAGCAGAGCGGTGATGATACCCACGATGATGACGATGACCACGGAGTTCATGCCCGCAAGGCCGGAGAGCTTCTCCGCCACCCAGCCGGCCACGCCGGCATCCCGGAAGGCGTTGCCCATGACCATGGAGCCGCCCAGCAGGATGACCGCGTTCCAGGGAATGTCGTTGAAGCCGGTCTTCCAGTCGCAGACGTATTCACCCTCTTTATAGTCCAGCGGGATGGCCATAACCAGGAAGGCACCCAGCATAGCCACGGTCTCGTCGGTGGCGAAGGGCATCCAGTCGCCCCAGACCACGGAGCGGGTGCACCAGAGGATGACGCAGATAATAAAGACGATGGCGGTCCACTTCTCGCCCTTTTTCATGGGGCCCAGCTCTTCATACTGCTTGCGGGCGATGGAGATGTCGATGGAGGGCATCTTGTCCACCTTGAAGAACTTGACCATGTAGATCCACATCAGGGGAACCAGCACGATGGTAAAGGGCAGGCCGATCTTCAGCCAGTCCAAAAAGTCGATCTCAATGCCGATGGACTCCTTGATGAGGCCGATGCCCGTGGGGTTGGTGGTGGTGCCGATGACCGTGGCCATGCCGCCGATGGTGGCGGCATAGGGGATGCACAGCACCATGGCCTTGCGCAGGCCCTTGGCCTCCTCTCCCATGGTGCTGGCAATGGCCAGCGCCACAGGCAGCATCATGACCGTGGCGGCGGTGTTGGACATCCACATGGACACGAAGGAAACGGCGATGATGAAGCCCAGGATCAGCGTGGTGGGCTTTTTGCCGATCTTGGAGACGATGCCCAGGCTGATGCGCTTGTGCAGGCCGTGCTTGACCATGGACCCGGACAAGAAGCCCACGCCTACCAGCAGGTAGCAGGTGGAATAGGCGTAGTGGGTGAACAGCTGCACGTCATTTTGTCCCTTGGAGCCGGTAATGCCCATGAGCGGGAACAGCAAAATTGGCAGCAATGCGGTAAACGGGATCGGCATGGCCTCGGTGATCCAGAACACCACCATCAGCACGGTGACCGCCAGCACCCGCTGGCCCACCAGCGTCAATCCCTCAGGGGTGGGCATGAAGCCGATGATGAGCATCAGCACAACGCCCACGATAAACCCGATCTTTTGGACCTTTGTTTTACCCATGGATTCTCCTCCTCTATTGCGTTGCGTTTTTCCGGCCGAATCTGTCAAAATATACAAGCATTTTCCGTGCCAAGCCCCATGTTTTTGTCGAACTTGGCGGGATTTAAACGGATATTCAATCGGTAAAAACAAAGGTTTAACGGCAGGCAAAGATTCATTAACGGCATCTTTCATCGCCGCCCCGGCCGGGGGCAGAGGCCGCCGTTGCACCGTTGCGCAGTGTTGCAAAAAAAGAGAGACGCTGCAACAAGCAGCGCCTCCCCTGGGATTTATTCCCGGCTGATGCCGTATTTTTTCATTTTCCGCCACAGTGTCTGGCGGCTGCATCCAAGGCTCCTGGCTGCGTCCTCCATGGAGCCGGGGTGGTTGCGCAGCGCCGCCACCAGGGCCTTGCGCTCCTGGGACGCCTCGTCCCCGGGCCACTTGCGCTCCTGGGGCGTACCGCTGGTGCGGCGGCGCATGATCTCCGTCATGACGCTGTTGATCTCCGTGTCGTTTTGCAGCAGGATATGGACCCGCTCCGTGAAGTTCTGCAGTTCCCGGATGTTGCCGTACCAGGCGTAGTCCTGTACCTGGGAGAGCATGTCTAAAAACCGCTTTTCCTGCTGGTCGGAGACCGTTCCCCCGCAGAGCTTGCGGAAATACTGCAGTCCCAGCACCCGCACATCGTCACCCCGTTCCCGCAGAGGCGGCAGCTCCAGGTCCAGCACGTTGAGCCGGTAATAGAGGTCCTCCCGGAAGCGGCCCTCCATGGTCTCCTGGATCAGATCCTTGTTGGTGGCGGTGATGATGCGCACGTCCACGGGAATGACCCGGTTGCCGCCCACCCGGCGTACCTCCTTCTCCTGGAGCACCCGCAAAAGCTCCACCTGGGTCTCCCGGGGGATCTCACCGATCTCGTCGAGGAAGATGGTGCCGCCGTGGGCCAGCTCGAAAAGGCCCTCCCGGCCGCCCTTGGCGGCGCCGGTGAAGGCGCCGGCTTCATAGCCGAACAGCTCGCTTTCCAGCAGGTTATTATTGACGGCGGCACAGTTGATGGCCACAAAGGGGCCGTCACGGCGGGAGCTGGCGTTGTGGATGCTCTGGGCAAAAAGCTCCTTGCCGGTACCGGTCTCACCGTGGATGAGCACCGCCGCCTGGGAGGAAGCGTAGCTGCGGGCGATCTGGATGGTATTGCGGATGGCCTTGGACTCCCCCACGATGTCCGAGAAGGAGTACTTGGCCACCAGTCCCTTTTCGTGGAGCTTGAGGCGGATCTTCTGCTCGGTGGACTGCAGCTGCTTGACATCCTGGAACGTGGCCACCACGCCCCGGATCTGGTTGTCCACCACGATGGGGATGCGGTTGGTGTTGGCCAGGGTCTTGCCGATCATCATCACCTGGTTGGTCTGGGTCTCGCCGCTGCGCAGCACCTCCGGCAAGAGGGTGTTGGGCAGCACCTCGTCCACGCTCTTGCCGATGGAGTCAGCCGCCCGGCAGCCCATGATCCGCTCCGCCACCGGGTTGAGCACCTGTACCCGGCACTGGTCGTCGATGGACAAAATGGCGTCGTGGGTGAAGTTCAGCACCGCTTGGTACGTCTCCATCCGGGTCTGGATCACTTCCTGCTTTTTGGCCTCCTCGTGCTGGATGCGGCGGATCTGCTGGGCCACCTCCAGTGCCCCCACGATGGTATCCTCGGAGTTTTCCACGGTGATGTGGGGAAAACCCAGCTCCTTGGACACCGGCTCCGTCCAGGCGCCGCCGATGCCCACCACCGCCCCGTCGGCCATGGCAGAGCGGACGCAGCCCCAGCAGTCCTCGTCGGTCTTGAAGATGTAGTTTTTCACCTGGATGTCCAGCATCTTGCACATTTCCATGACTTCCCGGCTCAGGGGATCGTAGGTGAAAAACGCGATGAGGCCCGGCGTGTGCAGTCCCCAGTCCTTGAGCATCCGAAGATAGTCCGTCAGGGTGTTGTTCAATCCCACTACCTTCAGATCCGTGGACTCCTCCACGATCTGCTGGGTTCCCTTGCGGGAGATGATGATCCGGGCGCCCTTGGCTGCCAGGGCCCTGGCACAGGCGATGATCTCCCGGCGGCCGTTGGACGTGACGAACACGTCCACATCCGCGATGCCCCGCTTGCGGAGAATGGCCCGGGCCTTCTCCTCCAGCTGCTGGGTCGGCGCCATGATGCAGATCTCGTGGACATGCTCCACCTGTTTCCAGTCCATTTTCTGTTGCATATGTTCCACCTCAACTTTAACACTTGCAACAATATAGCACGATTCCATCCAAAAAGGAAGCGTTTCGGCAAAAAAAAGAGCCGGCCCGCGGCCGGCTCTTTCCCCCTTACACGCAGGGAGCCTTTTTGTACAGCGGCGTCAGATGGCTGACGATGTTGGCATGGACGTTGGCCTGGATCAGCTCCACCGCCTCATGGAGCACGTCGTTGTCGATGCCGGTGGCGATGCCCATCTCGCTCATCATGTTCAGCACGTCCTCGGTGGCCACGTTGCCGGCTGCGCCGGGAGCGAAGGGGCAGCCGCCCAGGCCGCCGGCGGCGGACTCAAACTTATGCACGCCCAGCTGCATGCAGGCCAGGGTGTTGGCCAGGGCCAGGCCCCGGGTGTCGTGCAGGTGCATGACGAAGCGGTCGGGTCCGAACTCCTTCACCAGAGCCTCCATCAGGTCATAGGTGCGCTTGGGGTTGGACATGCCCACCGTGTCGGCGATCATGACCTCCTCGCAGCCCTGCTCCAGGCCGAAGCGCACCATCTCTGCCACCCGCTCCGTGCGGATCTCCTCGCCGAAGGGGCAGCCCAAAGCCGTGGCCAGGGCCAGGCGGAAGCGCATCTGGTGGCCGTACTGTCCAGCCAGCTCCTTGAACTGAGCCAGGGACTCGTCCGGCGTGCGGCGGACGTTGGCCATGTTGTGCTTTTCGCTGACGCTGACCACGTACGTCAGCTCATCCACGCCGCACTCCAGGGCCGTCTCCACGCCCCGGGCGTTGGGCACCAGCGCAACAGAGCGGACGCCGTGGGCCTTGAGGGTGTCCTTCACCGCCAGCATCACGTCCTTGGCGTCGGCCATCTGGGGAATGGCCTTGGGGCTGACGAAAGACACGGCCTCGATGCGCTTGAAGCCGGCCTCCGCCAGCTTCTTGATGATGGCGACCTTGGCGTCAAAGGGGATCAGATCATGAACGTTCTGGAATCCGTCGCGAGGGCATACCTCGATCAGTTCCACGCTTTGGGGCAGCTTCATATGTAAAACTCCTTTCAAAAAATAACGGGATATCTTCTGCGTCCCGGAGGACGCCGTTTGGCTTCAGATGACGCCCTGGTCCTTCAGCTCTGCCAGGCGCTCCGGGCTCAGGCCGAACACGTCTTCATACACGGCCTCGTTGTCCTGTCCCAGGGTGGGCGCGGGCGTGCGCAGCCGGGGCATGCTGTCCATGAGCTTGACGGGGTTGCCGTTGAGCCGCAGGTGGCCCGCCACGGGATGCTCGCAGTCCAGGAACATCTCCCGGGCCTTGGCGATGTGCTCATCGTTCATGACGGCGGGGATGTCGTTGATGGGGGCGGCAGGCACGCCGGCGGCAAGCACCGCATCCACCGCCTCGGCGATGGTGTGCTGGGTAGACCACTCCTCCACGATCACCTTCAGCTCCGCCTGGTTGGCAAGGCGGTTCACCGGCGTATCGTAGCGGGGGTCTCCCACCAGCTCCGGCCGGTGGAGCACCTCATTGCACAAAAGGGCGAAGAGCTTGTCGTTGCCGCAGCCGATGACGAATTCACCGTCCTTGGCCTTGAAGGAGTCATAGGGGGCCGCGGAGGGATAGCGGTTGCCCATGCGCTCGGGCTGGCGGCCGTCCACCTGGTAGCGCTGGGTGTTGGTCTCCAGGAAGGAGACCAGGCCGTCCACCAGGGCCACGTCCACCCGCTGGCCCTTGCCGGTGAACTGCCGGGCGTTCAGGGCGGCCAGGATGCCGATGCAAAGGTTCAGTCCGCCCACCAGATCGCCGATGGCGCTGCCGGTGCGCAGGGGGCCGCCGCCGGCCTCGCCGGTGAGGCTCATGATGCCGCTGGTGGCCTGGGCGATGATGTCATAGCCGGGGCGCTGGTGCTTGGGGCCGTAGCTTCCGAAGCCGGACACCGCCGCGTACACGATGCGGGGGTTGACCTCCTTCAAAACGTCATAGCCAAGGCCCAGCTTGTCCATGACGCCGGGGCGGTAATTTTCCACCACCACGTCGGCGTTTTTCACCATTTCCTTGAAAAGCTCCTTGCCCTCGGGCTTTTTCAGGTTTAATGTAACACCCTTTTTGTTACGGTTCATGTTACAGTAATACAGACTCTCCCCGTTTTTAAAGGGCGGGAACTTGCGGGTATCGTCTCCGGAACCGGGGATCTCGATCTTGATGACCTCGGCGCCCAGATCCGCAAGATACATGGTGCAGTAGGGGCCCGCCATGACGCGGGTCAGATCCAGCACCCGGATGTTGCTCAATGCCATGTTGTTTTCCATTTCTCGTTCCTCCGATCGTTTCAGCGGCAGAAGCCGCAGACTGCATTTTCCCTGTTATAAAGCAAATCGCATGCCAATTTTTCAAATGAGTCCCGCGCTGCGCAGGATGAACACCACGCCCGTCATAGTGAACAGGGACAAAAGGTGCGTCACCACCACGGCGCCGCAGGCGGTCTTTCCGTCGCCGCCCAGCTTGTCGGTAATGATATAGACGTTGACGGCCGCAGGCATGGAGCCCACAATGGTCAGCGTCACGGTCTGCTCGGCGCTCAGCCCCGCTGCAACGGCCATCACGCCCCAGATGGCGGGCATGACCAGCAGCTTGATGCCCGACACCCGCAGCAGCAGCGGGAAATCCTCCCGGATGGCGTCCAGCTTGATGCTGGCGCCCACCACCAAAAGCGCCATGGTGCTGGTGGCCACCTGGAGATAGCTCAGGCTCTTGGAGGCCACATAGGGCAGCTCGATCTGGAAATAGGCAAAGGGAAGCCCCGCCAGGATGGCCAGCACCATGGGGTTTTTCAGCACGCCCAGCAGGATCTTTCCCACATGGATGCCGCCCTCCCCCTCTTTGACGGTCATCAAAATGACGCCCTGGATGTTGTACAGGGGCAGCACAAGGGCCAGGATCACCGCCGTACTGGCCACGGTGTCGCTGTTGTAGATGTTTTGCAGCAAGGCCATGCCAAGATAGGCGAAATTGCCCCGGAAGCAGGCATGGGCAAAGGCGCTCTGCTTGCTCTTGTCCCGGCACAGCAGGTTGGCGCAGAGCCAGGCCAGAATAAACTGGACCACCACACCCACCACGGTCACTCCCACATACCGCGGTTCAAAAGCGGTGGTCAGGTCCGTCTCGCAGATATCCAGGAACAGCTTGGCGGGCAGCATCACATAGTAGACCAGGTTGGTGGTCCTGGACACATAGTCATCGGAAAAAAGTCCCTTGCGGGCCAGTACATGCCCCAGGCCCAGCAGGATGAACAGCGGCAGACTCATATTGAGACTGAAGAGCAGATTTTCAAGCAAGCGAATCGTCCCCTTTTCTTAGCGAAATTTTAACATTTAAAAATACAAGCAAATTTTCTGCCAGCTTTTCGCAGGAAAACGCGCGGTCGCCAGGACCGCGCGTTTTGCATCAGCCCCGCAGAGAGGGCAGCTTGCGTTTCCAGATAGACGGTGCCAACAGCAGCAGCATGGGGAACAGCTCCAGCCGCCCGGCCAGCATGTCAAAAGACAGCAGCAGTTTGGAGGCATAGGAGAACGAGGAGAAGTTGCCCATGGGGCCCACGATCTCCAGGCCCGGTCCGATGTTGTTCATACACGAGGCCACCGCCGTAAAGGTGGTGATCAGGTCCGTATGTTCCAGAGAAAGCAGCAGGCAGGAGATCACAAACAGCGCCAGATACACCGTGAGAAACAGGTGCACGCTGCGGATCTGCTTGTCGCCCAGGGCCTTGCCCTCCATGCGCACGGTGGCCACCGCGTTGGGATGGAGCATCTTGCGCATATCCCCGAAGGACGTCTTGGCCAGGATGACGATCCGGGCCACCTTGATGCCGCCGCCGGTGGATCCGGCGCAGGCGCCGATAAACATCAGCGTGACCAAGATGGCTTTGGAGAACGTGGGCCACTGGTTGAAGTCCACGGTGGCGTAGCCGGTGGTGGTGATGATGGAGGAGACCTGGAAAAATGCGTGGCGCAGGCTCTCTCCCAAAGACTCATACAGATGGGCGATGTTGATGGTGATGGCCCCCACCGCCGCCGCCACGATCACGATGTAGGCCCGCAGCTCCTCAGAGCGGAACACATCCCGGAACCGGCGGATGAGCAGGAAGTAATAGAGGTTGAAGTTCACGCCGAACAGCAGCATGAAAATGCCGATGACCACATCGAAATAGGCGCTCTGATAGGCGCCCACGCTCAGGTTCCGGCAGCTGAAACCGCCGGTGCCCGCGGTGCCGAAGGCATGGATGCAGGCATCGAACAAGGGCATGCCGCCCAGCAGCAAAAGGACGATCTCAATGACGGTCATGACCAGATAGATGCCGTAGAGGATCTTGGCTGAATCGCTCATGCGGCTGACCAGCTTGCCCACAGTGGGACCGGGCACCTCCGCCCGCAGAAGGTGCATGCCGTGGCCGTCGCTCATGGGCAGGATGGCCATGACGAACACCAGCACGCCCATGCCGCCCACCCAGTGGGTGAAGCTGCGCCAGAACAGGCCGCTGCGAGTCAGTGACTCCACCTCTGTGAGGATACTGGCGCCGGTGGTGGTAAAGCCGGACACCGTTTCAAAAAAGGCGTCCACAAAATGGGGGATGTCCCCGGAGATGCAAAAGGGCAGCGCGCCGAAGGCGGACATGGCGATCCACGCCATGGCCACCACGGCCAGGCCGTCTCTTGCAAACAAAGCCAGGCTCTTGGGCTTTCTGGCGCTCATCAGGGCGCCGCACACCGCCAGCGCCAGGGCCGGCAGCAAAAAGGGCAGAACGGACTCTCCGTACAAAACGGCCACCAGCATCGGCAAAAGCAGCAGCGCCGCCTCCGTCAGCAGGATCCTGCCCAATATAAAGACGATCATGTTGGATGACTCTCCTTCTTCCCGCTCAGCGCAGGATATCCTGGATATCCCGCAGGGAGGTATCCGTGGTGACGACGATCACGTCGTCATGCAGCCGCAGCACATCCTCGCCGGAGGGAATGATGATCTGCCCGTTTTGCCGGACGATGCCAGCCAGCAAAATGCCGCTTTTAAGCTGCAGATCCTTCAGCGGCACGCCGATGTAGGGCGCCTCATGGGTCACGCCGAATTCCACGGCCTCCACGGTCTCCCCTGCCACACGGTGCAGCGTTTTGATTTGGGAGCCGGTGGCGTTCTGCATGGCGCGCACATACTGCAAAATGAGCTCCGCGGTCACCGAACCGGCGGACACCACACTGTCGATCATGCTCTCATCCGACACCAGGTCCACCAGCTGCTTGCGGTTGATCTTGGCCACCACCTTGCACGAGCCGGTCAGCTTGGCCGCGCTCATGGCCATGAGGATATTGGCCTCGTCCAGGCCCGTCAGCGCCACGAAGGCGTCCGTCTGGCGGATGCCCTCCTCATGGAGCAGTTCGCTGTCGGTGCCGTCGCCCACGATGACCAGCGCCCGGGGCAGCCGCTCGCCCATTTCCACGCAGCGCCGTTCATCCCGGTCGATGACCTTCACGGACATCCCCATCTCCAATAGCTCCTTGGCAAGATAGTAGCACATCTTGCTGGCGCCCACGATCATGACGGAGGACGCCTTGCCCCGGAACACGCCCAGATGCCGGAAGAACTGCTCCAGCTGGGCGGGAGAGGACGTCAGGTAGATCTTGTCGCCTGTCCGCAGTTCAAAATCGCCGGAGGGAATGATCGTCTCTCCCTTACGGGCCACGGCGCAGATCAGCACCCGCACCCTGAGGTTCCGGTACAGGTCGGAAAGGCGCACCCCGTGGAGCATGCTGCCCTCCGGGATCCGGTACTCCACCAGCTCCATGCGGCCTTTGGAAAAGGACTCCAGCTTGATGGCGTTGGGGAAGCGCAGCACGCGGGCGATCTCGCGGGCCGTGGCCTTCTCCGGGTTGATGACCATGGAAAGGCCCAGGTCCTCCCGCATGAAGCGCAGCTGCTTTTCATATTCCGGGTTGCGGATACGGGCGATGGTGTGGCGCACGCCCATCTTCTTGGCCACAAGGCAGGCCACGATGTTGATCTCATCGCTGGAGGTGGTGGCGATCAGCAGGTCGGCCTTGTCCGTCTCCGCCTCTTTTTGCACCTCGTAGATGGCGCCGTTGCCGCACACGCCCATGACGTCATGGATGTTGATGATGTTATCAATGAGATGATAATTGTGGTCGATGACCGTCACCTGGTTTTCCTTGGACAGCTGCTGCGTCAGCGCCAGGCCCACTTTGCCCGCGCCCACGATAATGATTCTCATGGTGCTTCCTTTCGTCTTAGCAAGACTGCTCTTCATAAAAGTGTCCGGGCTTGGCCCGGCAAAGGTCGTGTATTAAGGAATTATAAAGGATATTCTTGTAAAATGGAATACCTTCCAGCCCTTATTGGCACAAATTTTATAGCAGCTCCCAAAACCTGCCCAGATTTTTCTTGACAAACCCTCTGCGCCTGCGTAAAATAAGTTCGATTATTTTAGTTAAATATTTTTAATTAAAATAATTTACATTTCGACAAAATAAGGAGTACCGTATATGGAATTCGAGAAAGTACGCGACATCATCGTGGAGACTCTGGGCTGCGAGGCCGATCAGGTGACCCCCGAGGCCAGCCTGGCTGATGACCTGGGCGCCGACTCCCTGGCTTCCGTGGAGCTGGTGATGGCTCTGGAGGAGGCCACCGGCATCTCCATCGATGACGCCGATGTGGCCGGTCTGAAGACCGTGGGCGACATTCTGGCTTACCTGGAGGCCCACAAGGCCTGATGTCCCAGGCGGGGATGGAGA
>ENA-UEYL01001070-UEYL01001070.1-human-gut-metagenome-genome-assembly--contig:-NODE-1070-length-25019-cov-4.990177_pt1 | contig 25019 bp, 22 predicted proteins | sample MGYA00242941_ERZ507946 | MGnify/ENA primary metagenome ERZ507946 (study PRJEB26167, sample SAMN06115482) | human gut metagenome | host: Homo sapiens | place: China:Guizhou | collected 2015-03-11...
TGTCCAGCACGCCCACCACGCATTTGTGACCGCCGATGGTGCCCGTGGCGGTGACGGCGGCCTCACTGAGGCCGGTCTTGCGCTGGGCGGCGGTGAGCTTGGCCCGGTAACCGGGGAAGGACAGAGGATCTGCCGCGGGATACTTTTCATTGAGTTCCCGGAAAGAGCCGGGATCGAGAATGGTGCTCAGGCGGTAATAGCCGCCGATAGGGAAGTGGTAGCCGCACTTGGGGCACACAGACAGCCCCTCCGCGACGGTTTTGCGTTCGCTTTCCTGTCCGCACTTGGGGCAGGTAATCAGTTTATCGCCGGGAATGTAGTTGTCCCGGATGGCCTTCATGGCCAGGAGCCGGGCCCGGCGCTTGGCAAAGATGCTGTTCATACGCCCTCCTCATGCTCCTCGACCCGGCGGCTGAAATCCAGCAGCTCGGGCAGGTGTTCGTCCAGGAATGCTGTGGTGCAGCCGCCCCGGACAAAAATGGGATGGTACAGAATCTGGTAGCTCAGCTCCGCGTTGGTGGGGAAGCCCTCCAGAGTGAATTCCTCCAGGCAGCGGCGCATCTTGCGGATGGCCTCCAGCCGGGTGGGAGCGTGCACCAGGAGTTTGGCTGCCATGGAAGCATAGTAGGGGGAAAGGGTGCAGCCGTTGTACAGGCAGGAGTCCACCCGCACACCGGCGCCGCCGGGGAAGTGCAGGAAGGATACCTGGCCGGGACAGGGCTGGAAGTTCTTGGTGGGATCTTCCGCGTTGATCCGGCACTCAATGGAATGGCCTTCCAGGTGAATATCCTCTTGTGCCACATCCAAGGCAAGGCCGGAGGCAATGCGCAGCTGCTGGCGCACCAGGTCCACGCCGGTGATCATTTCCGTGACGCCGTGTTCCATCTCCCTAAAATAGAAGTGCTCCCCGTCGGCGTCCAGCAGGAATTCCACCGTACCGGCGCCCTCATAGTTGACGGCCCGGGCGGCCCGAACGGCAGCCTGGCCCATCTCTTCCCGCAGGGCCGGAGTCAGGCACCGGGCGGGAGCCTCTTCAATGAGCTTCTGGTTGCGCCGCTGAACGGAGCAGTCCCGGTCGCCCAGATGGATCACATTGCCGTGCCGGTCGGCCAGCACCTGAAACTCAATGTGCCGGGGGGCCAGAACCAGCTTCTCCAGATACATCTCGTCGTCTCCGAAGCAGGCCTTGGCTTCCGCCTTGGCCTCCGCGTAAGCGGCGGGCAGGATCTGGGCGTTGTCGCAGCGGCGGATGCCCCGCCCGCCGCCGCCGGCACTGGCTTTGAGCAGCACCGGATAGCCCACGGACTCCGCCGCGGCCAGGGCTTCCTCCACAGAGGAAACCGGCCCGTCGGAGCCGGGAGTTACCGGTACGCCGGCAGCCCGCATGAGATCGCGGGCCGCAGACTTGGAGCCGGCTTTGCGGATCGTGTCGCCGGAGGGACCGATGAAGGTCAGCCCCGCGGCGGCGCAGGCGTCGGCAAAGTCGGCGTTTTCAGACAAAAACCCATAGCCGGGATGGATGCCGTCGCATCCGGTAGCCAGGGCGGCGGTGAGCAGAGCGGTCTGGTTAAGATAGCTTTCGGAGGCCTTGGCCGGACCGATGCACACCGATTGGGTAGCCAGCTGGACGTGGAGGGCCTCCGCGTCGGCCTGGGAATAGACGGCCACGGTTTCAATTCCCAGCTCCCGGCAGGCCCGCAGCACCCGCAGGGCGATCTCGCCCCGGTTGGCGATCAGAACCCGCTTCAGCATGGCTTGTAGCGCAGCAGCGGCTCACCGAAGGCCGCCAGCTCTCCGTTTTCCTTGAGGACTGCTTCGATGATGCAGTCACAGGGGGCGGGGACCTCGCTCATCATCTTCATGGCCTCGATGAGGCAGACGGTCTGACCCTTCTTCACCCGGTCACCCACGCTGACAAAGGGAGGCTGATCCGGGGCGGGAGCGGCATAGAATGTGCCTACCAGGGGAGCGGTGATGGCTTCACCGTCCGCTTCCCGGGGAGCAGCAGATGCTGCCGCAGGGGCGGGCATAGCGGCGGGAGCCGCCGGGGCAGCCGCGGCAGATCCGCCGCGGGAGAGTTCTATGGAAAAATCCTGCCGGGAAAGACGCAGCGTTTGCAGAGAGCTGCGCTCAAAGCAGGCAATCAAATCATAAATTTCTTGGTTCGTCATGGCGGTTCCTTTCTCCATGGAAAGTGTTTCCCAGAGGGGAAGGCCCCTCTGGGAGTTTGATCAGGCCTTGTGAGCGGCCAGGTAATCCATGATGTCGCCCACGGTCTTGAGGTTGGCCACATCCGCATCGTCGATGGTGACACCGGCAGCTTCTTCCAGCGCCATGACCAGCTCCACAGAGGCCAGGGAGTCGGCACCCAGGTCGTCGGCCAGGGAGGCGGTAGGAGTGACCTGCTCAGCGTCGCAGCCCAGGGTTTCCACAATGATGTCGCGCACTTTCTCGAATTCCATTATTTTATGCTCCTTGATGTCGAAATATCAATTATTTTAATTAAAATTATTTAACTAAAATAATTTAAGGACATTGTACGCAAGGGAGGCTGGTTTGTCAAGAAAAAAATTGTCGATTGCCCAAAAAAATCCAGAAAGAGAGGGGGAAATAAAATTTCTGTCAAAGGGGATGGAAAAGGTATTCCCTTTTGAAAAGGAATTCGATATAATCCTATGTACCTATTTAAAAAGCCGGTGGACAGCCGGTTAAAAAATTGAATGAGGTCAGAATATGAGAATCATCATCGTGGGTGCCGGAAAGGTGGGGCTGGCACTGACGCGGCATCTTTCCGTGGATAACCGTGTCACCGTCATTGACCAAAATGCCCAGCTGATTGAGAACATTATTAATATTTATGATGTGATGGGCGTATGCGGCAATGGTGCCAGTTATGAAGTGCAAAAAGAGGCTGAGGCGGACAAGGCGGAGCTGTTGATTGCCACCGCTTCCAGTGACGAGATCAATATCTTGGCCTGCCTGGTGGCCAAGAAGCTGGGGGTCCAGCATACCATCGCCCGCATTCGGAATCCGGAGTATGAAAAGCAGCTGCGCTTTATGCGGGAGGAACTGGGATTGTCCATGGCCATCAATCCGGAAAAGGCCGCCGCCCGGGAGATCGCCCGGGTACTGCGGTTCCCGGTGGCTATGAAACTGGAGTCGTTCTCCAAGGGACGTCTGGAGCTGGTGGAGTATCGCCTGGCAGAACGGTCCGCGCTGGATGGCATGCAGTTGGCGGATTTGTATCACAACATTCGTGTCCGGGTGCTGATCTGCGCCGTGTGCCGCAAGGGGGAGACGATCATTCCCTCCGGCGATTTTGTACTCCATTCCGGGGATAAGATTTACCTCACGGCTTCTCCGGAGCAGCTCTCCCAGTTTTTCCGCCATCTGGGCGTGTTCCGCAACCGGGCGTCCTCGGTGATGATTGTGGGTGCCAGCAAGATCTGCTATTATCTGGCGTCGGAACTGCTGCAGATGAATATGTCTGTGAAGATCATCGACCAAAATGAACAAAGGTGCATCCAGATGGGCGAACGGCTGCCCAAGGCTCTGGTGATTGTGGGAGACGGAACAGACAGTGAGCTGCTGCAGGAGGAAGGCATTGAGAGTACCGATGCCTTTGTGGCCATCACCGGCATCGATGAGGCCAATATCCTGATGTCCATGAGCGCAGCCAAACTGTCGGGAGACTGCAAGGTTGTGGCGAAGATCAACCGCAAACCTCTGGTGGATCTGGTTTCGGCCGAGGGAATGGTGGACAGCGTGGTGTCTGCCGCATCCATCACCACGGAATTGATTCTCCAGTATATTCGGGCCATGCAAAGTGCCTCCAGCGCCAAGGTCAAAACTCTGCACCGTCTGGTGGACGGCGCGGTGGAGGCGCTGGAGTTCGGTGTTACAAAAGATGTACCCTTTATCGGAACGCCGCTGAAGGATCTCAAATTGAAAAACGGCCTGCTGCTGGCGGGAATCGTCCGGCAGAACGGCAGTATTGTCATCCCCTCCGGCAATGATGCCCTGCGCCTGAACGACGATGTAATTGTGGTCACTACGGATACCACCTTGCAGGACATCAACGACATCCTGGCGTGAAGGCGGTGGAAGCAACTTGAATTACAAGATGATCGGCTTTGTAATCGGCCGGATTCTCGTGACGGAGGCGGCTCTGCTGGCGCTGCCGCTGATTGTGGCTTTGCTGTATGGGGAGGCCGCTTACCCATTCCTGATTCCCATGGCGCTGTTGGTGCTCATTGGGCTGCTGCTTGGGGTTCGCCGGCCTGCCCGTACCGCCCTCTATGCCCGGGATGGTCTGGCAATTGTGGCTTTGGCGTGGATTGCCGTTTCGGCCTTCGGCGCCCTGCCTTTTGTCATTTCCGGGGATATTCCTTTTTATGTGGACGCCTTTTTTGAAACAGTCTCCGGCTTTACTACCACCGGCGCCAGTATTCTGACGGAAGTGGAGTCCCTGTCCCGGGGCGGCCTGTTCTGGCGCAGCTTCACCCACTGGGTGGGCGGCATGGGCGTGCTGGTGTTCGTCATGGCCATTTTGCCCATGTCGGATGGCCATGGCATGCACATTATGCGGGCGGAAGTGCCGGGGCCCACAGTGGGAAAACTGGTCAGCCGCATGAGCGACACGGCCAAGATCCTCTATGGCATCTACCTGGCGCTGACACTGGTGGAGATTGTGCTGCTGCTTGCGGGCGGCATGCCGCTGTTTGATGCATGCATTCACTCCTTCGGCTCCGCCGGTACCGGCGGCTTCAGCTGCCGGAACCTCAGCGTGGGTGCCTATCAGAACCCCTACTTTGATATTGTGATCGGAATTTTCATGCTGATGTTCGGCGTGAATTTCAATTTGTATTATTTCCTGTTGATTCGCCGGTTCCGGGATGTATTCCATTCTGAGGAACTGCGCAGCTATCTGCTGATTGTTGCGGCGGCGGTGGTGGCCATCACGGTGGACATTGCCCATCTGTACGATTCGGTTTCCACCAGTCTCTGCCACGCCTTTTTCCAGGTGTCCTCGATCATTACGACCACCGGATATGCCACCACGGACTTCAACGCCTGGCCGACTTTCTCCAAGGGAATTTTGGTGGTGCTGATGTTCATCGGCGCCTGTGCCGGATCCACCGGCGGCGGCATCAAGGTGGCCCGGGTCGTGATTTTGGTTAAGGCGTCCTACGGGGATATGCGCCGGATGCTCCATCCCAATGCGGTGTCCACGGTCCGGTTTGAGGGCAAGCCCCTGACGGACCGGAATCTGCGGGGTGTGCATCTGTTTTTGACCGTGTATATTCTGGTCTTTACCGTGTCGTTTTTGCTGCTGTCTCTGGAGCAGTTTGATCTGGTGACAACGTTTACCGCCCTGGCGGCCTGTATTAACAACATCGGGCCCGGCCTGGAGCTGGTGGGCCCCATGGGGAACTTTTCTGCATTCTCCCCCTGGAGCAAACTGCTGCTCTCCTTTAACATGCTGGTGGGACGGCTGGAGATTTTCCCCATGCTGCTGCTGTGCGCGCCGTCCATTTGGAAGCGGCGGCTTTCCAACCGGACGTATAAGCCTGCGGTGTAAGGGCGAATGGCTGATTATAAAAAACGGACCATGCTGAAAAAGCATGGTCCGTTTTTTGATCAAGTCAGTCTCCCTCGGAGCGGTTGCCGGTGCTGGTCAGAGCCTCCAGAATCTGATAGCGGTCCATGGGGAAAGACTTCTTCATCTGCAAAGCCTCTTCCATGTCCAGATCCACAATGCGGCCGTCCTGGGTGGCAATGACCCGGTTCCCTCTTCCGGCTGTCAGAACCATAACTGCCTCATAGCCCATACGGCTGGCGGTCTCCCGGTCCCGGGCGGTGGGAGAACCGCCCCGCTGGATGTGTCCCAAAACGGTGACACGGGGATCCAGGCCGATTTCCTCCCGGATGCGGTTTCCGATTTCCACGGCACTGCCGGCGCCCTCGGCCACGACTACCATGAAGTGGGTCGTACCGGCCAAACGGGCCCGACGAATCTTCTCGGCAATGTCCCGCTCAAAGTCCACCGTTCTCTCAGGAATCAAAACGGCGGTGGCACCCACGGCGATGCCCACATACAGCGCCAGGTAACCGGCATGACGGCCCATCACCTCCACCACTGAGCAGCGTTCGTGAGACTGCATGGTGTCCCGCAGCTTATCGATGCACTCCACAGCGGTGTTGCAGGCGGTATCAAATCCGATGGTGTAGTGGGAACAGCCGATGTCGTTGTCAATGGTGGCGGGGATCCCCACAACCTGCAGGGAGTGTCCGGCTTCCGCGGCCTGCCGGGACAGCGCCAGGGCACCCCGGAAGGTACCGTCGCCGCCGATGGCGACCAGACCGTCCAACCCCAGCAGCTTGCAGACATCCAGCGCCTTGGCCCGGCCGGAGGGTTCCCGGAATTCCTCGCTGCGGGCAGTGTAGAGAATCGTACCGCCTTTGTCGATGATGTGGCTGACGCTGCCGGCATTCATGGGGAAAAAATCGCTGTTGATCAGGCCGTTCCAGCCTCTGCGGATGCCGACGCATTCAACGCCCTTGCAAATGGCAGTACGTACCACGGCGCGTACCGCGGCATTCATGCCGGGAGCATCGCCGCCGCTGGTGAGTACGCCGATTCTCTTTACCTGTTTTTCCATCCAGATTCCTCCTTGCTGCCTTTGGACAAGTTGACCATACTCCGGTATGGACCGGAAGACCTTTTTCATCGACTATACAATTCTCTGACCAACATGTCAAGATTCTTATGACGAAAATGATTTCATTCTGTCGAAAACGATTAACTTTTGCACAAAAATCTGTGAAGAGTTCCAAGTGCGCGGCGCCTCCTTGCACGGGAAGACAGGAAATGATATGATACTGTTTGAGAAATTACCCGCGCCTTGATGTCTGCGGCGGGATATGAATGCATCGGAGGAGTGGCATGGACAAGCTGGTCGTTGGAATACTGGCCCACGTGGACGCGGGAAAGACCACCCTGTCGGAGGCGCTGCTCTACCGCAGCGGCGTTCTGCGGCGTCTGGGACGGGTGGACCACGGAGACGCGTTTTTGGATACAGACGCTATGGAGCGGGAGCGGGGAATCACGATTTTTGCCAAGCAGGCAGTGCTGCCCGTGGGAGAGCGGGAACTGACACTGCTGGATACCCCGGGCCATGTGGATTTTTCTGCGGAGGCGGAGCGCACCTTGCGGGTACTGGACTGTGCGGTGCTGGTGATCAGCGGCACGGACGGCATCCAGGGGCATACCCGGACCCTTTGGCAGCTGCTGGAACGCTATGACGTGCCGGTCTTTTTGTTTGTCAACAAGATGGATCTCCCGGGGGCAGACCGGGAGGACGTGCTCGCCCAGCTGCGCCGGCGGCTGTCCCAGGGGTGTGTGGATTTTGGGTCTGCGACGCTGGAGGAGGACGCCGCCGTATGCGATGAAGGCGTGCTGGAGCGGTACTTGGAGACCGGACGTCTGGAGCGAGATGATCTGGTGGAGATGATCCGGCGGCGGCAGGTATTCCCCTGCTTTTTCGGTTCGGCGCTGAAGCTGGAGGGTGTGGACGCGCTGCTGGAGGGATTGGCGGAATATGGCCCGGTGCCCGAATATCCGGCGGAGTTCGGCGCCCGGGTGTTCAAAGTGTCCCGGGACGGACAGGGAGCCCGTCTGACCCATTTGAAGGTCACCGGCGGGACGCTGCATGTCAAGGATTTGATCAGCAGCCGCAGGGAAGGCCTGACGGGGGAATCAGCCTGGGAGGAGAAAGCGGACCAGCTGCGGATTTACTCCGGCGCCAAGTTCCGCCCTGTGGAGGAGGCCCCGGCGGGCACTGTATGCGCTGTGACGGGACTGAGCCATACGGTGCCGGGCATGGGCTTGGGATGGGAACAGGACTGGACGTCCCCTGTTCTGGAGCCGGTTTTGGCCTGCCGCCTGGAGCTCACCGACGGCACGGACCCCCATACTGCCATGAAGTATCTGCGGGAGCTGGAGGAAGAAGATCCGCAGCTGCGGGTGAGCTGGAACGAAGCCGCCCGGGAAATTCGGGTGCAGCTGATGGGTGAGGTGCAACTGGAGGTGCTGCGGCGGGTGCTGCAGGACCGGTTTGGCCTGGAGGCCGCTTTCGGAGAGGGCAGCATCGTTTACCGGGAGACCATTGCCGCTCCGGTGGAGGGAATCGGACACTTTGAGCCCCTGCGCCACTACGCCGAGGTCCATCTTCTCATGGAGCCCGGAGAACGGGGCAGCGGACTGGTGTTTGCCACGGCCTGCCCCGAGGATCAGCTGGAGGGCAACTGGCAGCGTCTGGTGCTGACGCATCTGGCGGAGCGGGCTCATCCCGGTGTACTCACCGGATCGCCCATTACGGATATGAAGATCACCCTGGTGGCCGGGCGGGCCCATGTCAAACACACGGAAGGCGGCGATTTCCGGCAGGCCACCTATCGGGCGGTGCGCCAGGGGTTGATGCAGGCGGAAAGCGTGCTGCTGGAGCCGTGGTACGACTTCCGGCTGGAGGTACCGGCCGATCAGGTGGGCCGGGCCATGAGCGACCTCCAGCGGATGGGCGGCGAGACGCAGCCGCCCCTGACGGAGGGGGAGGAAACGGTGCTGACCGGCTCCGTTCCCGTGGCGGCTTTCCGGGGGTATGCCCGGGAGGTGGCGGCTTACACCCGGGGCCGGGGCCATCTTTCCTGCGTGCCCGGGGGCTACCGGCCCTGCGCCGATGCGGAGGCGGTGATTGCCGCGTCCGGCTACGATCCGGAACGGGATGTGGACAATCCGCCGGATTCCGTCTTCTGCGCCCACGGCGGCGGCTATACCGTCAAGTGGGATCAGGTCCCCGCCATGGCCCATGTGGACAGCGGGCTGCGTCTGGGGGCGGCGCAGGAACCGGAGACACAGCCGGGTCCTGCAGTCCGGCGGCCGGTGTCCGGAGGGGTGGAACAGGACGAGGAGCTGCGGGCGATTTTTGAGCGGACCTACGGTCCCATCCGGCGGCAGGTTCCCCAGCCCATGCGGCCGCCCCGCCGCCCGGTGAGCCAGGAGAGCGAGGCGGAAAAGCGCGCCATCCGGGAGCGATTCCGGGGAGAGGAGTACCTCCTGGTAGACGGGTACAACATCATCTTCGCCTGGGATGAGCTCAAGGCCATCGCGCGGGACAGTCTGGATGCCGCCCGGAAAAGCCTGTGCGACCTTCTGTGCAACTACCAGGGCTACCGCAAGTGTCATGTGATCCTGGTTTTTGATGCCTATAAGGTCAAGGGCGGACAGGGCTCCGTGGAGAAGTACCATAATATCCACGTAGTCTATACCCGGGAGGCGGAGACCGCGGACGCCTATATTGAGCGGGCCACCTATGAGATCGGCCGGGAACACCGGGTGAAGGTGGCGACCTCGGATGGCCCGGAGCAGCTGATTATTTTGGGGCACGGGGCTCTGCGCCTGTCTGCCACGGCATTCCGCCAGGAGGTGGAGCAGGTCCAGGGCGAAATTGCGGCGGCGCTGGACAAAAATAACCGTCCGGAAAAAACCGGTGCAGTCCGGGCCGCCATGGAGAAGGCCGCGGGGCCGGAGAGGAGTCAAACATGAAAACGGTTCTGACGGCTGCGGCCACCGCTGCGGCCTGCGCCATGGTGCGGCATCAGGTGGAAAAGCCCGGGTTTGGGGAGAAGCGCTGGGGCCGCGTCTGCCTGCGGCCCATGTGGAACCAGCGCGGTGCCTTCGGACTGCCGGTGGCAGGGCGCACTCTGGCGGTGCCGTCTCTTCTGGCGCTGGGGCTGGTCTGGTGCTGCCGTCACAATGCACCGGTGAGCGCGGGACTGGTGCTGGGCGGCGGAGGGAGCAATCTCTTGGAGCGCCTGCGCCGGGGAATGGTGTGTGATTATCTGCGGGTGCAGAAGGGCCCCGGTTTCCTGGGACGATATGTCTACAATCTGGCGGATCTGGCGATTTTTACCGGCGCATTGGGGCTGGTGCTTTTCAGCCACCGGGATGGATAAGAAAAAACTCCGAAGTCCCATGGACTTCGGAGTTTTTGTCTGCAAAGGGGCAGATCAGCTCCCCCGGCGCAGGCGGAGGAGGAGTCCTGTGATGGCGGACCCCGCGGTCATGGACAGTGCCTGAATGGTCCGCAGGCCGTAGAGTTCGCTGCCCGAAATTGGGGGATGCAGGGTGACGATCCAGGCCAAGATCGTAAGCAGCGCCAGAACCGCAGAAAGCCACCACGCCCGGCGCCATCGCCGCAGCAGTGCGCGCAGCACGACGCCCAGCGCCAGGGGAACGAACACGATGACAGTCCAGACCGTCAAGGGAGACATGGGCCACCTCCTGATTGCCAAAGCGGCGGCAGACGCAAGACGCCTGCCGCCGTAACGGTAATTGCTTACAGATTGTCGTACTTCAAAATGGCACCTTCGGAACCGGAGGCAGCGATCTTGCAGTACAGACCCAGCCAGCCCTTCTTGAACTTGGGCTCGGGACGCTTCCAGGCCTTGAGCCGGGCTTCGATCTCCTCCTGGGGGACCTTCAGCTCCAGGCTGCGGCTCTCCACATCGATGACGATCCGGTCACCGTCGTGGACGATGGCGATGGGGCCGCCCTCGGCAGCCTCGGGGGAGATGTGACCGACGAAGCAGCCGTTGTTGGTACCGGAGAACCGGCCGTCGGTGATGAGGGCGGTGGACAGGGCCAGACCGCGGCCATAGAGGTACTTCATGGCCTTGAACATCTCGCGCATGCCGGGGCCGCCCTTGGGGCCTTCATAGCGGATGACCACCACATGGCCCTCGTGGACCTTGCCGGAGAGAATGGCCTCTTCAGCCTCTTCCTCAGAGTCGAAGCAGATGGCTTCGCCCTCGAAGTGGTGCAGGCTCTTGTCGAAGGCGCCGGGCTTGGTGATGCCGGTGTCGGGAGCCAGATTGCCCCGCAGCACGGCCACGCCGCCGGTATAGCCGAAGGGATCGTCCATGGTGTGGTTGACCAGGCCGGTGGCGGGGTAGATGTAGCGGTGCGTGGCAATGTTCTCCGCCAGGGTGTGGGCGGTGACCGTCATAACGTCGGTCTCCAGCAGGGTCTGGAGATTCTCCATCAGGCGGGGCACGCCGCCGTCATAATAGAAGTCGATGACGTTGTACTTGCAGGCGGGGTTCATCTTGGCGATCTGGGGCGTGGTCCGGGACAGGGAGTCGAACTCGTCCAGCACGCGGATGTCCAGCTCCGCCTCGTGGGCAATGGCGGTCAGGTGCATGACGGCGTTGGTGGATCCGCTCATGGCAAGGCAGGCCTTGATGGCGTTGCGGATGGCGCCGTTGGTCAGGATCTTGCGGGAGGTGATCTGCTTTTCCACCAGCTCCATGATCTTCACACCGGTCTGCTCACCCATGGCCAGACGGGCGGCAGAAGTGGCGGGAGCCAGGCCGCCGTCGGGCAGCGTCATGCCCAGAGCCTCGGCCAGGGCGCACATGGTGTTGGCAGTGCCCAGGTAGGAGCAGGAGCCGCAGCCGGGGCAGGCGGTATCTTCCAGCGCCACATATTCCGCTTCGCTGATCTTGCCGGCGGAGAGCATGCCGTAAGCCTCGGTGCTGGAGGTCTGGTCGGCCTGACGGCCGTCAAAGACCACGCCGCCCTCCATGGGGCCGCCGGGCAGGAAGATGCAGGGAATGTCCAGCCGGGCAGCGGCCATCAGCATGCCGGGGACAATCTTGTCGCAGGAGCCCAGCAGCACCAGACCGTCAAAGAGATTGATCTGGGCCATGGACTCGATGGAGTTGGCGATCAGCTCACGGGAGGGGAGGATGTAGTGCATGCCGTCGTGGCCCTGGCCCATGCCGTCGCATCCGCCGATGACGCCGAATTCGATGGGGGTGCCGCCGGCGCGATAGATGCCGTCCTTGACCCGCTGGGCCACCTGGCGGAGGTTGAAGTGACCGGGGACACACTCACTCCAGGCGTTGGCAATGCCGATGACGGGGCGCTTGAGGTCATCCGTGGTAAAGCCCATGGACTTGAGTGTTGCACGGTAGTACTGATTTCCCAGTCCTTCCAGGATGTGTTTACTGCGTTCCTTCATAATTCAGTTTCCTTTCTGCATTCACGCTTGCAGCGGAATTTTCTGCCCTCATGATAGCATTTTGCCGGGAGGGCTGTCAATGGCGGCCGGGGGAATAAAATGCGAAAAAAACCCGGGGATATCCGTTGACAAAGGGAGAGGGCGCGGGTATAGTGTAGGTGTCAGAAGAAGCGGAATCATATTCCGCTCCGGGGAATGAACGGCGCAGTGCGCCGGAAAAGATAAGGAGAATCAGTATGGATGTAAGCAAGATGCCTACCATGGACAGTGTTGCCCGTTTTAAGGCTGCAATGGAATCCGACAAGGGCGCTCTGGGCCCCTTCATGATTTCCACGGATCCCGCTTTTGTTGAGGCTGCCGGTTATGCCGGATATGACTTCGTACTGCTGGATATGGAGCATGGCACCACCACGCACCAGACCCTGCCCAACCTGATCCGGGCGGCCAATGTGGCCGGCGTGTGCCCCGTGGTGCGCGTGCCCCGCGGCACCGATATCTGGATCGACCAGGCTCTGGATGTGGGCGCCGGCGCTGTGATGGTGCCGCAGATCGACACCGCTGAGCAGGCCCGTGCCGCTGTGGCCGCCGCCAAGTTCTCTCCCATCGGCAACCGTGGTACCTGCCGCTTTGTCCGCTCCGCGGGCTTCGGCGCAATCCCCGGTAAGGATTACTTCGCCAAGGCTCAGGACACCATGGTGATTGTCCAGGCTGAGGGCAAGAAGGCTGTGGAGAACCTGGATGAGATCCTGGACGTTCCCGGCATCGACGTGGTGTTTGTCGGTCCCTATGACCTGTCCAGCTCCCTGGGCCTGGTGGGCCAGATCGACCATCCCGATGTCATCGAGTGCATCAAGGGCATCATCGCCAAGGCTTCTGCCAAGGGCGTGAAGGTTGGCTGCTTCGCTGACTCCGTCGAGGGCGGTAAGAAGTGGCGTGACCTGGGCGTGAAGTTCATCGGCTATGCCTGCGACACCTACATCTTCATGCAGGGCGCCAAGGCTGACGTGGAGAGCTTTGCAAAATAAGAACGCTTCTTAAAAAAATCCCGCGGACAACATGTCCGCGGGATTTTTTATTTCCCTGAAACGCTTTTCCTTCTCATTCGTCTTAAAAACAGAAGAATTTTTCTGGAATTTAACGTAATTCCCGACGAATGGTTTATAAAAAAACAATATACTGATTTTAGATAAATGCTTGACAGACTGTTCTAACTGTACTATTATAGCTAATACACTAGTACAATAACACAGGGGCGCTTTGAAGAAAAACAGCAGCCTGTGTCGTAACAGAATCAGTACACAGAAATGAGGGACGAGGGATGAAAGTTTTACTGACGACAGATTGGTATGCGCCTGCGGTCAACGGCGTGGTGACATCCGTAAAAAATCTGCGGCGGGAACTGGAGCGCCGGGGACATGAGGTCCGGATCTTGACGCTTTCTCAGACGACTCGCTCCCGGGAGCAGGATGGTGTTACGGCTCTGGGATCCGTGGCGGCGGGATTGATTTATCCCGGAGCCCGCCTGCGTACGGCTTTGGCAGGCGGCTATGTACGGGAACTGGTGGAATGGGGGCCGGATGTGGTCCATTCTCAGTGTGAGTTTTCCACCTTCTTTCTTGCCCGCCGTATTGCGGAGGAACTGGATGTGCCGCTGGTTCATACGTATCACACGGTTTACGAAGACTATACCCATTACTTCTCTCCCAGTGTGCGGTTCGGCAGAAAAGCCGTGGCCCTGTTTTCCCGCTGGATCGCCTCCCAGACGGATTGTCTGGTTGCCCCCACAGGGAAGGTGCGGTTCCTGCTGGAAAGCTACGGTGTGTCGCGGCCGGTCTTTGTGGTACCCTCGGGCATTGATCTGCGGCGGTTCCGCCGGGAGCCGGATCCCTGGCGGATGGCGGTTTTGAAGGCCAGTCTGGAGATTCCGGCAGACAATCTGGTGCTGGTCAGCGTGGGACGCCTGGCGGCGGAGAAGAATGTGGAAGAGCTGCTGCGTCTGCGGGCGGCCATGGGTTCGGAGGCCGTGACCCTGCTGCTGGTGGGCGATGGCCCGCACCGGGCCCGGCTGGAGGCTGTGGCTGCGGAGCTGGGGCTGCGCGCCCCTGCGGTAGTGTTTGCCGGGATGGTCCCGCCGGAGCAGGTAGGCGACTGGTATCAGCTGGGAGATCTGTTTGTCAGTGCCTCCACCAGTGAAACCCAGGGCCTGACGTATGCGGAAGCCCTGGCGGCGGGCGTGCCGGCCTTGTGCCGGGCGGATCCGTGCCTGAGCGGCGTCATCCGGGACGGAGAAAACGGATGGCAGTATCAGGACGAGGCGGATTTTCTGCGCAAGCTGTCTTTGTTCCGTTCCCAGCCGCACCGGCGGGAGCAGCTTTCCCGGTGCGCCCGGGAGAGTGCGGAGTCGTTTTCTGCCGAGACGTTTGCCTGCCGGATGGAACGTCTCTATCTCGATCAAATCGAACGTCATCACCATGAAAGGAAGGTGTCTGCATGACCCAACCCATTGAAAAGACGGTATTGAGAGTGGTGTCCCTGGCAGGACTGGCGATCTGCGTTATCCTGGCACTGTGGGGATGGAAAACCGGAATCCTGACCTCGCAGGAGCGGATGGAAGCTCTGGTGGCGGGCTGCGGTGCGGCAGGCGCGCTGATCTTCACCGTGTTCCAGGCGGTGCAGGTGGTGGTGCCGATTCTGCCCGGCGGCCTGGGATGCCTGGTGGGCGTTTTGATGTTCGGTCCGGTGTGGGGCTTTGTCTATAACTATGTGGGGATCTGCGCGGGTTCCCTGATGGCCTTTGCGGTGGCCCGCAGCTGCGGAAAGCCGCTGCTGCCGCTGCTCTTTTCTCAGAAAACCATTGATCGGTACAGCCGCTGGGCAGAGGAGAAGGACCGGTTTTCCCGCCTGTTTGCCCTGGCGATCTTTTTGCCGGTGGCACCGGATGACTTCTTGTGCTATCTGGCCGGTACGACGGATATGACCTGGCGGCGGTACACTGCTATCATCCTTTTGGGCAAGCCCTTTGCCATTTCCCTGTATAGTTTGGGACTGACGGCAATCTGGCAGATGATCACGGGAGCGTAAGGAGGCGCGCAATGCGAATTTATATATACCGTGGCGGCGAACGCCTGGTAGGCAAAAGCGGCGTGGGACAGGCCATGGGACATCAGAGAGAATCCCTGCGGCGAGTCGGAATTGAGCCCACGGACCACTGGACTGCGGACACCGGCGCCGTCCACATCAACACGGTACTTCCTGATTCCGCGGCGGCGGCTGTGTGGGCCCGGCTGCGCGGGAAAAAAGTGGTTTGGTATGGACACTCCACCATGGAGGACTTCCGCAACTCCTTCAAGGGATCCAATCTTCTGGCACCGCTGTTCCGGCGCTGGATTACCTTTTGCTATGGACTGGGAGATGTGGTGATTACACCGTCTGAATACTCCCGCCAGCTGCTCAAGGGCTACGGCCTGCGCCGCCCGGTCTATACGCTTTCCAACGGCGTGGATACGGACAAGTTCCGTCCGGACCCCGCGATGCGGGAGGCGTTCCGGACGCGCTACGGGCTGCGGGAGGATGAAAAAGCGGTGATTTCGGTGGGCCATACCATTGCCCGCAAGGGATTGCCGGAATTCCTGGAGCTTGCCCGCCAGATGCCGGATGTCCGCTTTTTCTGGTTTGGCTGGACAGATCCCCGGCTGATTCCTGCGGCGATCCGCCAGGCAATGGAGGAGGCGCCTGAGAATGTGACGTTCCCGGGATTTGTGGAGCCGGAACGCCTGCGGGAGGCCTACTGCGGCGCTGATGTGTTTGCGTTCCTCAGCCACGAGGAGACCGAGGGAATCGTGGTGCTGGAGGCACTGGCCTGCGGAATCCCCGTGGTGGTACGGGATATCCCCGTTTACCGGGATTGGCTGACGGATGGCGTCCACGTGCGCAAAGCCCGGGATACGGATGGATTCCGGGCGGCGGTGGAGGGAATCCTCTCCGGAACGCTGCCGGATCTGACTGCCGCAGGCCGGGCGGTTGCGCAGGCCCGGAGCCTGGAGACCGTCGGGGACCGGCTGCGGGAAATTTACCGGGCGGCCCGGATTCTGCCCGCTCCGACCCCGGTGCCGGTTTCAACCGTTGCGCCGATTCCGGCGCCGGTACCTGCCAAACGATACCGTGTTTGATTCACCGCGCGGCCAGCATGCCGCGCGGCTTTTTTAGGAGAGACAGTCCGGCTGTGCGGTTTATTGGAAGAAGTATATAAAACTGGACAAGGAACTTTTTGCGGCTTTTTACATTCAGGGGCTTTTACATTTTGCCGGAGTGTGATACAATACCCCGCAGACGAAAACGATTACTTTAGAAAGGCGGATATGGACCTATGGATATGAGAAAGACGAAGATTGTCTGCACACTGGGCCCCTCCACGGATCGGGAGGGTGTGCTGCGGGATATGATCCTGGCCGGAATGAATGTGGCCCGGTTTAATTTCTCCCACGGCAGCCATGAAGAGCACAAGGCCCGGCTGGATGTCCTGAAGGCCCTGCGGGAGGAGCTGCATCGGCCCGTGGCGGCCATGCTGGATACCAAGGGACCGGAGATCCGGCTGAAGTCCTTTCAGGATGGCCCGGTGGAATTGGTGACCGGTGCGGAGTTTACACTGACTACGGAGGATGTTCCCGGAGATGTACACCGCTGCTCCATTACCTATGCGGATCTGCCCGGAGACGTGAAGGAAGGGGACACCATTTTGCTTGATGACGGCCTGGTCCGTCTGACGGTCCTGGAGACCACCGCCACGGAGATTCGCTGCCGCGTGGAAAATGACGGCGTGATGAAGAATAACAAGGGCGTCAACGTGCCCGGCGTGCGGCTGAATATGCCGTATATGAGCCAGAGAGACCGGGATGACATTCTCTTTGGTATCGAGCAGGGCTTTGATTATATTGCCGCCAGCTTTGTCCGTTCTGCGGCGGATGTGCGGGAGATCCGCAGCCTGCTGGACCGGGAGGGTTCCTCCATCCGGATTATTGCCAAGGTGGAAAATCAGGAGGGCATTTCCAACCTGTCCGAGATCCTGGCGGTAGCCGACGGCATCATGGTGGCCCGCGGCGATCTGGGTGTGGAAATTGACTTCACCGAGATCCCCATTCTGCAAAAGGATATGATCGCCAAGTGCGTGGCCTGCGGCAAGCCGGTCATCACCGCGACCCAGATGCTGGATTCCATGATTGAAAATCCCCGTCCCACCCGGGCGGAGATCACCGACGTGGCCAACGCCATTTATGACGGAACCTCTGCCATCATGCTCTCCGGCGAGACGGCGGCAGGCAAGTATCCGGTAGAGGCCGTGCGGACCATGGATGCCATTGCCCGCAAGACCGAGGCCAATGTGGACGCGTCTGTGCGGCCCATGAAGATGGTGGGCAAGAACCGTCTTTCCATTACGGCTGCCACGGCCCACGCCGCCTGCACCACGGCCATGGATATTGGCGCCGATGCCATCCTCACCGTCAGCCAGAGAGGCGTGACCGCGCAGATGGTCAGCCGCTTCCGGCCCAGCACCACGGTGGTGGCGCTGCTGCTGGATCCGCAGGTGCAGCGGCAGATGGCGCTGTACTGGGGTGTGGAGCCTCTGACCATGCCCTATGCCAGCAGCACGGATGAACTGGTGGAGTTTGCCGTCAAGACCGCAGTGGAGGCCGGCCTGGTCAAGCAGGGCGACCTGGTGGTGGTCACTGCCGGCGTGCCGGTGGGTGTGACCGGTACCACCAACATGATTCGGGTCCACCAGGTCGGCGGCTCTCTGGTCAATGCCATGGGCATCGGCACCCAGAAGGCCAGCGGCCGGCTGTGCGTGTGCCGCAGCCTGGAGTCCGTGGCGGAGAAGTTCCGTCCCGGCGATGTGCTGGTGGTACCCTATACCACCAATGAGCTGCTGCCCTATATTCGTCAGGCCGCTGCGGTGATCAGCGAGGAGGCCAGTGCGGAGAGCCATACCGCCACCGTGGGACTGACCCTGGATAAGCCTGTGATTGTGGGTGCCACCGACGCCACCCGCCGCCTCAAGGACGGAATTATGGTGGCGGTGGACTGCGCCAGAGGCATGGTGCAGACGCTGCCCGAATAAGCGTATACGGCAAAAGCGCCCCGTTCCCAGCTGGGAACGGGGCGCTTGTTTGTTGTGGTGTGGCAAAAGAGCGGCAATTGCTTATGCGCCCCATGCGGAGCGGAGAATCTCAGAACAGACCCGTGATCCGGCCGTGCTCGTCCACATCGATCTTTTCCGCTGCCGGAACCTTGGGCAGACCCGGCATGGTCATGATATCGCCGGTCAGGGCCACCAGGAAACCGGCACCGGCAGAGACCTTCAGATTGCGGACTGTGATGGTGAAGCCCTTGGGGGCGCCCAGGAGCGTGGCATCGTCGGAGAAGGAGTACTGGGTTTTGGCCATGCACACCGGCAGACCGCCGAAGCCCAGATCCTCCAGTTCCCGGGCCTGCTTCCGGGCGGCGGGGGTCATGACTGCGCCGTCGGCGTGATAGATCTTGCGGGCGATCTCGTTGAGCTTTTCCTCAATGCTGGATGCCGTGTCGTAGGCAAACTGGAAGTGGTTGGGCTGCTCACAAAGGCGAATGACCTCCTGGGCCAGTGCCTCGCCGCCTGCGCCGCCCTTGGCCCACACTTCGCTCAGGGCCACCCGGACACCCAGAGCCCGGCACCGCTCCTCCACCAGCTGCAGCTCCGCGGGAGTGTCGGTGGGGAAGGCGTTGATGGCCACCACGCAGGGCAGGCCAAAGACCTGGGTGATGTTCTCCACGTGCTGGAGCAAGTTGGGGAGGCCGCGCTCCAGTGCCTCCAGGTTTTCTGCATTCAGCTCGGCCTTTGGCACGCCGCCGTGGTTTTTCAGGGCCCGCACGGTGGCTACGACGACCACGGCGCTGGGAGTCAGTCCCGCCAGACGGCACTTGATATCCAGGAACTTCTCAGCGCCCAGGTCCGCACCGAAGCCTGCTTCCGTAACCGCGTAGTCCGCCAGGCGCATGGCCATCCGGGTGGCCATGACGGAGTTGCAGCCATGGGCAATGTTGGCGAAGGGGCCGCCGTGGATGAAGGCGGGGGTGCCCTCCAGAGTCTGGACCAGGTTGGGCTTGAGGGCGTCCTTGAGCAGGGCGGCCATGGCGCCTTCGGCTTTGAGGTCGTGGGCGGTAACGGGCTTGCCGTCAAAGGTATAACCCACCACCATGCGGCCCAGCCGGGCCTTCAGGTCGGGAATGTCGGAGGCCAGGCAGAGAACCGCCATGATCTCACTGGCCACGGTGATGTCGAAGCCATCCTCCCGGGGGACGCCCTGCATCCGGCCGCCCAGGCCGTCCACAATGTTGCGCAGCTGCCGGTCGTTCATGTCCACGCACCGCTTCCAGCAGATCCGCTTGACATCAATGCCCAGAGCGTTGCCCTGCTGAATGTGGTTGTCCAGCATGGCGGCCAGCAGGTTGTTGGCCGCGCCGATGGCGTGGAAGTCACCGGTAAAGTGCAGGTTGATGTCCTCCATGGGCACCACCTGGGCATAGCCGCCGCCGGCGGCGCCGCCCTTGACGCCGAACACCGGGCCCAGGGAAGGCTCCCGCAGAGCGACCAGAGTGTTCTTTCCCAAGCGGCGCATGGCATCCGCCAGGCCCACGGTGGTGGTAGTCTTGCCCTCACCGGCGGGGGTGGGGTTGATAGCAGTGACCAGGATCAGCTTGCCGTCCGGGCGCTTGCTCTCCCGCAGCAGACGGTAGTCCACCTTGGCCTTGTATTTGCCGTAAAGCTCCAGATATTCCTCGTCCACTCCGGCAGTCTGTGCAATTTCCGTAATGGGCTTCATCGTGCAGGATTGGGCGATTTCAATGTCCGACAGATAATTCATGCTGCGGCCTCCATTTTATAAAATCTGAAAAGGTATTACTTTTTTACTTCCCTGAAAAATATATCACGAAATCTGCCGGAAGGGAAGAGCGAAAGCGCCTGGAAGCGTGCGGAATTTCATACCGTTATCATAATCTGGACTTATAGCGAGAGCAATAGACAAAATGAAGCGGCATAATGGACGCAAAAAACCGGACCGGCTGCAGCCGGTCCGGTTTGACAGGACACGAATCAGAATTCGGCGTTGCCCACGGTGCGGGGATGGGGCAGGACGTCCCGGATGTTGGAGATGCCGGTGAGGTACATGACCAGGCGCTCGAAGCCCAGGCCGAAGCCCGCATGCTTGCAGCTGCCGTAGCGGCGCAGGTCGCAGTACCACCAGTAGTCCTTGGGATTCATCCCCAGCTCCTGGATGCGGCCTTCCAGCAGCTCCAGCCGCTCTTCACGCTGGCTGCCGCCGATGATCTCGCCGATGCCGGGGACCAGGCAGTCCGCCGCGGCCACGGTCTTGCCGTCGTCGTTCATGCGCATATAGAACGCCTTGATCTCCTTGGGATAGTCGGTGACGAACACGGGCTTCTTGTAGACCTGCTCGGTGAGGTAGCGCTCATGCTCAGTCTGGAGATCGCAGCCCCAGAAGACCTTGTAGTCGAACTTGTCGTTGTTCTGCTCCAGAATCTTCACGGCCTCGGTGTAGGTCACCCGGCCGAAGTCGGAGGAGGCCACGTGCTCCAGCCGTTCCAGCAGGCCCTTATCCACGAAGCTGTTGAAGAAGGCCAGCTCGTCGGGGCAGCGCTCCATGACCCGGCGGATCACGAATTTGATCATGGCTTCCGCCACGTCCATGTCGCCCTTGAGGTCGGTGAAGGCCATTTCCGGCTCGATCATCCAGAACTCAGCGGCATGGCGCTGGGTGTTGGAGTTTTCCGCCCGGAAGGTGGGGCCGAAGGTGTAGACATCGCCGAAGGCCATGGCGAAGTTCTCGGCATTGAGCTGGCCGGAAACCGTGAGGTTGGCGGGCTTGCCGAAGAAGTCCTGGCTGAAGTCCACCTGGCCGTCCTCGGTCAGAGGCGGATTCTGGGGGTCCAGGGTGGTGACCCGGAACATCTCACCGGCACCCTCGCAGTCGCTGGCGGTGATGATGGGGGTGTGGACGTAGACGAAGCCCCGGCTCTGGAAGAACTCATGGATGGCAAACGCAGCCACGCTGCGCACCCGGAAGGCGGCGGAGAACAGGTTGGTCCGGGGCCGCAGGTGCTGGATCGTGCGCAGGAACTCCACGCTGTGGCGCTTTTTCTGGAGGGGATAGTCGGGAGAGGAGGTGCCCTCCACTTCGATATGCTGGGCCTTGAGCTCCAGAGGCTGCTTGGCCTGGGGGGTGAGGGTCACCGTGCCGGTGACGATCAGGGCGGCGCCCACATTCTGGGCGGCGATTTCCTTATAATTGTCCAGAGCGGCGGATTCCATCACCACCTGGAGGTTCTTGAAGCAGGAACCGTCGTTGAGCTCAATGAAGCCGAAGCCCTTCAGGTCCCGGATGGTGCGGACCCAGCCGCCCACGGTGACGGTCTGGCCGGAGAGCGTCTCGCTGTCGGCGAAGATCGCTGCGATTTTCGTATAACTCATGATATTCACCCGTTTTTTCTTGGTTTTGGAGCAATTCCCTCGTATTGTACTCCATTCCGTCCCACTTTACAAGAGGAAACGGGATTTTCTCCGGGAAATGGAGCCGGTTTTGTTAACGGCGGCGGACCCGGCGGATTTTATCCGCCAGCAGGATTCCGCCGCAGGCCAGGAACAGCCCGCCGCAGAACATCAGGGGAATGCTTCCCGACTGCATTCCAACGTAGAGAAGCAGCCCGGAAAGCCCCAGCCAGAGCGCCGCCAGCACGGCTGCCAACAGGGCCCGGACCACCAGGGGGACACGGCGAGAAGAAGCGCCGTGCAGCGCGCCTTCCAGAACGATTTCCAACACAATCTCCAGCAGATCCGACATCGTGGGTCCTCCTGATCATCTGCCTCATGGGCGGTTTGGTGAGGCGAGTATACCAGATGGCGGCCGGGATGGCAAGACATTCAGGAGATGGCCTCGCTGCCGATGGTGTAGCTGTTCCAGAAGCCGTCCACAGACACGGCGGTGCAGTCGCTGAAAATGTAGGCGCCCAGGCCGGAGCGCCATTTTTCCGCGTCAAACCGCACGCCGTCATACTGCGTAGAGACAGTTCCGGTCTCCATGGCGGGGAGGCTGAAGACCACCGGCTCTTCCGTTTCCCGGATGGAGAACAGGCACCCGTCCTCCCATTGCCAGAACTGAGGGCCGTCCGGATTGTCACCGAGCGGCTCGCTGGTGAGATAGCCCTGCTCCGCCAGCTCCTCGAAGGTGCCCTGAATGGGGGAAAGCCCCGTGTACTGACCGAAAGCCCACGCCACCGCCGCCTGCTCCGACTGGCTCAGGCGGGTCTGGGACAGGTCGATCCCCAGCTCCGTGATGTCGCTGTTGAGGCCGTTGTCGGTGTTCCAGAGATCCTCCAGCACGGTGAGATACAGCTCGCACAGATTGTCAAATCCCGCCGTTGTCACGGAGACGGATTCCATCCCGCCCAGCTGCATGGGATAGCTCTCCATGATGCCGCCGTCATAGGCGATGGTGGCAAGGGCGCCCACCAGGGAGCCGCCGGGGAGATCGGAAGCGGCCGGGTCCTGCGGATCGAAGTCCGCACCGTCCAGCGTCCAGGGAATGCCGTCCAGGGAGAGGGAATAGAGGCCGCTGTCCTCCTGACCGGCCAGAAGGACCGTGCTTTCCTGGACGGAGACGATGCGTCCGGTGAGGGTGGCCTGGGGAGATTCGGGTTCTTCGGCCGGTGTCTGAGGGGCCGGGGACTGGGAGGCGCAGGCGGACAGAAGCAGCGCCAGGGCCAGGGCTGCAAGTTGAATCCTGATGCGTTTCATGGGGATCCCTCCTTATGATCTTGTACTAGGTTTGTCGCTGCGGCGGGGCATTTTGTTCCGAAGCTGCTGCGGCCCAAAGGAATTTTGACCGGGACGGACGCTTGCCAAACGCGCCGGGCTTTGCTACACTGGACAGGCCGGAAACGGATTCCGGCCTGTTTGATGGGAGGACGTATATGAATACGATGCAATATCTGCCGGAGGCGGCCAACGACCGGGTGTTTGCCCTGATCGGCAGTCCCTGGGGCGTGCTGGCGGTTTGGCTGGTCATCATCAATGTGGTGACCTTTCTGGTGTTTGGAGTGGACAAATGGAAGGCCAAACGCAAGGTGCGCCGTGAGCAGGTGCGGCGGGTGCCGGAAAAGACGCTGTTTCTCCTGGCGGCGCTGGGCGGAGGCCTGGGCGCTCTGATCGGGATGCGGGTCTGGCATCATAAGACGCTCCACCGCTCCTTCCGGTACGGCATCCCGGCGATTTTGCTGGTGGAGGCCGTGGGGCTTTTTTATCTGTGGTGGCATTTTGCGGCGTAAAAAAACCGCGCCCTGGTATTTATCCAGGGCGCGGTTTCATTTTGGTAAGCGGTCAGCCTTGCTCCGACAGCCAGGCCAGAAAACTCTCCGCCGTATCCAGCTGCCGCTCGTCCAGCAGGCGCAGATACTGGGCCACACTCTCCCAGCGGGCGGTCTCCTGCCGGGCGGAACCCACCAGAAAGGTATCCGGCGTGGTGTCCAAAGCGGCGGCCAGGCGCATGACAACCTCAATGCTGGGGATGGAGAGACCTCGTTCAATGCTGGAAAGATATTTATAGCCGATTTCAGCGCGCTCTTCTACTTCGGACTGCTTTAATCCGAGGCTTTTTCTGCGGTGTGCGATTCGTTTTCCAATCAGTTTATAGTCAATATTCATACAGCATCCCCCATGAATAATAAGATAGGGATGCTGCTCGGAAAATAAACGTGTTTAAAACTGGAATCTTGCTTGACAAACGAATATTTCAAGTTTATAGTTGAATTGTCAATTTATGGAATGAAAGAAGGCGGCTGTATGTATCAGGAGATGTATACCCATCTGTTTAACGCCATGACCGATGCGCTGGAGGCCCTGGCAGCGCACAATTACGGGCAGGCGGAAACCCTGCTGCGGCAGGCCCAGCTGTGGGCGGAGGAGCGGTACCTGGAAGAGGAGCCCACCCCTTGACAAGACGGGGCCGCCGTGATATGATACCCGATAATTGTAAAAGGCTTGGAAAAGGACGCTGTCCGGTACAGGCATCAGAGAGGAACCGCCCTGGCTGCAAGCGGTTCTTGCCGGTGTGCCGGAGTCAGCCACCGCCTTGGAGCTGCCCACCGATATGTAGGCTGGGACGGGACCTCCCGTTACAGAGGACGCGAGCGGCACCGGTTTGCCCGGTGCAAGCAGGGTGGAACCGTGGAATACGTATGTTCGTATCTCACCCCTGATTTTGTCAGGGGCGGGATTTTTTTTCGCCCCGCAGCGATAAGGAGGAACCATCATGTCTGAGGAAAACAACCAGTATACCTTTGAAAATGAGGAGTATCGCCGCACGTATTGGCATACCTGCTCCCATGTGCTGGCCCAGGCCGTCAAGCGCCTCTATCCCGAGGTGAAGCTGGCCATCGGCCCGTCCATTGAAAACGGCTTCTATTATGACCTGGACTCTCCCTTCCCCATCACCCCCGAGATCATGGAGAAGATCGAGGGCGAGATGCGCAAGATCTGCAAGGAAAAGCTCAAGCTCGAGCGCTTTGAGCTGCCCCGGGAAGAGGCCATCAAGTTCATGGAGGAAAAGGGCGAGCCCTATAAGGTGGAGCTGATTCAGGATCTGCCGGAAGACGCCCACATCTCCTTCTACAAGCAGGGCGAGTTCACCGACCTGTGCGCCGGTCCCCACCTGGATTCCACCGGCCGCATCAAGGGCAACGCCATCAAGCTCACCGCCTGCAACGCCGCCTACTGGCGGGGCGACTCCAACCGGGAGACCCTGCAGAGAATCTACGGCATTGCCTTCCCGAAGAAGGAGGAGCTGGACGAATATCTCCCGCGCATCGCGGAGGCCAAAAAGCGCGCCC
>ENA-UEYL01001071-UEYL01001071.1-human-gut-metagenome-genome-assembly--contig:-NODE-1071-length-25017-cov-16.809182_pt1 | contig 25017 bp, 27 predicted proteins | sample MGYA00242941_ERZ507946 | MGnify/ENA primary metagenome ERZ507946 (study PRJEB26167, sample SAMN06115482) | human gut metagenome | host: Homo sapiens | place: China:Guizhou | collected 2015-03-11...
GCCTGGAAGGAAGTTTTGGAACGCAGAAACAACATTACTCACTGGCCAGGATAAAAGCTAGAAACAGGAAAACGGAAATGCTTTGGATTTTCTTTGGAATACATACGGCCAATGCGGTATGCATGATAGAAAAGGTTGAAAAGAAAAAAAGAGCGGCTGCATAATCAGACTAAAATAACAAAAGGAAAACAGGAGAGGTTTTTAACTTCCCCTAAAAAGACATATACATAATGTACCGTTGGGGAGAAAATATAAGAATATGTAAATAATATTCTATAAAAAAGATAGAAGACTGGAGACTTTACAGGAAAAAATTAAGAGAAAAGCTCACGTAAAGTAAAACTGTTCTCTTAATGTATAAGAAATACGGACATTTACTGAATATCCCAAATTAAGGGGAAATAATTATTTCCCCCTGACTATCTTCTTGATATCATTCAGCTTATTCAATGCCTCAATCGGAGTGAGATTATTCACATCCAAATTCAGAATCTCATCACGAATCTGGCAGAGAATCGGATCATCCAGTTGGAAGAAACTCAACTGCATCCCTCCACGGTTCTCGCTCACTTCCGTCAACGGTTTACCGGAAATTCCTTGTTGGCGGTTGTCAGATTCGAGCTGCTTCAGTATCTCATTGGCACGTTTCACAATACTTTTCGGCATACCAGCCATCTTTGCCACGTGAATACCGAAAGAGTGCTCACTACCACCCCGCTCCAGCTTACGAAGGAAGATTACCTTATTATCAACTTCTTTCACCGATACATTATAATTCTTGATACGCTTGAAAGATTTCTCCATCTCATTCAATTCATGATAATGCGTAGCAAATAATGTACGTGCTTTTGCTTTCGGATGTTCATGGATATACTCTACAATTGCCCAGGCAATGGAAATACCATCATAAGTAGAAGTACCACGACCCAATTCGTCAAATAATACCAGACTCCGGGAAGAAACATTATTCAGGATATCAGCCGCTTCATTCATCTCTACCATAAATGTAGATTCGCCGACTGATATATTATCGCTCGCTCCTACACGGGTAAATATCTTATCAACTAAACCGATATGCGCACTTTCCGCAGGAACAAACGAGCCGATTTGAGCCAATAGCGTAATCAACGCCGTCTGACGCAAAAGTGCCGACTTACCGGCCATGTTCGGACCTGTAATAATAATAATCTGCTGTGTATCGCTGTCCAACATTACATCATTGGCAATATACTTCTCACCTATCGGAAGTTGTTTTTCTATTACCGGGTGACGTCCCTGACGAATATCCAATACGTCATTATCCTCAATAATCGGACGGATATAACGATTCTCACGAGCCACATTGGCAAATGACAACAGACAGTCCAGACGTGCAATCTGATTCGCATTAATCTGTATCTGTGGAATAAACTCCATCAATGCCTGTACTAAGTCCGTATATAGCTGCGTTTCCAGAATCAGAATCTTATCTTCCGCTCCCAAAATCTTTTCTTCATATTCCTTTAGTTCCTGCGTGATATAACGTTCCGCATTAACCAGCGTCTGTTTACGAATCCACTCTTTAGGAACTTTATCTTTATGGACATTACGGACTTCGATATAATAACCGAATACGTTATTATAAGCCACTTTCAAACTCGGAATACCCGTCTCTTCGCTCTCCCGCTGTTGTATCTTTAGCAGATAATCTTTTCCTGAATAGGAGATTTGCCGCAATTCATCCAAGTCTGCGTTCACACCGTCCTGAATCACTCCACCTTTATTTATCAGTAAAGGAGGATCATTTTTAATCTCTTTGGCAATCCGGTCACGAATAGAAATACAAAGATTCAACTGTTCGCCAATGCGATTCAAGCTCGCATTATCAGCTTCCATACATGCCTGTTTTATCGGCTCAATTGCTTGCAAGGCAACTTTCAACTGAACGACTTCACGAGGCGACACACGCCCTACAGCCACTTTGGAAATAATACGTTCCAGGTCACCTATCAGATGCAGCTGTTCTTCAATCAGTTCCTTAAAATCAGGTTGGCGGAAGAAATATTCCACTACGTTCAAGCGTTCATTGATCGGTTTCTCATCCTTTAAGGGAAAAACCATCCAGCGTTTCAACAGACGAGCTCCCATTGGGCTGATCGTTCTGTCGATCACATTGAGCAGGCTACTTCCGCCATCATTCATATTACCAATCAACTCAAGGCTACGCACCGTAAACTTATCCAAACGGACGTATTTATCTTCTTCAATACGCGCCAATGAAGTGATGTGACCAATTTGCGTATGCTGCGTCATTGTCAAATACTGCAAAATAGCACCGGAAGCAATGATGCCATTCTTCAAATGCTCCACTCCGAAACCTTTCAGATTCTTCGTTTCAAAGTGTTTCAGCAGTTTCTCACGGGCAGTCGTTTCTGTAAATACCCAGTCGTCCAGCTCGAATGTAAAGAACTTGTTACCGAAATTACCTTCAAACATCAGGCGTTTGCCACGTTCAAAAAGAATTTCCTTAGGGGCAAAGTTATTCAACAGTTTGTCTATATAATCAAAAGGTCCTTCTGCAGTAAGGAATTCACCGGTAGAAATATCGAGAAAAGCAACTCCACAGGAAGCCTTTCCGAAATGAACGGCAGCCAGGAAGTTATTCTCTTTATAGTTCAGAACATTATCATTGATAGAAACACCAGGAGTAACCAATTCGGTAATACCACGCTTCACCAGCTTCTTCGTCATTTTGGGGTCTTCGAGCTGGTCGCAGATAGCGACACGTTTTCCAGCGCGAACCAGTTTCGGAAGGTAGGTATCAAGGGCATGATGAGGAAAACCTGCCATCTCGATAGTTTTTCCTTTCCCATTGGCACGTTTTGTCAGTGTGATCCCTAAAATTTCGGCTGCAACGATGGCATCCGTAGAATATGTTTCATAAAAGTCACCGCAACGAAACAGCATCACTGCATCCGGATGTTTTGCCTTCAAATCCAGAAACTGTTTCATCATCGGGGTGAGGACGATCTCTTCTTCGTTCACGGGTGTCTCCTTTTCTTTTTTATTGAGTGCATAATGTGATTATCCTTGCAAAGATAACGGTTTTTCGGCAGAGAATCAACGGTATGCTCCGATTCAATTTTCAAAATTAATGTTACATACCTTGAAATAAGGAGGACTGATTTCTTAACAAGTAGGGAAAAACTATTAAAACGTGTTATAAAACATGCTATTTTTCTTGGATAATTTGCTAATTTCCCAAGAGTCCGTATCTTTGCAATGTGTTTTTCATAGTATTAGATTTAAGGTTAACAAAGGTTGGAGCAAGGCGTTGCTCCTTTTTTTATGCCTATACGCTTGGTTTCCTGAAAAAGAATGGTATTTTTGTGAATCTTAATACCCTAAAAAAAACTGCCATGAAAAAGCTCATTACTCTTTTATTTATAAGCATACTTAGCCTTCAGGTTTATTGTTCCGCACAAGAAATATTAAAAGTGGATTATCCGGCTATCAAAGAGTACGTAACTAATCACAATACGGAGTTTCAAAAGCTCATGCAACGTTTTGAAGAAAATGATACTTTACTCACCCGGCAAGATCATGCCATGCTATATTACGGGTATTCATTCACACCAGCTTACAAAGGAAGTATGGATGATTTTCAGGATTTCCGAAAGTTGATTAAAGAAGAAAAGTATGAAGATGCTTATAATATCGGCAAAGAACTACTAAAAAAGAACCCGGTATCTCTCCAATTATTATATAATATGTACGGAATAGCCGGTTTGCTTCAAAAAGACATCCGGGAAATAAAACACTATTCAAAGAGATACGCAGCCCTGCTTACTATGATTGCGCTTACAGGTGACGGTACAAGCGAAGAAACCGCATTTAAGGTTATCTGCGTAAATGACGAATACCAACTGCTGAATATGTTATTCAAAATGGAAAACATGAAAGGTCAATCGCTAGTCAATAAATGTGATCTGATAGAGTTTGATAAATGCCAGTACTATGAAGGAAATCAAATGTATTTCGACATTAGCCGTTCCCTTGATTATATGAGTGAATTATTCGGAAAATGAAAAAAAAACTATTCTATATCACACTGATAATTGCCATACTTTGTGTTATCAGTATCTTTATCTGCGACTGGACCATCAAGAAGAATGCAGCCTCCTGCATCTATACTGAAATCAGTGATATTCCTGCAAACAATGTAGGTCTGCTTCTCGGCACCTCTCCTAAGCTGAAAAGCGGAAATAACAATTTATATTTTGACTACCGTATTTTTGCAACTCTTGAATTATACAAAGCCGGAAAGATAAATTATATCCTTATCAGTGGCGACAATCGTAAAGAAAATTATAATGAACCGGAAGAGATGAAGAAAGCACTTATGCAAAGAGGAGTCCCGGAAAAATACATTTATCTGGATTATGCAGGATTTCGCACACTCGATTCCGTTGTTCGTGCCAAAGAAGTGTTCGGACAAAGCCGACTAACAATTATTTCTCAACGTTTTCACAATGAACGAGCTATTTATTTAGCAGAAAAGAATGGAATAAACGCTATCGGTTACAACGCCAAAGACGTGAATGCTTATTCAGGACTGAAAACTAATATTCGAGAATTATTTGCAAGAGTCAAAATGTTTATTGACTTGGCAATAAACAAACAACCTCATTTTTTAGGAGACAAGATTATTATCGGAAAATAAAAACAATTATGGAACAACAAATTCAACTCAACGACCACAACAAACAGGAGTATCCTCCTATGCACACTGCGGAGCATTTATTGAATGCCACTATGGTGAAGACATTCGGTTGTCCACGCTCACGTAATGCCCATATAGAAAGGAAAAAAAGTAAATGTGACTATATTCTTTCCTCTTCTCCGACAGCGGAACAAATTCAAGCGATCGAAAATAAGGTGAACGAAGTAATCAACCAGAACTTGCCCGTAACAATTGAATTCATGACACACGAACAGGCAAAAAATATTGTAGATCTTAGCAAGTTGCCGGAAGATGCCAGCGAAACACTTCGCATCATACGTATAGGAGATTATGACGCTTGCGCTTGTATCGGGGCACACGTCTCCCATACCTCCGAAGTGGGCATTTTCAAAATCATTAGCTATGATTATGACGAAGCAAGACAAACTCTACGATTAAGATTCAAACTGGTTTAAAAGGGAAGCACAGTTTATGCAAAGAGTTTCAAACGGATTTGGAACACATTGTTTCAACCCTACTTGAAACAATGTGTTTCTCTATTTGAAACCAAGTATTTTCAAAAGATGTGCAAAGATAACGCAACCTTGTTAAAAATCAAATAGTTATAAAACATGTTTTTAGTAGGGAGGCAAAAGGAAAGCAAAAAAAAGCAGATTTGGAAAGGAGTTAGGTTACCAAATCGTAACTCCGCCAAATATGCTATAAAAAGAAGTGTAATATATTATATTTCAGCCTATTGCTTGTTTTTGCATAGTATCAGATAACTCAACAGAAAATAAATTTGTAATTAAAAAAAGTTGAGTTATGCGAAGCACATTCAAAGTATTGTTCTACACCAAGAACCAGTCAGTAAAAAATGGTAAGGCTCCGATTATGGGCCGTATTACAGTCAATGGAACCCAAGCGGGTTTCAGCAGTAAAAGAACGGTGCCCCTTTCCTTATGGGACGTAAAAGCCAACCGTGCGAAAGGCAAGTCCGAGGAGGCACGCACGCTGAATCAAGAACTTGATAACATCAAGGCGCAGATAACGAAGCACTATCAGTACATTTGCGACCATGACAGTTTTGTTACGGCCAAGAAAGTATATAACCGCTATGCAGGTTTCGCAGAGGAATGCCATACTCTTATGGTGCTCTTCAGAGAACAGCTTGAATCGTATAAAGAAAAGATTGGTAAAGGAAAAACGGAAAGCACTTACCGTGGACTGGTTGCCGACTACAAGAGTCTTTTGCTTTTCATGAAAACCAAAAAGAACATCGAGGATATAGCTATTGACGAGCTTGAAAAGTCGTTCATTGAGGATTATTACACATGGATGCTCGGCACGGCAGGCAATGCGAATGCCACCGCTTTCAACCGTGTCAATACCCTGAAATGGCTGATGTACATAGCGCAGGAAAAGGGGTGGTTGAGAGTCCATCCTTTCACATCCTTCGAATGCAAGCCGGAATACAAGAAAAGGTCTTTTCTTACTGAAGAGGAATTACAGAGAATCATCCACGTGGATCTGAAATACAAACGCCAGCGTGCCATGCGGGACATGTTTCTCTTCATGTGCTTCACCGGTCTTGCATATGCCGACCTCAGAGCCATTACTTACAACAACATCCATACCGATTCCGACGGAGGCACATGGCTGATGGGCAACCGCATAAAAACCGGAGTGGCCTATGTCGTGAAGTTATTGCCCATAGCCATTGACCTTATTGAGAAATACAGGGGTGTGGACGAGAAGAAGGATTCCCCCGATTGTGTTTTTCCTGTAGGCGAATACAACACCATGTTCCTCAGCCTCAGAATTATCGGCAAGAAGTGCGATTGCCATACCGAAGTCACCCCGCATATCGGACGTCATACATTCGCAGTTCTGGCCATTCTCAAAGGGATGCCGTTGGAAACCCTGCAAAAGGTATTAGGGCATAACTCCATCCTTTCCACACAGGTATATGCCGAGCTTATCAATCCGAAAGTGGGCGAAGATACCGACAAGCTTTGCGAGAAGATAGGCCATGTTTACAAACTGGCCGTCTAAGACCGACCAAAAGGAATGCCCCTTCAGCCGGTAGGCCGGAGGGACATTCCTTTTGTCTTTTCTTTATTTCCTGAGCCTTCGGAAATCCCGATAGTTCTTTTTTAACACCTCATACAGTCCGCTTTCGGGATAAAGAATTTTTCCACCGATGGTAGTATAGGACACCATGTTCTCATCACGCAAGGTTTGCAGTGTCCGCCGTGAGATGTGCAGTCTCTCGCATACGTCATCTCCAGTCAGGTAATGCTCATCCGCAATCGTGGGACGTATCCTTGCCGTGGCTTCCTCAGCCGCCTTACCCGCTCTCCTTATCCATTCGGTCAGTTCCTTGAACTCTTCCGAATCCTTTGTGATAATGTCTGCCATACTTATTTCCTTTTTATAAGTCCTTCACTCAATATCTCCTGAATATCCGTTTCCCGATAGAAGAATTTCCCGCCTATGTTTGAATAAGGGATAAGGCCGTTATCCCTGTAATTTTGCAGGCATCTCTTCGATATTTTCAGAGCCAGACATACCTCTTGCACATCCAATCATTTATCCGGTGCGGGTGGGGCAACCTTTTTACGGAAGTCTTCCAACTGTACCGCCAGCAGGCTGAACTGTTTCCTCATTTCCAGATACGCGCTCGTTTCGATAATAGTCAGTTCCATACATGATGTTTTTAGTTTATACACTCCAATGCTTTTTCCGGCAAAATAAGGCATACTCTCCGGTAAAAACAAATGTGCGGAATCAAAGTCGAGTTTTGGCATCCGTTGGCGCATGACTTTTAAATTAACCGTTTCTCCAGCATCCGGTTATAACTTACACGCAAGGAATCAATAAATGGAGTAGTGTCCGTACAACGGTCAAACACTTTTCCCCGTTTGGTATATAGTGCATTTATTTTAAGATGAAACATATCCTCAAAAGCTCGAATTACACTTATCACAGTCAGTTTGTCGCCATTTCTCGAACTTATTGCACCGGCAGCCATCAACGCAGCCACCAGTTCAATCAAATCACTGTCTGTACCGTTCCAAGTCAACATGATAACAGATTTATCTTTTGTATCTTTCATTATTTCCGATTTCAATTCGGGGATAATATTCCCCAATTTAAATAACTCTTTAATCATTTCTATCTCTGTATCGAGAAGAGATAATGCCTTACCGATAAACACATCGTACAAAATATGCCTTTTCTCCAACATTTGCTCCGATGCTATTTGCATAGAAACCAGCTCTATTTTGGTATAATTCAAGCGACGTAACTTCAATATTAGGTTCTCGCTTTGTGGAAGTCCTCCAAGCAGAGTTACAAAATTATCATAAGCAGCAGGCAATTCTTCCGCTACTTGTACCATGCCCTCCAAGTAGGAGGCAAATAGGTTGAAAAGGAGTGCATTTGTTAATGTTTTCATCGCATCACATTTTAGGTTTTACAAATCATCACCTCGAACTAAGTCATCATAAAAATGTTAATAGCAAGCACTATACCATTAATTGTATTGAATATAGCGTATTGATAAACAATGATATACGCATAAGAGAAATGTATCTGTACGAAAAACAAATGTAGATTATACAAAATTTGTCCGACTTTCGGACAAATTTTATATTAGGTGATATTTTTTCAATTTAAGATAAAGTGTACTTCGGCTTATTCCTAATAATCGTGCCGCTGCTGTACGATCATTATCTGTAGCATTCAATGCTTTTATAATATTATTCCGCTCTGCCCGTTCATCTTTCAATCTATACTCTTTTGGGCGTTTATTGGGTAAAAGTTCTATATCTTCTATTGTTATCCAGTCATCTTTTGCTAATAAAACAGCCCGTTTTACAACCATTCGCATTTCACGTATGTTTCCTGGCCATGAATATGACTTGAATTTTGTCTGTGTTTTCCGGTCAAAGCCTTTTACTTTTTTATTTAACTCACGATTAGCAATATCTAACATAAATTCTGCTAATGGAATAATATCTTCTGAACATTCTACCAAAAGAGGAACTTGCAACGGGAACTCATTTATGCGATGGAATAAGTCTTCTCTGAATCGTCCTTCTATTATAGCTTTCTCCAAATCTTCATTCGTTGCGGCTATCAGCCGTATGTCTACTTCTATTTCTTTCCAACCACCTATAGGACGAAAGTGTTTTTCTTGCAATGCCCGCAATAATAACATTTGCACGTTCATATTCAGATTACCTATTTCATCCAAAAATAATGTTCCATGATTAGCCCGAGCAAACATGCCTTCTTTGTCTTCTATAGCACCTGTAAATGCACCCTTTACATAGCCAAATAATTCTGATGCAGCAAGTTCTTTTGGTAATGTACCACAGTCTACAACCACAAATGGAGCATCTGCACGTTTGCTTAATGCATGAATTTGTGATGCCACCCATTCCTTTCCTGTACCGGATGCACCTCGTATTAGTACTGTCATTTCTGCTGGAGCTACAAGACGAACATAGTGCTGCAATTTTAAAGATAAAGGGCTTCGTCCCAAATAGAATGTATGTTTTGTTTTGGAGACTTTCCTTTTACGTTCTAACACTTCCTGAATAATACTAAGTCCTTTTTCCGTTTGAATCGGCTTTGGCAAATAATTTTCAGCTCCTTTTTTAATAGCATCTACAGCTCCCGGTATATCTGCATAGCCAGTCATTATAAGAAATGGAATCTGATAGCCTTCTGATTTTATCCATTCTAATAATTCCATAGCATTATTTTCTCCGAATCGAAAATCTGAAAGTACCATATCTACATCCTTCTTGCTTAAAAATAATTTTGCTGTATTCATAGATAACACATAGCGGGCATCCATACCGTGTTTTTTTAACCAAATAGCAATAATATGTGCATATGCCCGGTTATTTTCCACTATTAATATAGTTCCCATCTTTTTTCTATTTCAACTTTTCATACAATCTGTTTCTTCTTGATGAATACTGTTTTATTAACTATTTAATCCATTGGTAAAATTAAATTAGTTATTTCTCTTTTATAACTATCATTTTATTATTAGTTCGCTATATCAAACAGCGATATAGTATTAAAACAGCACATTATCAAAGTACAACGATGAAGTACAATTTATGTAAGATGTAATAGATCTTACAAAGTACCATGCCATTGATTATGAATTATCCCATATTGTAAACTAAATTCACCGAAGGGTTAGCAATTTACCCAAATTCTATTTTGAACAATAAGAGTACCATCTTTTAATTTATCACAACAAAAAGAACAGATTTAATTGTATTTTTATTTTTCTATTTTCATTCTACTTACAAGGAAAGGAGGTTTTCTCAAATCTTTCCCATTATTAAATCCTGGCAGGCGATTCCATTGTCCCAAAGTAACATATAAATAACCATTTTGTGTATAGAACATACCATCTGGCCAACCCAACAAAGGACTATTGACAAGCGTCTTGAATATTCCATCTGGAGAACGTTTTACTAAAGCCATCTGCTCATATGCGGAGAAATAAATGTTTCCGTCAGCATCTTCGGCTAACCCGTCACAAGCCGGACGGTCTCCTTCATAACGTACAGCTTTCTCCAGCGTGATTTCCGAAAGGGTGAAATCTGACAAGGAATCCGTTGCCATACTATACAGACCACGTCCGGTAATGGGAGTCCAATACAATCTACCTTTCACGAGTGCTATTCCATTGGCTCCTCCAGAGGGCAGAGTTACATTATTCGGATGATAGGCTCTCGCTTCTCCTTCCAGAAAGGCGACATATCCCTTTTGTATCACAGTAGAATAATGACCGACAAGTACTTCGCGAGATTCTCCCGTTGCAATATCTGCTACAACCAGTGAAGGAGTAGTTCCAAAAGATGAATTCGTTATGTAGGCCATGCCACTCTTACCATGGCGCAAGTCAATCCGTAAATCATTCAAATGCATGTCTTGGCGCAATACAGGACTTTTAATGACAACGGATGCTATCACCCTCCCATCGGGAGAGAAACCTACAACTTTTGCAGCCCCCTCTGGTATTCCATCTATTCCGGCACGCTTACCGTCATCAATTACCCAAATGTCTCCATTCTCATCCGTCGTCATGCCATGTGGGGACACTAACCATTCTCCATAAGGACGATCGGATGGGTAAGTCATTTCTCTGTTTGGAAACGGAACAATTTGTCCGTCCTCTTTCAATTCTGCTAAAGCATACTCTTTATGATTGTCCGCATGTCGGGGAAAACTGATGAAAATTCTCCCATCTGGGGTAATAGCTATACCCGACATGTCAGGAGCTGGAGGCATGACACGTGCGACAATTTCTAATTTTTGTGCAAGACTGCTATATGCAGTACAGCACATTAAAATAACAAAAATTATTTTCTTCATATACTTCTCTATTTTTGTTTGTAACTTACTTTAACAGAACTAATCATGTCTTTATTGACGGATGATTTGTTGAAATAACGTGTTTCAACAGGAATTGATTCCTGTTCATCTTCACCCCAATTCACAATGCCTGAAAATACTACCCGACTTTTCCAGTATAGGGTTCCTTCTACGAAAAAATGATATTTCCCTTTCGGAACCCGAACTCCATTCTGATCCGTCCCATCCCATATGTAAGTCAGTTTCCCATTACCAGGGGTTGCTCCTGTAATGGCATCCACTTGTGTATCTGTCATTTTTTCCGGGCAGGCTTTACCAACCCAGAAAGGAATGGCATCCCCACGATATTCATATCCTCCTTTTGTAGTGAAAGAGGTGGCATAAAGAGTTCGCATTAGTTTACCTTCGTCATCCTCTATCCAAATAGCATATTGGCTGGACGCAATACCTCCACGCCGAAAATCAAAAGAAATGATTAATTGCTCTTTATTATTTCCATCTGTCCCGGCCCCTTCGGTTTGTCCATTTGCAACAGTGCATCCTTGAACCGTCATACAGACAAATAATATTGTAATAACCACAATACGGATTCTCATAAATTCTTTTCTTTTATTGCTTTTATTCTAATTCTAACATAATCAATATCCCATTCTCCATTGCGATATAGATGTGTATTTCGTAAATGTTGTTCTGCCTCTACAAGGATTTCTCTCTGTAAGTCTGCTTCCATTTGTAGAAAAGGAAGCTTATTGAACATTTTAACCCAATCCGTCAGACCGTTTTCTCCGTTCTGGCAACGAGTCGGACGGTCGAACAGAATGGCATATACCACTTTAAATCCCGCCTTCTCCAGTATACTGGTATATTCACCAATTGAAGGGAAATAGAAAGAAAAGGCATAATCCATACCTCTTTTTTCAAAACTCTTTCTCAAAGAGGCATGTACCATTGCCGCGCACCCTTTTCCTCCAAATTCACAGACAAGTTGCCCATGTAATTTCAATGCCCGGTTGATCTGTCTTAATAATAGGGGCTGTCTCTCTTTATCAATCCAATGAAACACTGCATTCGAGAACAAGGCATCTGCTGGTTTCTCTATCGTGAAGTTCAACGCGTCAGCCTGCCTAAAATCCAGTACAGGGTGGTCGCAACGGGCCATGGAAAGCATCTCCTCGGACGCATCAATGCCTATGGCATGTGCTCCCCCTTCCGCCAGCCGCATGGTCAATGCGCCGTTTCCACAGCCCAAATCAATGACTGTATCCCCCGGGCAGATATCCAAAAGTTTCAATACGTCCTCACCATAGTGGTAAACAAAAGAAAAATTATCGGAGTATTTTTGTGCATCCCAAGTTATGTTCATAACTTTTCCTTATTTAGTAAAATCATAACAATTCAATCCTAAAGTTGGATTGTAAGTATGCTCTATATCCTCCTCAAATTTTTCCACTACAAACTCTCCAGCACCGTTTAATACAGCGGATAACAGGTGTCCGGCACGAGATGAATAATCTGCACTTCCTACAGTGATGTGTACATGCAGGTAAGGTTTTCCATTCATGGTAGAAATATTTCCGGTCAGATTGGATATTTCCATCTGTTCCTGGAAGGTCTTGTCTATGTACTTTTTGGTTTCCGGATTAAAGAAACGAAGAGTCACCTCGTTGATGGCACCCAATCCCGTTATATTCCCAGATTTTATTTTTCTCTCTTCACAAAATAGATTTAGGGCTTTTACTATTTCCTCACCGGTGCTGACACTGATGATATGTTTATTGCCTATTTGTTTATATGTATACATTTTACCTGCCTCCTGTGCATTACTTTCCAATGCCATTAAGTTAAACAATAAGATTATAGCGCATAATAACCGATTCATGATATACTTCTTATTAATCCGTTAAAAAAACAATTGAGCTTTCAGTTCCGGTCGCTGGTCCTGATGCCAATAGGGATAAGGTTTAGGTTGCCTACTTGCTTCTTCCAAACGCTTAATCTGTTCTTCAGACAAATTCCAGCCAACAGCTCCCAAGTTCTGTTTCAAGTGCTCTTCCGTACGTGCACCTATAACCAAACTGCACACGGTAGGACGTTGCAACAGCCAGTTGAGTGCCACTTGTGCAACTGTCTTTCCGGTTTCGGAAGCAACCTCATCCAATACATCCACGATGTTGTATAACAATTCATAGGATACGATATTATCACGTACAGGTACACCTCCGTTAGCTACACGTCCATCTGCCGGTATAGAAGTATCCCGATGATATTTTCCTCCCAAACGTCCTGCTGCAAGAGGACTCCAAATGAATGTTCCCACCTGTTGGTCTACACCCAACGGCATCAGTTCCCATTCGAAATCTCGGTTCAGGAGCGAGTAATACACTTGATGTGCCACGTATTTATGCCAACCATACTTTTCTGAAACTGCCAATGACTTCATCAAATGCCAACCGGAAAAGTTAGAACAGCCTATGTAACCAACTTTACCGCTACTCACCAGGTCATCCAAGGCGCGTAGTGTCTCCTCAACTGGTGTGTTGGCATCGAAACCGTGTATATAATAAAGGTCGATATGGTCCGTACCAAGCCGTTTCAGACTGGCTTCGCAAGCCCGGATGATATGATACCTCGAAGATCCGGTAGCATTCCGGTCATTGTCGCTCATAGGAAAAGTTCCTTTCGTAGCCAGCAGCATCCGATTGCGTTTTCCAGTGATGGCCTTTCCCAATATTTCTTCCGCTAACCCACGGGAGTACATATCTGCCGTATCAAACATATTCAGACCGGCATCCAGACATATATCCACCATACGTGTAGCCTCAGACACATCTGTGTGTCCCCATCCTTCAAATCCATGTGTACCACCGAAGGTGGCAGTTCCCAAAGTCAATGCCGGAACAAAAAGTCCGGTTCCATTCAATTTTCTATATTCCATTGTATATAAAATTAAAGATAATTATTTAAACTAATAATAGCAATACCGACAAGCAGGTAACCGCAGTTGTGAAATAGCGGAATCCTTTCTCCGGCAGTTTTTTTACTAATGCAACTCCCAACACACCGCCTATAATGACAAAAGGAATGGTACAGGCATCCAAAATCAGTGAGGAGGTGGTAATATTGCCCCATGCAAATACCTGCACAGGAATCTTTAGGTAGTTGATGACCAAGAAGAACCAAGCGTTCGTCCCTACAAAATTATATTTGGGCATCTTGACCGACAATAGGTAAATAGCCATCACAGGCCCCGCTGCATTGCCTATCATTGTAGTGAAGCCACCCAGCAGTCCGAATAAAGGTCCGTACCACCAATAGGAGGAAAGCGTATTTTCCTTACCTTTCCAATCCGACCAGAACATCACGAGCAGTACAACTAAAAGACAGCCGCCCATTAGGTGCTTGAATTCGGCAGGAGGAACCAGTCGGTCAACAAATAGTGCGACGGCAAATCCAGCCAGAGCGGAAGGCAATAATTTCAGTACATACCTCCATTCGGCAATCCTGCGATAATACAGGACGGCTATCAAATCAGCCACGCATAAGATGGGCAGTATCAACCCGGTAGAAGGCTTTGCTCCAAAATTCATTGCCATCATTGGTACAGCAAGCAAGCTGATACCTTGAATACCGGTTTTAGACATACCGATAAGCAGGGCAGACAAAAACAATATTCCCCAGTCGAAAGGCGACTGTATCCACATTGAAAAGTCCATTATCTTAATTATAATCCAAGTACCTTTTTGAGTTCGTTACGCATGACTTCAGCATCCACATCCACACCTGTCCAGTATTTCACGGCTATTACAGCTTGATTGACAAGCATATTCATACCTGGAAGTACATGGTGACATCCACGTGCTATTGCATCCTTGACAAAATGGGTGTATGCAGGGTTAGGGATGCAGTCAGCCACGACCATGTGAGGCAGAAGGGTGTCAGAATCCATGTTCAAACGCTGATCCACATTCGGATAAAGCCCTACGGAAGTAGCATTGATCACGATGTCCGTGTCGGCCGGAATCCGGTAAGAATGATTCCACAAGACAAAGTCCGCCTTGGCGGGTGTCTTACCGTTCAATAAATCGGCCAGTTCCTGCCCTGCATCATCTATGTTCAAAATAGTAATGGATGCAGCTCCCGCCAAAGCCATTTCTACACTGATGGCACGTGCAGCACCACCAGCTCCGAATAGTACTACCTTCTTGCCCGGAATGGAAGTGACGTCCGAAATGGCTTTCACAAAGCCTTTCCCATCCGTATTTTCACCTCTGGTCCTTCTGTCTTTTCCAATAATGACCGTGTTGACAGCCCCAATAATTTTAGCAGAGTCTCCCAACTCGTCCAGATATTGTATAACCTTAATCTTGTTGGGAATGGAACAGTTGAATCCTCTCCAGCCCATGGCCTTAGCTCCGTTTACGGCAGCTTCCAGATTATCCGGCCCCACCTCACAGTTGATATATCTGTAGTGCATATCATGATGTTTGAAAGCGGCTTCCATGATAGCCACAGTAGGATTTTCGGACGCGGGTTTTGCAAATGAACCGACCAATTCCGGCAAAAAATCAGGAGTCGGAGTGTAATTTTTTAAATCATTGATACTCATAATCGGATAATTATATTGGTTACTAAATTCTACAATATCAGGAAGGTGGGACATTGTGCCGTCATCATTAGTCAACTCGCACAATACAGCACAAGGTGCAAGTCCTGCCAATTTCATCAATTCGACGCTTCCTTCCGTATGCCCGTCACGCTCTTTCAACCCTCCAGGGCAAGCGATTAAAGGAAAGACATGGCCCGGATGATGCAATGATTCCGGTGTGGCCCTTTCGTCAATGGCAGTCTTTATTGTACAAATACGGTCGGCAGCCGACACGCCAGTAGTCACACCCTCTGCCGCCTCGATAGATATAGTGAACGCTGTACCGTATATACTGGTATTATTGGTGACCATCAGTGGTAAGTCAAGCTGTTTAGCCTTCTCTTTTGTGAGACAAAGGCAGACAATACCGCTACAATGCCGTATCATCAATGCCATGTCCTTTTCGGTCATCTTCTGTGCAGAAAAAATCAAATCGCCTTCATTTTCCCGGTTTTCATCGTCCACCAACAATACACCACGACCTTCTGTAATGGCCTTTATGCCATTAAGCACCCTTTGGTGGCTATTTCCAAATTTTGATAACAAATCCTTCCTGCTCATTTCATTCTATTCAGTCAGTTTTTCACAAAATTCTATTTTCTCTCCATTGGGACCGAGTATCGTAAAGAACTTTACCCCATGTTCCCAAAAAGGTAGGTATTGCACCTTCTCATCCAGCATCTTATGTCCGGCACCTTTCATGTTCTCGAACAGGAGGTCAATCCCAGTAACATTCAACGCTATGTGGTCTATCGCTCCGGATTTACCTGCCGCCTGCCTGTTCTCGTAAATTTCCATCACCAGATTTCCCAGTTGCAGGAAAGCCACGGCTTCGCCATTGTTCGGGTTAACTGTCTGCCAGACCGGTTCAAAACCGAGGCTCCGGTAGAATTGCATACTTTTTCCAATGTCGTTTGTCGGAATACCGACATGTTGTATTCCTGTAATCTTTGTTTTCATCTCCATAGTTTATTGCTTATTAAAAAAAGTTTTTCTGATTACTGACAGTACCCCTCCTACATCGTTGGACGGGGCTATATAGCGTGCGTAACGCTTCAACTCCTCCGAAGCATTTTCCATTGCATAGCTGTAAACAACAGACTGAAGCATTTCGGCATCGTTCATCTGATCACCGAAAGCCATACACTCGTCCGGCATTACGGAAAAATACGATTGAATTAGTTTCAAGGCATTGCCCTTATTCGCATCCCGATGGCTTACATCCAGCCAGTTCGATCCGGAAACAACCACTTTCAAGCTATTATTGAAATGCTCCAAGACGGGATAGCTGTTTATAGCAGAACCTCGGAAATCGTAAACAGCTATTTTCAGAAATTTGTCATCTGTGACATCCGTCAAATCCGGTACGACATTACATTTCTCATAATAAGTATATGCCTGCTTTACAAAATCCGGGTGGCAGTCTTCTATATATGCCTTGTTCTTTCCGCATAAAACGGGATAAGCTCCCTCTATTTTCCGAACTTCACGTATGACTTCACGGGCTTTTTCTGCGGGAACATCCACTATTAGCAGTTCTTGGGAATTGAAAAGGACATAAGTTCCGTTTTCTGCTATAAATATGATTTTATCTTTTATGGAGCTGAAAAGTTTCAGTAAGTTGTAATATTGTCTGCCACTTGCAGCAACAAACATTATATCTTCACTACTTAAATCTTTAAACACAGTGAAAAACTCCGGATTCAGTATTCCATTTGAATCCAAGAGTGTACCGTCCATATCGGATACTATCAGTTTTATGGGTTTCTTATTCATACCTCTAAATATCAATCTTTTGACTTTGCAAAGTTAGGGTGTATTTTTAATACAAAATTCTATTATATTTGCTAAATACTTTCTTATATTTGCAAGAACAAAAAAAGAAGAAAAATATGGGCATACTGGAACGTAAAATTATCCATGAACGAACAACATTGTGTAGCCACATTCCTTATCCTCAATTCGTATTACCTCGTCATAAGCACGTAGAATATGAGCTTATGCTGTTTACTCGGGGAAGTGGAAAACAGTTTGTTGGAGAAGGAGTTCTCGACTATCTGCAGGGCGACATTACACTTATCGGTAGTAATGTACCGCATTTGCATCTTTGCAATGCCAAACTGAATCCTACGATGGACTTTGAACCAAGTGCCGGAGAAGCCTTGCAGTTTCATCCAATGATATTTCCTTTTAACTTGGAAGAGATACCTGATTATCAATTTATTTATCAGTTGCTTCAGAAGAGCCAATATGGGATACGTTTTTATGATAAAGAATTATTCGAGGAATTAAGGCAACGATTCCAAGAAATTGATCATTATGAATATACCCATCGGATAATAGCCCTCTTTCAAATCTTGGAACGGTTATCCGCATGTAAAAACACGAAGGTTTTGTCCAGTACAGCATGCAGTAGTACTAATTCTACCGTAGAATCCAATGAACCTGTTAGTAAAGTATATACCTATTTATTTAACCATTATAAGGAGAAAATCACATTGAGAGAAATTGCCGATTACGTCAAGCAAAATCCATCAGCACTATGTCGATATTTTCGGCAACGGACAGATAAAAGCATTTTCCAATGCCTTGCGGAAATTAGAGTAGAACACGCTTGTAAGTTACTATCATATTCTAATTTGAGCGTCTCTCAAATAGCCTACGAATCAGGGTATAATAATGTCCCATATTTTATCAAACAATTTGAGAGCATAACTCAATGGACTCCGAAAGAATATCGTACTCAAATAGAAAAATTATAAAAATACTTTAGAATAAAAAGGAAAAACGTTGTAGCCTCAGTTTAATTCCTTTTGAGAATATCTTTTTGAAAAAGTTTAATTACTTATAGTAATATACTGATTGAGACGATAGCAATCCTCTCGAATCTTGCTATATTTCCTTATCTCTTTTTCTTCATATAACAATTTCCTCATTTTTATTACCCCGTCATGACTTCCCCTTGCATGGTTCAGGGTGCGAAGCTACGGCCGGGGCCCCTAAAAATCTGCAAGGCCGCTCCGCGCCCTACAGGTTTTGGCGAAAATTTTTCAATCCGTCCAGTGGGGCGGTTGAAAATTTTTCACCAAAAGCCTTGCATATTTTCTCCCCGTCCGTATCTGCCCCCTGAAACGAGCAAGGTGAAGCCACCGACAAGGCATAAAAAAAAAGTCAATGTTATGAAAAAGAGAACAGAAATACAGCAAGATTTGAAACGAGGCTTCGGCTCCGCTCCAACCGGCATAAAAATTTTGGTGAAGTGGTTGCTGGTCGGTTTCGGTACGTATGTGACGGTGCGTTTCGTGTGTGCCTTCATCGGTGGTGTGGCGACGGGTTTAGGCGGTATTCTGCCCACATTGGTAGTTTTGGCGGTGGTGGTTTTCCTCATCCGTGCCGTGTGGCGCATTCTTTCCGCTATCCTTTTCCTTTCCGTTCTTCTCCTTTTCATCATCCTTTTTTGCGTGATACTCTGAACCGAAATATTAATCATTAAAGCAATTCATTATGAACAAAGTACATTTATTGGGTGCGAACAGAAGCTATGACAGAGACGAACAGACCGTTTCAGTCAATCAAGTGGTAATGCTGGAAGGTTACAGCTACGACAGCTATGTAGTGTATGAAGTAAGCCGCAGCCAGTGGGGAATAATCTATCATCTTATCAATTTGCGGACATACGAGTTTCATACTTCCAACCTTATCCGACCCTTGTCGGAAAAATTCGGAATAGGCATGTATTATGACGATGTGAACCCCAAGTTTTTGGATCCGTTGGAAACAGCCGCCTTGCTTACCAAAGCGAGGGAGAAGAAAACGGAGGATAGCAGAAAAGCGGAGGAAGAACGGCAGAGGAACGGACACACCGCAAAAATCGGAGCGGAACGCTTGCGCCCCCTTATCCCATCGGATGCGAAAGCCATCATTGTCGGTGAACTACGGGTGAGCGAGTGTGACAGCTATACGGACTACTACGACTACCGTATAGAGAGAACCGTGATTTTAGGCTTTTCCACCCATACACGGAACCTTTTTTCCGAAATGCGTAAATATGCCGCTAATTTTGAGGGAACGGCTTATCTGGCAGAAAACGACAAGGAATACGAACACCGTGAGAATTACAGCATGGGGGACGGCATGTATTTGGGACGCAACAAGTACAGCGGCTGGACGGTTTCAAAAGAGCGGATTTATGACCTTGAAAAGTTCATCGAACGATACGCCCACACCGCAGGGAATGAAGCCAACATTTGTCTGAAAGCACCGCAAAGGGAAGCCGAAGCGCAGCAGCCGACAACATCCGCAGACCTCTCAACGCTCAATCTTGAAATTGTGGAATACAGCGAAAAGGCGATAGCCGTATTCGGGGACACCAAGCCGATAAAGGAAGTTTTGAAAGGCTTGAACGGTCTGTTCCGTGCGAACCTCACCCACAACGGTGAAAGGCGTGCAGGATGGATTTACAGCAGGAAGCAGGAACGGAAAGTACGTGAGACACTCGCAACGTATGCCAACGCATAGAGACGGAAAAGGCAGGGAGGTTTGTTCCGCCCTGCCTATCGAAAGTAATTCAATCAATATCAACCCATTAAAATTTATAGTTATGAAAACGAACAAGAATGCACGGAAGAACAACAAAGTTCAGAAATCAGAGAAAGAAACGACAGTAAAAGTAACCGCTTTGGCAATCATCCCCAAGCCAATGACGTTAATCTGTGGGCAGGACATACCCACAACTGCCGGAGTGACGGAAGCACCCGAAACGGCAACCGTTCCCACCGTTGTGGAAGAAATACCGCAGCAAGCTACGCCCAAGACACCTCTTGCAACGGCAACGGCTGAAACAGACCTTGACATCACAGCCGTACACCCAAGTGCGGACAACCACCGCAAGACGTTCAATGACACATCCTTGCAGGAACTTGCGGACAACATTCGGGAAGTGGGAGTCTTGCAGGCCATTGCCGTACGTACACGCACGGCAGGCGGTTACGAAATCATCTACGGCGAACGCCGCTACCGTGCCTCACTGCTTGCAGGAGCAAAGACTATAAAGGCAACCATATACGACCATATAACGGACGATGAAGCGGAGGACATGTCACTAAGCGAGAACTTACAGCGTGAGCAGGTACGCCCCACCGAGGAAGCGAGAGCCTTCAAACGCCTGCTTGAAAAGGGCAGGTACGACATGTATTCACTCGTCAGCCGCTTCGGACGGAGCGAGAGGTATATCTATACACGTTTGAAACTGAACGAATTGTATGCGCCTATCGGTGAACTGCTGGATAACGGGACAATCACCGTCAGTGTGGCCGAGGAAATAAGCACCTATGAAGCCAATATCCAAAAGGACGTGTACGAGAACCACCTGAAGCAGGGCAATAGGGACGATTGGAGCGGTTACACGCTCAATCTGTTCAAGAAACATTTTGAGAAATACTACACAACCGACCTTGAGCAATACAAGTTCGACAAGACGGAATGCAAGGCGTGTGCACACAACGCAGCCAATTACAACCTTTTTGCCGAACATAACGGGTGCGGACATTGTACCAACCGCAAATGTCTGGAAGCCAAGAACGCAGCGCATGTGGCAAAAGAAACGGAGAAACTGTTGAAATCCGACCCGAAGCTGGTGATCGCCCGACTTTATTACGGAAGCCGTAACGACACGGCACTCCAAAAATTGAACAAGAAAGGGCATGAAATCAAAGAATTCGACTATAACGTGTCGGCAAGGGAATTTCCCAAAGCACCCGAAGCACCGCAAAAGGAGCAGTTCTCCGAACCGACAGAATATGAACAAGCGGTACAGACCTTTGAACAGAAAAACGAGGAATACGCCCAAAAAATGGAAGAACTCAACCGTAAAAAGGAAGAGGGCAGGATAAAGACGTACGTCAAAGTGGGACAGACAGAACCCGAACTTTGCTATGTGGAGATAAACAGGAAGGAAACCGCCCCCGTCACCATTGGAACATTGCAGGAGCGGGACAAGCGTTTCAAACAAATCTCCACCGAGAAGATTATTGCCGATATGAAAAAGATAGTCCGTGAGAACGACTATCCCGAAAGTCCGTTTACGCAGTACGAGGACGGAATGCTTTATTTCATCATGCTGACCAAACTGCAAAGAAAGCATTATCCGCTCTGCGGCATCAAAGACCAGCCGATGCTGTTGGACGAGAAGCAGCGCATGAAGATTGTAGCCAAACTGACGGATGCACAAAGGACGGTCATCAAACGCGATTTCATCATCCACTCCCTCTGCGAGGACGGCTACGGAGACAATAACGCATCCAAGCTGCTGAGGGACTTCGCAAACATGCACTTCCCCGACCTGTATGGACTTGCCAAAGCCACCCACGAGGAAGAATATCAGAAAAGGCACGAACGTTTAGAAGATAGGATAAAGGAGATGAAGAAAGCGGAAAAGGCGGCAGCGAAAAAGGATGAAAAGCAAAAAGTTTCCCCTGCATTGCCCCATGACGATAAGGCCGCTTGAATGTATAGTATTGAAAGGTGAAATTTTTCACCTTTCAATACCCGATCCGATTTTTTATGTAACCTTATAAGATTGTAACATTATGGAGAAAAAAAAGAAATGATTAATATCATCAAACAATTTGCGTGTTCTTTGGCAGAAAAGGGACTGATAGACAAGTACGGAAAATTGCCCGAACAACTGATGACTGAAAGAGGAACATATCGTTCAAAGTATCAGGATGAATTTAACAAGCTATACGATAAATACGAAGACAGACTTATCCATTTATCGGGAAAGAATGCGGATGAACTGTTCGTATGTGAGTAACTATTTTATGTGCCGGGACTATTATCCGGCACATATTTTTTCCGTATTGAAAGAACAAAGGGCGGACGCCCCCACCCACACCGCCACCGTAATTATCATCCCAACCGTGAATATATGAAATACATAAGAATCTCCCCGAATGTGGAATACTCCACAGACATGGATTTTTTCCTTGAGAACCAGATACTCTGTATTGTGGACAAGGAAGGCACGAAGTTTTGCAGTCTGATAGAAAACAAACTGTTCATGCGTTCCAAGAACCGCCGCATCAGCAAACGGATGCAGGAGCACATCATGCGTGAAATCCATAGTGACATCTGCCGTCTGTGCTATGGCGGGGAACCGGTGGACTGACCTGCCACACCCCACACCTGAATACCTTCCGTTAAAAAACCGGGCGACCATTACGTGATTGCCCGACTTTTTTCTACTCTTACGCAGTTGAATAAAATATCAAGAAAATTATAAGATTAGAAATGGTTGAATGATAACATATAAGAACAGCCTTTAGCTGTTTAGTTAGGCAGGTCTCTGTCCATTTATCCGTTTTGTTTGATAGCTATTTAGCTACAAAGCTATCTGTCTATTCAGCTATATAGCTATTTAGCTATTTAGCTATCCGGTTGTCTATGTAAGCAGCCGCTTAATAATCCGTTCTCCTATTCATCTACCCGAGTATCTGTTTGACTATACATCATTATATATGTATGGCTGTATAAGCGGATAGGCAGCCTTATGAACGCTTGCCTGAAAACATACTTAATCGAATAGCTGTTCAAAAAGAAAACTACCCGGACATTTATTCAGATAACCGTTTTTTCATCTATCCGAATAAACAGCTGAATGGCTATCCGGCTGCAAATAAACCTCAAAAGAGCTATTCATAATTCCAAAGTCATTTATTGGCGGTTGTTGGCGGGAACCGCCATAATGCGCGGACAGAAAAAACTATTTACCTTTGTCGCCAGGAGAACGCAGCCCGTTCTCGGAAGAGAACGTAAGACAAATGTTTCAGACCTTTAATCCGGCCCGACCGGATTTTAATATGCGTCAGCATATAGCGAGGTGTACTTTGGGGCCCTCACTTGAAGTTCAGGCCCTCAAAGTCCCGGCCCGAAAGGTCTTTCGGGGTAAAGGTTCTCCCAAGTCGAACCTTCTAAAATATTTATGTCATGAAGAAAAGAATGCTTGTAAGAAACGAAGCAGGGCACAAAGTGCTCGCGGACCCACGGGTGCATCGCTACTCTGTGCGGTTGAGCAGTGAGGAAAATGAAAAATTCCTCACGATGTTTGAGCAATCGGGTATGAAGAACAAGGCCGAATTTATCTTTGCACGCATCTTCGGCTGAGAGTTCAAGGTGGTGAAAATTGATAAGGAAGCGCAGGAATACTACGCCCAACTCACAGCTTTCTATCAGCAATTCCGCAGGATAGGAAACAATTATAACCAATGTGTAAAGACTATCCACACTATTTACGGGGAGAAGAAATCGCTTGCGTTTCTCTATAAACTCGCCGAAGAAACCCGTAAACTGGAAGAAATATGCAGGCAGGTTATCGAGCTTACAAAGCGGTACGAGAAAGAGTATCTCACTAAAAAGGAATAGCAGTTAGTATTACATTGGATTTTGTTGTTCTAAATCCATAAAAATGACTATCTTTGTATTAACAGTTCTTTTTACAAATAAAATAGGAAACAATGGCAAATATTAGATTAAATATACTTCCCATAAAAAATAAACAGTTTTCTTTTAAAGTCTATCGAAAATTGAAATTAGAAGGAGATAAGAAAGAAGATAATACTTGGCTGTATAATTTACCTCAAGACATGGATATAAATGAGTATAGATCATATTGGATTTCGTTTATACCCAAAAATGAATTTGAAGAATATATTGTTGACTCAAATATGTCTATTGGTTTATCAAAAAAATACATATTTGAACAACTAGTAAAAGCTTTAAATGTTAATAAGCCAAAATTCGAATTTAAGGTAAAAAGATTGTTTACAGACTGTTTTGTAGATTTTATAATCAATAAATACGAAAAAGGAAACAAGATAATATATATGTGTCCATATTATTTAGAAGAACAAAATACATATGGATTTATTATTGATTTTAAATTTTCGAAGAACATTGATGTCCTATTTGATAAAGAAGTTCAGAAATTAAGTTTAAGTCTGGATGTCAATGGACGCAGTAATAAAAATTATTACTCAGATAAATTTAGAATTGTTCAAAACTTTATAACGGAAGTCTATGAGGGTATACAAAATATAGGTACTGAAGATGAGCCTATAGAAATAAGTCCTAACTTAGTTGAAACAACAGTCTTTCATTTGAATAAAAAAGAATATATTTTTAGTAATAATAATATATCAAGCTCTCGATGTCAAGGGATAAGAAATTATGGCGCATATAAAAATATTTCTAAAGAAGTAAC
>ENA-UEYL01001074-UEYL01001074.1-human-gut-metagenome-genome-assembly--contig:-NODE-1074-length-24947-cov-4.145436_pt1 | contig 24947 bp, 34 predicted proteins | sample MGYA00242941_ERZ507946 | MGnify/ENA primary metagenome ERZ507946 (study PRJEB26167, sample SAMN06115482) | human gut metagenome | host: Homo sapiens | place: China:Guizhou | collected 2015-03-11...
GGAATGGACCCACACACGCCCTCACAACTCACAGTCCCCTGTCCCCGAGATTCAGGGCCAGGCCAAACACGGCAAGCACAAGGCAAACCCCATTATTCCCGGCACGTCGGGCGCTGACCTGAAGGTATTTCACTCCAAGCCCTTCCCCACTACCTCTCTTCTGGACACCGACCTTGGCCTGGATAATCTGAGCAACGATCTGCCCGCCGCCGACCTTGAGGACCTGGAAGAGCTGTAACCGATGCAATCCCGCCCCACAAAGGGGCGGGACTTTTTTGCTCCACAAGCCTAATCAAAAGGGCAGCTCACCCTCGTCATCCTGCTCTGCAAATTCCTGGGCAGGCGGTTCTGGAAGGCTGCGCTCATCGGCGTTGCCCTCGCTGGGAGGTGCTGTCTTGGCTCCGGCAAAGTAGATCTGATCGGCCACTACCTCGGCAGTGCGGCGTTTGGCACCCTCTTTATCCGTCCAGTCCCGGATCTGGAGCCGACCCTCCACCACAGCCAGCTGGCCCTTGCGAAAATATTGCTGGACAAACTTAGCCTTGGCGTTCCAGGCTGCCACCTCGATCCAGTCGGTGGGCCGTCGGCCTGTGGCCTGATCCACAAAGTCCCGGTCCACCGCCAGAGAGAAAGAGGCCATCGGCGTACCGCTCTGAGTGTACCGCACCTCTGGGTCTCGCCCCAGGCGACCCATAAGGATGATTTTATTCAGCATCCGCGGCCTCCTTATCGTTTATAGCTCTGATTTCATCGAATGTAGGGAAATATCTTCTAGCAACCAAAGTCAGAAGTTCCAGAATAGCCGGGTCATTCGTTTTGATCGGTTGCCCACAGAAGGGACATGGATCACCGAATTTCAGCATGGTCAAAAGTCCTCCTCTTCTGCATAACCAAAGGGGCACGAATCGCAACTCAAAGGTCCGTCTTCATCCACTTCCTCACATGGACGTGACTCTGGCCCATCCATGGGGAATCCACACTTGTATATGATCATGTAAAATTCTCCTTCATCCATTCCTCCCGGATCTTTCCCTGAAGGTGCATACATTCTTCCGGTTTATTTATCCTGGAGCGCTGGCAACAATGTCTGTCCCACTTTCGCCAGGTCATCCCGCTGGACCAAATGAAGTGCATCCCCGGGGCCTCCCCACAGCAGTTGCAGCAGGACTGGCCCCGGCAAGGCACTGTACACGGTTCAAGCCGTACGGGTGGCTGGTTCATGGCTTACCTTTTTCAACTTACTAGGTTTTGTCTGGGTCGCCTTGGCCTTCTGATCCGCAAACCAAGGAGTCAAAATCTCCCGTTCCAAACGGTCGCAGAAGTCCCGCACCTTTTGGGGGATTTTGTGACGGTACTGCTTTCGATCTCCATGGTGTTCATTTCCGTAGCCGTGCAGCTGGATCTCCACCGGGATTGCCTTGGTCATGTTAATCTGCAAGGTGTAATAGCTGCGCTCCGGCCGGCGGTAATGCCGGACAAAGAAGATAGGCTTTCCGGAACAATGCTCACTTCCATAGGTCCCGACACAGTGCCGCAGGGTCTTTCCCTCGGCCACAAGATCCTCCTCTGTCCTCGGAAGCACCACGCACAATTCGCCGTCTGTCCACTCCAATTCCCGGTACTTGATAAAGGTGCTGGTAAAGCCCAACTGGTAGGAGGCTTTTGCACGGCCTGTCCAAAACTGAGCGATCCGATCATGGGCAGCCAGCAGATCCCGGGGCCAGAGGGTCTCCTCGGTCTCCGCCAATTCCGCGTCCCGCATCATTTTGCGGTAGTCGATCAGCAGCTGCACACCGTCTTGAAGGACATCATGCTTTTCCAGATACCGCACCACCCGGGCCGGGACAAGATCTGTCCATCCGGCGGCAACCATTTCCAGCAGGTGCCCCACAGCCTTGCTGCCGATGCGCTCCCGGCAATGCTCAAACTCCAAAGCGTCAGCTTCCGGGAATTGACGATGGTATCTGTCCCAACATGCCGCATCCTCAGACTCCCAATTCTTTTTACGGATCTCACGGAATGCTGTTTTGCTCATGTGCAGCATTCTGTGCGGCTTGACCTCCATCCAGTCCACCCATGGAATAGGCGGTGCATCGCACAGGTCCGCCTTGGTTGCCGCACAGTCAAGCTGCCTGTCGATGGCTGCGGCAACAGCTCCAGCAAGGCCCTGCCGCATCAGGTTTTCCACCTGCGGGTATCTCTCCCACACATGAAGATATGCCCCAGGCCAGCAGCCTTCCGCGCCAATGTACTCGTCCAGGGCAGTTTTTTCTCCCGTATGTCCATCCAGGTCCGGCCCATAGTTAAAGGTCCAACCGCCCACCTTTCGGTGGTTCTCAGCCTCCCAGGAATAATACAGAAGCTGCATCGGGTCTCTGGAATAGGTACATGGGACCCATACCGCCTCCTTCACATCCCCGCTGCGCATCTCAGCCCGGAACCGGCGCACCTTTCCATCCAAATCCACGACCAGGGCCGCATAGGGCACAAAGTTCGTTGTATCGCTCCCAATGTCATCCTGCCAGCGGCGGACCAACCAGTACATCACCGCTGTGTACCGGTCGACGTTTACCACCTCGGCCTGGAGGACCTGAAAGGTCCGTCCGTGTCGGAGCTCCGAGCGGTGCGTGACCTCCGCAGTGGTCCAGCAGCGTGGGCAGGTGATGGTTTCGCCATTGAAATACACACTTGCGTCTAGGCCAGGCTCTGCATACCCTTCATATGTCTGCCCATCCGGCCCCTCTGTCAGGACAATGCCGCCCTGGTAATAGCCGGCGATAAAATCCTCCCCGCAGTTGCTGCAAGTGCAGCGGGCACCCCAGCGGCGCATTCTTGACCGTTCCCAGTGCGCCCATTCCTCCGGACCCATAGTCTGCTGAATCTCATCTGCCAGCTCCACAGACTCCCGGTGGTACAGAACCAAGGGATAGCCAAGCGCATTGCTGTCGTAAACATCCATCAAGGTTTCCGTCTTAAGCGCACCGCTGGGCTGGACCGGAAGTTTTGCGGCAAGTCCTTTCCAGTTCTTGTCCATTGCCGCCACCTCACAGGAAGTCCGCAAGATTGAGGACCTTGGTGGCATTCACGCCAGCGAAACCGGACGGCGTACCAAGGCCATAAAACTCCCGCAGAATCTCCTCCGCTTCTGCCGGACTGACACAGGAAAAGCCGCCGCTTTTGTGACTGTCTGCAAAGGCCTTGATTTTCTTCTCTGCCTGGACGATTCCCATGCTGAGATTCTCCAGATCCTTTGCCAGCAGTTCCGCGCTCTCCGGCTCCCGCCGGCAAATATCCTTCAGCTGCTCCGCCACCATCCAGGGTGCGGAACGCTCCTTGACCTGGCGCTGCTGCTCATTCAGCAGTGCAATAGCCCGCTCAATCATTCCGCACACCTCCCGATCACCTCTGCCAGGGCCCGCAGGGCCTTTTCCACGCCCTGGGCGGCGGTTTGGTCGGCCCGCCCCCGCAGCTTGAGGAGGATACCCCGCATTTTGTTGGCCTGGTCCTGGGCTTGCTGGAATAATACCTGAAAGGTGGCCATGTCTTCGTCGGAGGCCAGCACCGCGTTTTTTCGAGCCCGCTCCGAGTCCTGAAGCTGGGCCTGGGTCCGTTCCAGAGCGTCCTGGGCCTCCTTGGCCTGCGCCTCGGCTTTTTTCTGTCGTTCCTTGGCGCGGTCCAGCTTGGCCTGCATCTCAGCTACAGCGTCTGCACGAGCTTTCTCCAGAGCCTCCGGATCTGCCACAGTCTCCACGGCCACATCCACTGGCCGGTTTTTCAGCTCAGCCAGCTCCTCTTCCAGTTTGGCAGCATCATGTAAAGCCCGCTCCCGATCTTCCCGCGCACCGGTCAACCGGGCGTTGAGAAGGGCCATATCCTCGGCCATCTTAGCCCGGGCCTGCTCGGCGGTATTGGCTTCTTCCTTGGCTTCCTCCGCAGCTTTGCGAGCCTCATCACGTTCCCGGATGGCTTGCTCCAACTGGCGGGCACTCATATCGATGACGTTATGATCCTCCATGAACTGCTCCCGCTCCTCAGCCGGCAGGGCCAACAGCGTCAAGGCTTTAGAGGCGCCCAAATCGGCAAGCGTCTGCCGATTTGTCCATTCCCTGGCCAGGCGCATGAAGTTCCGGGCAGTTCTCTCCGAAAACTCCACCCGCTCATTGAGCCAGGGCAGCCATTCCCCATGGGGCAGCATGTCCTTGGCCTCGATGAGGCACCGGCCAATGGTGAGGATGGCCTCTCCCCCGGTCCGCTTGGCATCCAGGATCTCCCCGGTGATGGCCTCGATAGTGCGCCCCTCATCGGGCCTTGCCATAGTCTGGGCGATGATCCGCCCCAAATCCGGCTTACTCATGGACCATGCCCTCCTTCTCCAGTAGTTCAGCCACCCACGCCCGGTAGTCCCGGGCGGCGGAGCACCAGGGGCTCCAGGCCTGGACGGCCCGGCCCGCCCAGCTGGACTCGGGTACCTTGTCGGTGCGGCGGATCACGGTGTCAAAGATGGGGACCGGGCACTCCTCCCGCAGGGTGGTCATAGCGTCGTCTACCACCGGGGCCCGGTGCCACTGGTTAAAGAGCACCCCCGCCACCCGCAGAGTGGGCTGGATAGAGCGCAGGTCATCGATCTGCTCCACCAGGCCGGCCACTCCCACGGTGGAGCACACGTCGGACAGCACGGGGATGATGATGGCATCGCTGGCCAAGATGGCGGAGACACAGGCGGTGGACAGGTTGGGCGGGCAGTCGATGACGATCACGTCGTAGCTCTCGTCCTCCTCCACGGCTTCCCGCAGATCCCGCAGTTCACGGAAGGAACGGCCGGAGTCGGAGGTCACCGCCTCCAGATCCAGGGCCCACAGGTCTTCCGAGGCGGGCAGCACGTCCAGGCCCTCTACGTCGGTATGTACGGTCAGTTCGTCGTAACAGATAGCATAGCCCCGGAGCAGCGCCCCCAGGCCCGCATATTCTCCCTTGGGCAGGAGGATGCCGGTGGCGTTGGCCTGCCCGTCGGCATCGATGAGCAGCACCCGCATGCGGCAACTGGTGGCCAACACATAGGCCAAATTCACGGCGGTGGTGGTCTTGCCCACCCCGCCCTTGCGGTTAACAATGGCAAAAGTTCTCACAGTGATAACTCCTCTCAATTTTTTGGGATAATCTGAAATGCCTCCCGGATGGTGCGGCCTCCCACCTGGCCCTCGGCTACGTAGTAACGGCCCTTGGGATGGAGGTAGACCACCTTGCCCCGCACCGCCCCGGTGCGTGCCTGTACACTCTCCGATCCCTGGCCGTGGACCCAGCAGTCCGGGAGGAATGGAATGGGATCTCCCACCTTCACGACGCGTCACCTCCCTCGTCAAAGGGCAGCGGTCCATCGTCCGCCAGGGTAGTAAAGGTCATCTGCTTGTATTCCGGCTCCCGGCGCACCGGCTTGTCCACCACGCTGGGCTTGAAGCGCTGGTGCGCGCCGTCAAAGACCAGGTAGACGATGCCGCCCGCCTCGCCGTCCTTGTTTTTGGCGATTTTGAGGCAGCGGCGGCTGCGGGGGTTGTTGGGCTCTTCCTTGTACAGCAGCAGAACTCCGTCGGCATCCTGCTCGATCTGGCCGGACTGGCGCAGGGAGTGCAGCCCCGGGGCCTTCTCGTTCTCTCCGCCCTTCTGGGGTCTGGAGAGCTGGGACAGCGCGCACACGGTGATGCCTGTAGTCTGGGCCATCACATGCAGGTCCTTGGAGATCTGGGTCACCTGTTCCACGTCGCTGCGCCGCCGGTCATCTGGAGCAATGAGCTGCAAATAGTCGATGTAGATGATATCGTACCGTCTCGCCAGGGCCAGAGCCTGAATATCCACCACGGAGAGGCCGCCCGCCTGGATAATCTCCAGCTTACGGCCTACCATGGCACTGCTGCGGTACTCAATTTCCCTCCAGTCCGCGTCCTGGAGGGTATGCTCTTTGATCCGGCCGAAATCTACCCCGCACACGGCGGTGACGGTACGGTCCATGATCTTGTCCGGGTGGGTCTCCAGGGAGAAGTACCCAACCCGCTTGTCCTTGGCCTGGGTCCAGGCCAGCTGGAGAGACAGCGCTGTCTTGCCCGCGCTGGGATAGCCGCCCAGCACCACAAAGTCGCCGTACTCGCACCGGAAGGTGCCATCCACCTTCTCCATCCCCCAGGGAATCAAGTTGGCGGGTTGGCGCTGGCGCTCGTAGAAGTTTAGAAGGCCCTGCTCCATGCTCACGATCTTCACCCCGGGCCGTTCACCCAGGAGCCTCTGCTGCTGCTGAGCAATAACCTGGGCATCCTCCAGAGATACGCAGCTCACCATGCTGGATGCCAGGCTCTTGAGCCTCAGAAGTTTGGATTGCTCCACCAGGATATCCAGGTAGATATCCACGTTGGCAGAGGTTGGCGTCTCGTCCATCAGTTCCACCAGCATAGTCACATACTGGGGGCCGACCCGATCCTTAACCGTTACCGGGTCGATAGGCTTTCCGGCCTGAAAAAGATCCCGGCAGGCCTTGAACAAAGTCCGGTACTCTCCGGTGTAGTCCTCCTCCCTGGTCCGGTGAAGGACGGTGCCGGCTACTTTGTCACCGTCCAGCAACATGGAGCCGATCACCGAGCGCTGCGCGTCATAGTATTGACTCATAGCAGGTAGGTCCCCTCCTCCTCCAGCACCCGGGCTGACCCACCCTGGGCATCCTGAGTGCGGGTTGGCAGAGGCTTGTCCTCATCCGTCCACCGGCGGCCATTGAGCCAGGTGGAGGCATAGGGAATCCCAATGCCACGCTGCCACTCCTCGCTTGCCATCTGACGCTTGAGGGCGCGGGCCATAACCACCAGCAGCGCGTCGTCCGGCTTCAGCTTGTCCCAGGCTTTGATGGCCGCCTGTTTGGACCGGCCGCATGGATACGCAGCCCAGAAGTCCGCAAACCGCTCCGGCTTCCAGTCCGGAGCCTCTTTCGGGGCATTGGACCGCTTGCCGCGCTTTTTCGCTGGCTCGCCCCCCTTGGGGGGATTATAGGGGGGATATTCTACTGTACTATTACTTGTATTATTCTCTCCGCCATTTTTACGGGGAGGTCCCCCTAATTTTGCGGGGACCCTCCCCGCATTTTTAAGGGGAGGGGGTACAGCGGAGCCAGGTGGCCCGCAGATCCAGATCTTCCGGCATAAGACCTCCTGGTTCTCTGGATCCCGCTCCACCTCCATACGGATGTGGCCCCGGTCTCTCAGCTGCTTGAGCAACCCCTCCACGGTCCGCTTGGAAATGCCCAGGGTCTCAGCCAGTCGGGCATTCCAGGCCCAACAGTAGCCCTCAGCCTGGGCCAAGGCGGACAGCTCTCCATATAGTAGCTTGGCATTGGGCCTCAGGGTGTGGTCGTCCCGCACCCGGGCCGGGATCACGGAGTATAAACTCCGGTATATCTCCCCCATCTCAAATCACCTCTTGTGTTTCTCACGGTGGTGTGCTATCATACAAGTGTTCTCACGGTGGGCTCCGCCCATCGGCCCGGGGGTCGGCAAAGCCCTCGGGCATTTTTTATGCCATGACAGCCGCCCAGTAGGTCAAACCGGCCAGAACGGCCGCCACTAGGGACAGCCCGCAAATGAACCATTCCAGCGCCTCGTACAACACAGGATGTTCCCGTCTCAATCTGTCCCACCACATCAGCAGTCCTCCAGAACGTCCAAAAGCTGGTTCATCTGGTAGATCACCTCCACCGATGCTCCCTCCTGGATAGCCTCTTTTTGCAGGCGGCGCACCCGCTCAGACAGCGTGAGCGTCTGCTGCTCCCGCAGGTAGATGCCGTCGTCGCTTCCGATAACCTCAATGGGCGTGCCCTCCTGCCAGCCCAGCTGTTCCCGGATGCTCTTAGGGATCACCACCCGCCCCAGCGGATCCATTCTGCGAATGATCGCGGTCATAAAAATCCTCCCATTCTCTGCCCCACCGGCCATCGGTGGGGCGTTTCTTATGTAATGCTTCTTGGGCGTCTCACCCATGGCCTTGGCTTGAGCCCAGGCCCCGGGCGGCCATCATCTTGCGCATCTCCGCTCGATAGAGGATCTCGTTGAATTTGGCGTCTGCCCGGTCCTTGTCCTCCTGGGTGAAATTCTTGCAATAGGTGTCGTAGATCTCCACATGGGCCCCATTGGGCGTATCGAACGACATGGCGAGATCGTCAGGATTTGCCGGCATAATATCGCCTCCTCACGAAAGTCTATTCCCTTGACAGTCTGTCCTATTCCTTGCTTTCTACGCCGCAGAGCCCAAGCTCCATGCCGCACTGGACCAGGTCTTTCAGCTCGGCCACGATGGCGTCAAACTCCGCCCGCTCCTCCTGGTCAATCCGGCCGTCCTCAGCGATCTCCAGAAGGCGCTCCACTGAATGGGTACTGGAAAACCGGTTGAGTCGGTTGTAGAGCCGCACAGCGGACTCCATCAGACTGCGGGGCTGTACGGCGGGTACCACATGGGCCATAAAAGCGTTGGTCTCCCGGATGTGCTGGATACCAAGGGGAATGTTGTTGTACACCGTGGACATGCGGTCCACCACATCATTGGGCGGCAACCTCTGCCCTGTCTCATAGTCGGCCAGAGATCGAACCGAAACGCCCAGCAGCTCTGCCGCATGTTCCTGGGTAAATCCGGCTGCACGACGGGCTGATTTGTAGATGTTCATGTATTTTTCCGGCATGGGAACTCCCTCCTTTTTGGGGTAGAATTATTAAGCAGAGGTGCGGCCAGGGGGCTCCCGGCCATACAGCGCGTCGATGGAGCAGCCGAAGAGGTCGGCCAGCAAGGGAAGCTTGGCTGCTCTGGGTAAGATACGGCCACTTTCCCACGCCGAAACCGTGGTGGAGTCCACGCCCATCTTTTCCGCCAGCTCTTTGCTGGAAAGCCCCAGCTTCTCGCGGTACTCTTTGATCTTCATCCGTCCGCCTCCTCTCTATGGCATTTCTTGATTTTAAATCATGGCTGTGATACTATGGATTCACTCACAGTCACATCCAATTTTAGTTTCAAATAACTCTCTACGATTTTACGTTGAATAATAAAAGGGTGTATGTCATGCCAGAAATCAACGACATTGACGCAGACATTTTACGTTTTATAAGGGCTCATGAGCCTACAAGTCTCGACTCCATCATAAGTGGACTCCCCAATATTTCGGCAGTTGGCTTTCGCGTGAAGCAAATGTGTTCCAGTGGCCGTTATCATACCCCTGGCACTAAGGATAGAAACGACTGGTTCATCACGCAGGACACTCGAACCTTCCGGGACGGTACTTTCCTAAAAGAGGAATACTTGGACGCTTACCGTCTGACGGATCTAGGAAAGAAAGTCTTACAGGATCATGAGTATTCAGAAAAAAAGCACCGGCGGGAACTCTGGCTGAAAAACGCCTGGATTCCGATTATTGTTGCATTTGTAACCACTTTATTAACAAATTACATGCTGCCGAAGCTGCCGCAGATAATAGAATAGTTGAGCCATACTCTTGCCAAAACTTCTTCATGACATATCCCCCCTCTCATTTGACTTTAAATCACTTGCTGTGAGTAAATCATAAATCTGTAATCACGGATTGTCAATCAGTTTTTCCGTATTTACTTATTTTATCCGTAATCACGAATTCTTTATATAATAGGAGTGGTGCCCTTTGGATGCCAATGTTTTTGTGCAAAATATCAAACTACTTTGTGAAAAAAAAGGCGTTAAGCCAACCAACGCTTGCAAAGAAAGTGGTGTAGGTGCCAGCTTTATTTCTGACATCAACCGCGGCCAAACCCCATCAGTAGCCAAGGTACAGATGCTAGCAGACTACTTGGGTGTAACCACCAGCGAACTGCTGGGCGAAAAAATAGAGCCCGGCAGTGATGCCGGACCCCCGTCAGAGAATGAATTGATTTTCAGATCACTTCCTCCAGAGCTTCAGGAGGAGGCGCTGCGCTACATGCGCTATTTGGCTCAGACCGCTGCACAGCAGCAAGAGCCAAAGAAACCTGTTGAGGAGTGAGCAGGCGCTCCAGCGCCCGAAATTCTTGGATGCGGCGTGCAGGATCATCGTCCATTCTATCGCTCCTCTCTACCACTATTCTGTTTGACAATTATAGTACGTTTGTTCTATTATTTCAATAGAGGAAAAAAATTTTGTGTCCATATTGGACATATAAGAGGTGACAAAAATGGATACTGCCCGTGAATACCGCGCTTTTACCAAGCCCGCTGAGCTGCATAAAGCAATCAACACACTTCGCGGTATCATAGCTGGAATCACAACTGATACAACAGTTGACCAATCCGAAATACAAGAGTTGACCCATTGGTGTGAACTACATAACCATCTCCGAGACCGCCACCCTTTTTCTGAAATTCTCCCGGTGGTTGAACGGGCCTGCGAGGACGGAGTCATCACAGAAGATGAGTCCAAGGACATTTTGTGGGTTTGCAGCAGTTTTGCTGATAGCGGCGCCTACTACGACGCTGTAACGTCTACCATTCAATTTTTATCTGGTATGATTCATGGCATCATGGCAGACGGAGAGATCAGCGATAAAGAAGTTGATGCACTGAATGCTTGGATCAAAGCCAATGATTTTCTAAGCGGAACCTACCCATTTGATGAGCTCAACAGCCTTTTGAGTTCTATTTTGGAAGACAAAAAAATTGATGAAGATGAGCGAAACACTCTGTTGGCATTTTTCAGCAACATCATCGAGTTCAAAAATTCCTTTAATCTGATTGAACGCGATTTTGTGGACCTTAGAGAAAAATATTCTGTTGATGGAATCTGCGCCAGCTGCCCCGAGGTCGTTCTGGAAGGGAAAACATTCTGTTTTACCGGGGAATCCTATCGTGCTACTCGTAAAGAGATTTCCGAAATTGTTACTCAGTTTGGTGGAGCATTTAGGAATAATGTTTCCAGTAAAACAGATTATCTGATTGTAGGTAACGCAGGCAATCCATGCTGGGCCTATGCCTGTTATGGACGAAAAATCGAGGAGGCCATGGAGCTGCGCAAAAATGGCGGTCATATCGTGATCGTAAATGAGACCGACTTTTGGGATACAGTTGAGGATCTTCAAGCTGGAATTTCGTAAGTTATTGAAAGAATATCCGTTAGTACAGCAAAGAAGCCGCCCCACTGGGCGGCTTCTCAAAACAAAGAAATATTACGGTTCAGATAACAACGTCAATGTATACGGTTTGGTTAGATCGGCGGAAGGAAGATCATCGACTGAGAGACAAGCAAACAGCTCCAGCGCCTCAGAAAGGCAACAGTCGCTGCGCTTCTCCCCTTTTATTGCTGTTCCGTCCATCGACGTGTATGAAAAAGAGATTTGAATCTGTCCGCTGCGCTTTTCGTGCCTCGGACTTAAATCAATATATTTCTCCATGCTTTCCCACCTTTTTGAAACGAGTTGGTTGTATGCGTACGTTTGATAATTCCCATGGAACCGATAAATACATCCTTCCGCTGCTTTTGGATGATCCAGAGTATGAAGTCAGAGCTTCTATCTCCAACATGTTTACCTACTTGGATGATTTTATGAATACGCTGATGCTGGAGCTGGAGCGGATACAAGAAGACAACCAGAAACTAGAAAAGTTGCGCAATAAACGGGTTGAGAAATTAGAAGACCGCTTGTGCTTCACAGCGCTTTGGGCTGACTATTACTTTTTCCTAAATACGGTTGAGCGGACCTATCGACTGGCAAAGGAACTATATAAAAAATTGGGGGAATATGATAAAGAACGTCAAATAGATCAAAGTATCTCGTATTTTAATGCGAGGAGAATACGCAATAAAGTCGAACACCTTTATGAAAATCTATCTGATGAGCATAAACAATTTTATTCCCAGCATAGATCTATGGGCCCAAAAAATGAGATAACCATAGATGGCATATCGTTCTCAGCCAGCGAAGATTCTTTGCAATTATTATACCAAGTTTATGATGACATATCAAATATTATAAAGGAAAAGTACATAAATCCGTCCAAAAAAGTTGTAGATAGAATATGGAGCAGAATTGAAAGATAGTAGGCTCTATTACACAGAAGCCGCCCTCTTCGGGCGGCTTCTCAAACCCCCACCATTCGAACATTCGTTTTGTTATGACAGGAGGCCCGCCATGCCCGAACTCTATGATATCTATCTGAGAAAATCCCGGGCCGACCGGGACGCGGAGGCCAACGGCGGCGGGGACACCCTGCTGCGCCACCGCACGGCCCTGCTGGAGCTGGCCCGGCGGATGGATCTGACCATCTTCCACATCTTCGAGGAGGTGGTCTCCGGAGAGAGCATCGCCAACCGCCCAGAGATGCAGAAGCTCCTGGCCGAGGTGGAGGGCGGCTCCATCGCCGGCGTGCTGGTCATGGAGGTGGAGCGTCTGGCCCGCGGCAACACCCGGGACCAGGGCATCGTAGCCGAGACATTCCAGTATTCCAACACAAAGATCATTACACCTCTGAAGATCTATGACCCTGCCGACGAGTCAGACCAGGAGTATTTTGAGTTTGGCCTGTTCATGTCCCGCCGGGAGTATAAAACCATCAACCGCCGGCTCCAGCGGGGGCGCATGGCCTCTCTCCAGGAGGGGAAATACATTGCCGCCGCCGCTCCGTACGGCTATGAACGGGTAAAGATCAAAGGGGCCAAGGGTTACACTCTCGCTATCGTGGAGGACCGGGCCCAAGTCGTGCGGCATATCTATGACATGTATATCAACGGCCTGCTCCAGCCGGATGGCAGCCTTCGGAACATCGGCAGCAGCGTCATTGCCAAGCAGCTGGACCGGGAGGGCATCCCCTCCCCTTCCGGCGGCCGGTGGGCTCCCTATACGGTGCGGGATATTTTAAGCAATCCAACTTACGCCGGGTTTATCCGCTGGTCCTGGCGGCCCACCGTGCGCAAGGTGGTGGACGGCGTGCTGGTAGAAACCCGGCCAGTGAACAAGGCCATGGCCCTCACGGACGGGCTCCACCCTGCCATCATCCCCCGGGATCAGTGGCAGCGGGCCCAGGATATCATGGCCTCCAGGGCCTATCTGCCCATGCCGGGCAACCGAACCATGGTCAATCCACTGGCTGGTCTGGTCTACTGCGAACAATGCGGCCGCAGCCTGGTGCGCACAAAGGGACGCCGTGGGAACGCCAAAGACATGCTCATGTGTCCAAATAAGGACTGTACCTGCAAGGGCAGCACCCTGGACGAGGTGGAGGGGGTGCTGATCCACAGCCTGGAGCGCTGGCTCCAGGCTTATCGGCTCAAGGTAAAGCCCGTAAAGGGCCCTAGGAAGCGCTCTAACACCTCCCACTTGGAGCGCACCCTGGATGCCGCCCGCCGGGAACGGGACACCCTGGCGGGCCAGAAGGGGCGGCTCTACGACCTTCTGGAGCAGGGGGTCTATACCATCGACGTGTTTACCCAGCGCCAGTTCGAGTTGGCCACCCGGATCTCTGCTGCTGAACAGGCCATCCAGGAGGCCAAGCAGCAGCTGGACGCGGAACGCCAGCTGGATGAGCTGCGCCTGAGCATCATCCCCAGGGTGGAGCGCCTGCTGGACGTATACCAGCAGCTGGAGACCCCGCAGGAGAAAAATGAGATGCTCAAGACCTGTCTGGAACGAGTCGAGTACCGGAAAACGATAGGTGGCCGTTATACCCAGAGCGATATGGCGCTGAAACTCTACCCCAAAATCATCCCCGTCTCCTCTCATCCTTGATTTTTGATGGAGCATTGTTGTAAAATAAAGAAAAAGCCGCCCGATCTGGGCGGCTTTTATCTTAGGTGGGGTTATACTTATGGGCCTCCCATGGCGGTGGCCCCCCTCGATCAGGTCACCCGGGTGGTAGACTACGCTTTGAGCGAAATCCCGAGGGAAAAAATCTGGATGGGCATACCCAACTACGGCTACGACTGGAAGGTACCCTATCAAAAGGGTACCATAGCCCGGTCTATTTCCAACCAGCAGGCCATCGATCTGGCTCAGAAACACTATGCCGCCATCCGCTTTGACTCCGCCGCCCAGTCCCCCTGGTTTCGGTATGTGGATGGGGATGGCCAGGAGCACGAGGTTTGGTTTGAGGACGCCCGGAGCATACGCGCCAAGCTGGAACTGGCCCACAGACGGGGGCTCTACGGGGTGAGCTACTGGAACCTGATGCGCCCCTTCCCCCAGAACTGGGTCCTGCTCACCACTCTCTACGAAATCGAAGACTAGGGCTGGATTTTTCCCGGAACATGGAGTAAAATGACGGAGTAAAAATTTCCCCACAAAGGAGAACTGAGAATTATGTCCGTGGAAGTTGGAATCAAGGGCCGCGCCGAAGACGTGGTCAGCGAGAAGAACACCGCCCAGGCCGCCTGCTCCGGCGCTCTGCCTGTATTCGGCACCCCCTTTATGACCGCTCTGATGGAGAAGGCCGCCTGGACCTCCATCGCCCCCTACCTGGCCCCCGGCGAGAGCACCGTGGGCACCAAGCTGGACGTGAGCCACGACTCCGCCTCCCCCATCGGCATCAAGGTGTGGGCTGAGAGCGAGGTCACCGAGGTGGACGGCAAGCGCATTGAGCTGAAGGTCGCCGCCTACGACGAAAAGGGCATGATCGGCCACGGTACCCACCAGCGCTTCATTGTCACCGACGAGCGCTTCCTGACCAAGACCGCCAAGAAGCTGGAGGGCTGAGCGATGTCCATCGAGCGGGTGCGGGCCTACTTTAAGGAGTTGGGCCGAGAGGGCGATATTCTGGAATTCCCCGTCTCCAGCGCCACGGTGGAACTGGCCGCCCAGGCGGTGGGCGTGATCCCCGCCCGGATCGCCAAGACCCTCTCCTTCCTGGTGGACGGCAAGTGCGTGCTTATCGTGGCCGCGGGAGATGCCAAGGTGGACAACAGCAAGTACAAGGGTCTGTTCCACACCAAGGCCAAGATGCTTACCCCGGAGCAGGCCGTGGAGATGACCGGCCACGCCGTGGGCGGCGTGTGTCCCTTCGCCAACCCGGAAGGAGTGGAGACCTACCTGGACGTGTCTCTCCAGCGCTTTGACACGGTATTCCCCGCCGCAGGCAGCTCCAACTCCGCCATCGAGCTCACCTGCAAAGAGCTGGAGGAGTACTCCCACAGCCGGGGCTGGATCGATGTATGCAAAGCCTGGCAGGATAACTCGAACCAGTGACATAGTCACTGGTTCGACACTGGATGCACGAAAGCTTTGCCTCGATTTCTTCCGAAATTGTCGGCAAATCTTTCGTGAGAAGTGTCATTTCCGACGCGCATGTCGCCGGAAATGACGGATTTTGTTTTATTCTGCCGCTTCCGGCGGCAGAACTCCTTGCAGGAGGGCTTTGTCTATGACCTGTCACGTTCCCCGTCTGCTGCTGGCCGCTCCGGCCAGCGGCAGCGGTAAAACCACCCTCACCTGCGCTCTGCTGCGGGTGCTGGAGCGCCGGGGGCTTGCTCCCTGCGCCTTCAAGTGCGGGCCGGACTACATCGACCCCATGTTTCACCGCAGCGTGTTGGGGCTGCCCAGCCGAAATCTGGACCTGTTTTTTTCCTCTCCCGATGAAGTGCGGCGCAATCTGGCTCTGGGAGCTCAGGGCCGGGGCGCGGCAGTCATCGAGGGTGTTATGGGCTATTATGATGGGGTAGGAGGGGGCGAGCGGGCCAGCAGCTGGCACGTGGCCCAGGTTACCCAAACCCCGACCATTTTGGTGGCGGAGCCGAAAGGCTCCGGCCTTACCCTGGCGGCGGTCTTGCAGGGACTTGCCCGGTTCCGTCAGCCCAGCCAGGTGGCGGGGGTGCTCCTCAATGGGACCACTCCTGCCATGGCTGCCCGGCTCAGCCAGGACATCCAGCGGGAAACCGGGCTGCCCATGTTAGGCTGTCTGCCCCGGCTGCCTGAGTGCTCTATCCCCAGCCGCCACCTGGGACTCTATACCCCGGGGGAGATCCAGGACCTGGGAGAGCGGGTGGAGAAGCTGGCGGATGCTTTAGAACAATACGCCGACGTAGACCGATTGCTGGAGCTTGCACAGTCCGCGCCACCTTTGGAGATTCCGGAAGAGCAGGAGGCACTAGAGGTGCCTGCCGGGATACTGGCAGTAGCTTGGGACGAAGCTTTCTGCTTCTACTACCAGGAGAATCTGGAACTCTTAAAGCGCTGCGGCCTAGCTATCGTAAAGTTTAGTCCCTTGTCAGATAAACAGCTTCCGGAGGGTACCTGCGGGGTCTATCTGGGGGGCGGCTATCCAGAGCTGTATGCCCAAATGCTCAGCGAAAATGTCTCTATGAGGAAGGCTCTGCGTGAAGCTGCCGAGGCGGACATGCCTATTTTAGCCGAGTGCGGAGGATTCCTCTACTTGCAGCAGACCCTGGAGGATTCCCAGGGCAAGGCCTGGCCCATGGCTGGAATTTTGGAGGGAGCCGGATACCGAACCGGGCAGCTGCAGCGCTTTGGATATGTGACGCTGCACTCCCAGGAGGACAGTGCCTATCTGCGCTCTGGGGAGACCGTGGCCGCCCACGAGTTTCACCGCTGGGACTGTACCCGGAACGGACAAGCCTGTCTGGCTCAAAAGCCGGAGAGTGAGAAACACTGGAATTGCATGGCTTGTAAGGGGAATCTGCTTGCCGGATTTCCTCACTTATATCTGCCGTCCTGCCCCCAAGTGGCCCGGCGGTTTTCCGACGCCTGCCGCCGGTGGAAGGAGAGATGATTATGGAACTGGAAGAACTGCTGGCTGCCATTACCCCGGCGGATCAAAGCGCCATGGATGGCTGCCGGAAAAACTGGGATGCCATTGCCAAGCCGCTCAACGGCTTGGGCCATCTGGAGGAGATGCTGGTGCGGGTGGCAGGAGCCACCGGAAAAACGGATCTGTCCCTGGGTACTAAAGCAGTGGCCGTGTTCTGTGCCGACAATGGGGTTGTAGCCCAGGGAGTGACCCAGACCGGGCAGGAGGTCACCTTGGCGGTGGCCAAAGCTTTAGGCGAGGGGTGTTCCTCGGTGTGCCACATGGCCCGGGTAGCGGGAGCGAAGGTAGTCCCAGTGGATGTGGGTATACTGGCCCATGCCCCTGTGCCCGGAGTGCGGGATTTATCTGTCCGCCCAGGTACTGCCGACATGACAAAAGGTCCCGCCATGAGCCGGGAAGAGGCCCAGACTGCCCTGATGGCCGGGGCACAGATCGCCATGGAGCTGGATGACCAGGATATCGCCCTGCTGGCGGCGGGGGAGATGGGCATCGGCAACACCACCACCACCGCAGCGGTGACCAGCGTGCTGCTGGATCTTCCCCCCTCGGTGACCGCTGGGCGTGGGGCGGGTCTGTCTGACGCCGGCCTGGTGCACAAGGTGACGGTCATCCAGCGGGCCTTGGTACAGAACCAACCAAACCGAAAAGATCCTCTGGATGTTTTAAGTAAAGTGGGCGGGCTTGACGTCGCTGCTATGACAGGGTTCTACCTGGGAGCAGCGGCTCGAAATCGGCCGGTGCTGCTGGACGGAGCCATCTCCTGTGCGGCGGCTCTGCTGGCGGTGCGCCTGTGCCCCAACGCCCGAAAGGCCATGCTGGCCAGCCACCGTCCTGCGGAGCCCTGCGGGCAGCTTCTGCTCCAGGAATTGGGGTTGGAGCCGGTTCTGGATGCTGGGCTCCACCTGGGAGAGGGCACCGGCGCAGTGGCGGCCATGCCCCTGCTGGACATGGCCCTGTCTGTGTATCAGAATATGTCCACCTTCTACCATATGGGGATCGAGGCCTATCAGCCTGACGGCCGGGCGGTGTCCGGCCCTGCCCGAGCGGGGGTAACCCCCTGAGGGCCCTGGTTCTGGGGGGCTCTGCTTGCGGGAAGAGCAGCTGGGCGGAAGATCTGGCCTGCCGTCTGGGCGGTCCCCTGGTCTATCTGGCCACCATGGAACCCTGGGGACAGGAGGGAGCGGAGCGTATCGCCCGCCACCGCCAGGCCCGAGCAGGCAAAGGGTTTACGACCTTGGAACAGCCCCGGAATTTGGAGACCTGTTCCATTCCATCCCACGCCACTGTTTTGCTAGAGGACCTGGGCAATCTAGTGGCCAACGAGATATTTTCCGGCAAAGCCGTGGACAAAAACGCTGCTTTGGCGGCTTTAGAACGGGGTCTGACTGCGTTGGAGGGCAAAGCGGAGCACTTGGTAGTGGTGGGCAACGATCTCTTCCGGGACGGGGAGGACTACCCCCCGGAGACCATGGCCTATCTGGATGTGCTCTCCCAGGTTCAGACCAATTTATCAAAACGCTATGACCTTGTGGCCGAGCTGGTGTGCGGTATCCCGGTTATTTGGAAAGGGGAGATGGTATGAAGTGGCTGCGGGCTGTGGGCATGTCTTTTGCCCTCTACTCCCGGGTGCCCATGCCGCCTCTGGATTGGGAGAGTGAGAGCCGCCGTCTCACACTGTACGTCTTTCCCCTGGTAGGTCTGGCAGTGAGCGCAGCCTGGGCCGTCTGGCTGGCCCTGTGTTGGGCGCTGGAGCTGGGTACCGTCCTGCGGGCGGTGGGGATGACTCTGTTGCCTATTTTGGTCACCGGTGGCATCCACATGGACGGCTTCTGTGACGTATGTGATGCCCTGGCCTCCCACCAGAGCCGGGAACGGAAGCTGGAGATTTTGAAGGACTCCCGGGTGGGAGCTTTTGCCGTTTTGGGCTGTGTGTGCTATCTGTTGGCCTTGTTTGGCCTATGGTGTGAAGCAAAATTCCCTGACATAAATACCCTGGGTGCGGCATGTCTGCTGCCGCTCTACAGCCGGTGCCTGTCGGGCTGGGGAGCCTTACGTCTGCCCAACGCCCGGGGGGATGGCATGCTCTCAGCGGTAACCGGGACGGGCTTCCCCTGGAGCCTGGTGCTGGGCGGGATACTATGTGTCCTGGCACTGGGGGTGTTGAACCCCTGGTATCTGCTGTCGGCAGCAGCGGGACTGGCCGTCTACTTCTATTACAAGCATACTGCCCTTAAGGAGTTCGGCGGAGTGACCGGCGATCTGGCTGGGTGGTTTTTGCAGCTGTGTGAGCTGGGATGTCTGGCGGGGCTGGTATTGGCACAGCGTCTGGAGGCGGTGTTATGATTTTGATTATCGGCGGCCGGGGAGCAGGTAAGCGGGAGTTTGCCAGGACTTTGGGCTGTGATCCGGGAAAAACCTTGTCCGCCCTCCACGAGATGGAGCCGCTGCCCCATCTGAAAGAGCTGCTGAACTATGAGGCGGTGATCTGCGACGAGGTGGGCTGCGGAGTGGTGCCGATGGAGCGCCATGACCGGGAGCGCCGGGAGTCCATCGGACGGCTGTGCTGTCAGCTGGCCCAAGAGGCCCAGGCCGTATACCGTCTCCAGTGCGGTCTGGCCATGCGTCTGAAATAAAGAAAGGAAAAGGAGCCAACCATGGAATTTGTTCTCATCCGGCACAGTCTGACGCCGGGTAATTTGGAAAAACAATATGTGGGGTCCACGGACCAACCCTTGGCCCCGGAGGGGGAGGAGTTGGCCCGGGAGCGCCGGGAGCGTATGCCGGAGGTGGACGGCCTTTGGGTGTCTCCTTTGAAGCGCTGCCGCCAGACGGCGGAGCTCCTGTTTCCCGGTATGGAGCAGCGCATCGTTCCGGACCTTCAGGAGTGTGACTTCGGGGACTATGAGTGCAAGACCTGGGAGGAGCTGAAGGACGAGGAAATCTATCGCGCCTGGATCGGCGGGGACATGACCGTCACTTTCCCCCATGGGGAGTCCATGGAGCACTTCATTGCCCGCTGCCGCCGTGGCATCCAGACCGTGGCCAAGGAGGCCAAGGCTATGGGCCTGCAGCGCCCGGCCATCGTGGCCCACGGAGGTACCTGGCTGGTGGTAATGGGGACCTTTGGCCGTCCGGAGCGCAAGCTCTATGACTGGCAGGTGAAAAACTGTGGAGGCTTCCGAGTATCTGTGCAGGAAAATCCCTTTACCCTCAAATTATTAGAGGGGCTTTAAACTATGGCACATTTCTTCTGGACGGTCCTGCTGCCCGCTGCAGTTCTGGATTTGCTGCTGGGGGACCCCCACTGGATGCCCCACCCGGTGCGGTGGATGGGACGGACTATCTCTGTGCTGGAGAGACTGCTCCGGCGCCTCTTTCCTAGGACCCCAGCAGGGGAACGTGGGGCTGGAATCGTTCTGGCCCTGGCTCTGCCTATCCTGTTTGGCGGTGGCTTGATCTTATGGGGGTTGGGCCAAGTATCGCCGTGGCTTAGCTGGGTGGTACAGCTCTGGTTTACCTACCAGCTGCTGGCCGCCCGGTCCCTTCAAAAAGAGAGTATGGCGGTCTGTTATCCCTTAAAGGAGCACGATCTGGAGAGGGCACGACAGGCGGTGTCCCGCATCGTGGGTCGGGATACCCAGGCTCTGGATGAGACCGGGGTGGCCAAAGCGGCGGTAGAGACGGTAGCGGAGAACACCTGTGACGGGGTGACCGCCCCGCTGATCTTCCTCTTTCTGGGGGGGCTGCCCGCCGGGATGGCTTACAAGGCAGTGAGTACCCTGGATTCCATGGTAGGCTACAAAAATGAGAAGTACCGCTGGTTTGGCTGGGCCTCCGCCCGGCTGGACGATGTGTTGAACTTTATTCCTGCGCGGCTGTCCGGGCTTTTGATGTGTATCGGGGCAGCGCTGCTGCCTGGCTGCTCTGGCCGACATGCCTGGAAAATCTTCTGGCGGGACCGGCGGAAGCATGCGTCCCCCAACTCTGCCCACACAGAGGCCGCCTGTGCGGGAGCTTTGGGGGTACGCCTGGCGGGGAACGCCAGCTATTTTGGCAAGGTAGTCCACAAGTCCACTCTGGGCGATACGATCCGCCCGGTAGAGCCGGAGGACATTCCCAGGGCCTGCTGGCTGATGTACGCTACGGCAGCGCTGTTTTTGCTGCTTTTTGCCGGACTTTCTATATGGTTGTAAGGGGTGAGAAGTGATGGAACGGATCGTTCACGGTGGAGATGTATACGGCGGCAATGCTGGACTGCTGGACTTCTCGGTCTGTCTCAACCCCGCCGGAGCGCCCCAACCCGTTCTGCGCGCCGCACAAGAGGGAGTCCTGCGCCAGGGCTATCCCGACCCCCAGTGCCGGGGACTGGTCCGTGCCGCCGCCCAGCGGGACGGGGTGGAGGAAGACATGGTGCTTTGGGGCAACGGATGCGCCGACCTCATTGACCGCTTTGTACTGAGCCTGAGACCTAAGAAAGCAATTCTCCCTGCCCCCACCTTTGGAGAATACCGCCGTGCTTTGGAAGGGGTGGACTGCCAAATTGCGGAGGTGCGCCTCTCCCGGGAGAATGGATTTGTTCCCGATGAAGCTCTGCTGGAGGCTATCGTCCCCGGGGTGGAGTTGGTGTTCCTCTGCGATCCTAACAACCCCACCGGGCGGCTGATGGAGGAAGAACTTTTATATCAGATCTTGGCCCGCTGCTGTCAGGTGGGAGCCATGCTGGCGGTGGACCAGTGCTTTCTGGAGCTCACCGCAGCCCGGCCTGACCGCTTGACTGACCAGTTGGCGGGAGGAAACCTGATTTTGTTCCGGGCACTTACAAAAAGCTATGCTCTGGCTGGGCTGCGCCTGGGCTATTGCCTGTGCGGAGATCGGGCGTTACTGGAGCAGATGGCCCGCATCTTACAGCCCTGGCCGGTATCGATCCCGGCGCAGATGGCAGGGGAGTGCGCTTTACAGTCATTTTCCCGCTGGCCTTTTACATGTTTTCCTGAGATCGAGAGAGAACGGAATAGACTGCAAGCCGCCTTTGAGGAACTGGGGCTTTGGGTGTGCCCGTCGGAGAGCTGTTTTCTGCTCTTTTGCGGCCCGGAGGACCTGGGGAAGCGCTTGCGGGAAAACGGTATTCTGGTGCGGGATTGCGCCAATTACGCCGGCCTGGGGCCGGGGTGGTACCGGGCGGGACTTCGTACTCCGGAGGAAAACGGGCGGCTGATTGCCGCATTGAGCGCGCTGCTGAGAGGAGAATAACATGCCGGCAAAATCTATTATGATCCAAGGCACCATGTCCAACGCGGGCAAAAGCGTATTGGCGGCGGGACTGTGCCGCATCTTCCGCCAGGACGGCTACAAGGTAGCCCCCTTTAAAAGCCAGAATATGGCCCTCAACAGCTTCATTACCGCCCAGGGCCTGGAGATGGGCCGGGCTCAGGTGATGCAGGCAGAGGCGGCGGGGGTGGAGCCCACCGTGGAGATGAATCCCATCCTCTTAAAACCCACCAGCGACGTGGGCAGTCAGGTCATTGTGAACGGCCGGGCGGTGGGCAACCTCACCGCCTCGGAGTACTTTCGGCAAAAAAGCCAGCTCATCCCCCAGGTGATGGAGGCCTACCACACGCTGGAGGAGCAGTATGACATCATCGTGCTGGAGGGGGCCGGGAGCCCGGCGGAAATCAATTTGAAGTCCCAGGACATCGTCAACATGGGGCTGGCCCGGATGGTGGGGGCTCCCGTGCTGCTGGCGGGGGATATCGACCGGGGCGGGGTGTTTGCCGCTCTGTACGGCACCATGGCCCTGCTGGAGGCGGAGGAGCGCCCCTATGTGAAGGGGACCATCATCAATAAGTTCCGTGGGGATGTGGAGCTGCTCCGTCCCGGCCTTCAACAGCTGGAGGAGCTTTGCAAAGTCCCCGTCGTGGGCGTGGTGCCTTGGATGAATCTGGACCTGGACGAGGAGGACAGCCTGTCCTCCCGGTTGGGCGCCCAGGGCGGTAAGGCACCTTTGGATGTGGCAGTCATCCGCCTGCCCCGCATCTCCAACTTTACCGACTTTGATCCTCTCCAGCGCCACCCGGCGGTGGGCCTGCGGTACGTGGACCGGGCAGAGGAGCTTGGACGGCCCGACCTGGTGATCCTGCCGGGCACTAAAAGCACCCTGGCCGATCTCCGCTGGCTGCGCCAGTGTGGTCTGGAGGCGGCCATTTTGAAGCTGGCCAGTCGGGGAACCCCGGTCATGGGCATATGCGGAGGCTATCAGATGCTGGGCCGGAAGCTCTCCGATCCATTAGGCGCAGAGGGCGGCGGCTCCATGGACGGCATGGACCTGCTGGATACCACCACGGTCTTTTCCTCTGAAAAGACCACCGCCCGTACGGCCTGTCCCTTCCCGGAGTGCCGTGGGATCTTCGCCTCACTCTCCGGGTGTCCTTTGGAGGGGTATGAGATCCACATGGGACAAAGCGAGGCGCTCTTTACGGTGTCCGGTTCGGTGCTGGGCACCTACCTCCACGGACTGCTGGATTCGCCCCAGCTGGTGGAGCGGCTGGTCTGCCTGCTGATGGAGGAAAAGGGGCTCCACTGGAACGGGGAGGCCCCCAAGGAAACCCTGTGGAGCTATAAACAGCGCCAATATGACAAACTGGCCCAGACTCTGCGGGAGAGCCTGGACCTGAAGAAAATCTATGAAATCGTAGAGCGAGGGGTGTGAGCGCATGATTTACAGCTGTACCAATGAGGAGTGCCTCTGGTTCGGGGAGGGCGACACCCTGCCCGATGCCTGCCCCCGCTGCGGCCAGGCCCTGAAGGAGCGCCGGGAGGAGGAACTGACCGGAGATGAGTGGTGCCGCCTGGGGCTCTATTGGACGGAGGAGGAGCCCGCTGACGACGAGAAAGCGTTGGCCTGCTTCCGCCGCTCTGCCAGTTTGGGCAGCGGCTGGGGTACCTGCAACCTGGGACTTTGCATGGAGCAGGGTATCGGGATCCAACCTGATCTTCGACAGGCGGTTTGGCTTTACAAGCAGGCGGTGGAGATGGGCAGCGTGGCCGCCCTGTGTAATCTGGGAGTCTGTCTGGAGCAGGGTATCGGCACGCCCCAGGACCCGGCGGGCGCCGCTTCTTTGTATCTGGCGGCGGCGGAACACGGCTCCGCCCGGGGCCAGCGGATGCTGGCCCACTGTCTGGAGGACGGGATCGGCGTTGACCAGGACCACGCCAAAGCGGTGGAGTGGCTGCGCACAGCCGGCCCTGGCCAAGCACTATGAGTTCGGCGTAGGCACCGAGCAGGACAAGGAACTGACGGTGCGCTGGTACGAGAAAGCTGTTCGGGGAGGCGACCCGGAGGGCATGTGCTGCCTTGGGTGGCTCAAGCAGACCGGCAAATGGGTGGACTCCGACCCGGCAGGTGCGGTGGAGCTCTACCGCCAGGCGGCCCAGATGGGCGCCACCCGGGGCATGGTACAGCTGGGTGACTGCCTGATGGATGGAATCGGCGTGGCTGCCGCTCCGGATCTGGCCGTGGAGTGGTATAAAAAGGCGGCCAAGGAGGGGGACCGGGAGGCTATGTTCTCCCTGGGACTGAGGTATGATTACACCAACGCCGCGCTCTGGTATGAGCGGTCCGCCCAGCTGGGCAGCAGCGCGGGGATGAACAACTTTGCCGAGCTGCTGGCCAAGGGCCGCGGCGTGCCCAAAGACCTGGGCAAGGCCATGGAGTGGTACCGCAAGGCCGCTGAGCTTGGAAATGTATACGCCGTCTACAACATGGGCTGGTATCTGGAGAAGGCCGGAAATCTGGACAAAGCACGGACCTGCTATGAGCAGGCCAAAGAGCAGAACATGGACAGCGCCTACTGGTCTCTGGGCCGGATGTATGAGGAAGGGTTGGGGGTAGAGCACACCCTCTATCGGCAGGGAGCCAAACAGGGCAAGGTGAACTGCATCTGCCGCCTGGTGCGGTGTCTGGCCCAGGGGATAGGGACCCGGCAGGACTTGGCCCGGGCCCAGAAGCTGGGCTCGGAGCTGCTGGCGGAAGAGCTGTCTCCCCAGGTGCTGGACAACTACGGCTGCCGGGATGAACTGGTCATGCTCCTGGATATCATGAATGAGATCAAAGAGTAAAAAAATCCGTGAGTGGTGTCACTCACGGATTTTTTATTTGTAGAGAAAGCGCTCCTGCAAGG
>ENA-UEYL01001076-UEYL01001076.1-human-gut-metagenome-genome-assembly--contig:-NODE-1076-length-24926-cov-4.244114_pt1 | contig 24926 bp, 19 predicted proteins | sample MGYA00242941_ERZ507946 | MGnify/ENA primary metagenome ERZ507946 (study PRJEB26167, sample SAMN06115482) | human gut metagenome | host: Homo sapiens | place: China:Guizhou | collected 2015-03-11...
ATGGAAACTCATATCGTTATCATGGCAGGCGGCTCGGTTCCGGCAAAAATCTCCATGGGACGGATGCCCCAGAGCTTTTCCAGATCGTCCTTGTAGCAGCGGTTATCCGTCCCCGCACACATAAAGCACTTGAGCTGGAACAAATCCTTGGGCAGCAGCTGCCGGTGTTCTTCCCGGCATTTGCGCTTGGCCACCAGATACCGTCCCATGGTAGTGGGCGAAACGCTGCGCAGTTTTCCCCACAATCCCTTTCGTTCTCCCTCCTGCATGGAGGTCAATCCCTGGCTGACATAGTAGAGCACACTTCCCAAACCGAAGAAGTACTCAATCCCCTTTTTCATTCCAAGCTTGAATCCCTGGATATTCCGCTCCTTAAAGGACATATTCATGGCCTCTTTCACCGGGGGCAGGAATTCAATATCGATCTCATCCGCAAACAGCAGCGGCAGAAGGCCGGTGGCGTAGGGCAGCGGCGCCAGGGCATAGAGCATGTGATCTGTGACATTGATGTCAAAATCCTCTTTCTGCCGGCTGGTTGCCAGCATCAAGCAGGTAATCACATTATGCTTGAACGTATCCAGCATCCCTTTGGTATAAGGGGCCACTTTCAAGGGGTGCACGCCGCCCTCCCAGGTAGTCTGAATCCAGAGTACAGGGTCCGCCGGCAGAGATTTGGCCTGCCTGGAAAGGAGCAGCGGCGCGTAATCCTCATAGGTGGTCAGGGGTACAATTTGACGAAACTCCTCAATGGTCCGCGGATACTTCCCCTTCAGAATGCTTTGTCCCAGCGCACTGGAGGACCACAGCTCCATCTGCTCCTGCAAAAGTCTGCGCTGGATTCGCATAAATTCTTCCGGTTTGAGCGTCAAAAAGCCGCAATACTCATCCCAAAGTTCCTTCTTGGAATACTTGCGAAGTTTTTCCTGAAACCTCACGGGCTCCCCTCCTCTTCTGCAGACCTGCGTCTGGTCCGCCATGCTGCCCGGATGCTTGTGCCGGTCGGGATCAAAAACGGAACCGTCTTTTGGTAATCCGGATAATCCGGAAAGGTTCTGGGAAAGGTGATGCGATCCTGGAAACAAACGTATGCGGTATTCAGTCCCGAAAAAATCAGGCCGTTTCGCAGCAGCATGGCTGCGGGCAGCGCTCCCAGCCCCCAGAACAGATACATTCCGAACAGGCACAGCACACCGGGGTGACGGCAAAGGGCGTACACGCCGCGGTCACATACCGCAGGGGGACCGCCTGCGTCTTGATACGTCTCTGAAAAAGGCAGGGCAAAGAACAGGCAATATATCAGCGCCGCCAGACAAAGAGCTCCCGCACCCAACAGGACCCCATCTTCAAATCCGGAAAACGCACCCACCTGAAAAGCTGCCGCCAGATCCAGTGCAGTGGCTCCCGCCAGCAGCACCGCACCCAGAGCAAACGCTTTATGGAGCAGCCGGGAACGCCAGGTAAAACTGTTGACATCATATAAGAGGAACAACGCAAACCCCAGAATTCCCAACAACAAAGAATGCATACTCTCTCCTCTTACTGCTCGCCATTCTCTTTCGGATCCGGGAACTGTCCATAAAGCATATACCGGCCTTTTCCACGGTTTTTCGCTTCATAAAGCGCCTCGTCCGCATGTTCAAGCAGCGTTTTGTAGTCTTTTCCGTCATCCGGGAACAGGGCCGCGCCCACGCTTCCGGAAATCTGATAAATCAAGGTTCCATTGCGGTACGGCTGCTGGAATGCTTCACACAGCTGCTGCAGCCGGGTCTCCAGAATTTCCCGCCCCACTGAAGGTACAAATACCACAAACTCATCCCCGCCATACCGGGCGGCAATATCAGTCTGACGGAAAACGCCCAAAATCCGCTTTGCCATGCAGCAGAGAATATCGTCTCCAAAGGCGTGGCCAAGCGTATCGTTGGCCCGCTTGAAATCATCCACATCGATGAAAATCAATGCCGCCGTGTTCAGTTCCTCACTGCGCAGCTTAAGGCGAACATAGTGTTCAAAGAATTCCCGATTGTACAGTCCGGTCAGCGCATCCCGATTGGCTTTTTCCTTCCACCGGTTGAGTTCGCTCTTCCAGCCCGCCATATTGACCAAAATGCCGGTAATCATCTCACCGCCCACAGCCGCACACGTATTCTTATGGAGGTGCAGGTGTGTCTCCAGCCATTCATACCGGCCATCCGTCAGGTAAAAGCGCAAGGTACTTTCCACCCAGACGTGTTCCCTGCGGCACCGCTCCACTGCCCGGAAGAAATCCGTACGGTCATTTTTATGGATGAGATCCGACGACCGGAACAGTGCCGTAGCATTCGGGATGGTAGTCTGATTTTTTAGAATTGGAGAAAACGGAGCGGAAAACACCACCTTGTCTTCATCCAGGAAATAAGAGAACAAAACGATATTCTTTTCTGTGGAGGGATCCATTGCCGCAGAAACGTCCTGTCCCGTTTGGCCGTCCGCCTTCTGCTGCGGCGGCGTCAGAGTTTTTAGGTGTTTATCTTCATATGCCGCCGCCTCAAACTCTTCAACCGGCATGGGTTTAAAGAAGTAAAAACCTTGAATCATATCACAGGCCGCCTGCCGCAGATACTCCACCTGGCGCAGTTCATCAATGCCTTCCGCCACAGTTCGAATATGCAGCTGTGCCGCCAGACGCAGGATACTCTCCACAATATACCGTCCCCGCCGGGTGTCATTTTTCCCGCGGAAAAAGCTCTGATCCAGCTTGATGGCATCTACATCCAGATCATTGAGCAGCCCCAGTGCAGAGAATCCGGTGCCGAAATCATCCAGGGAACACTGGAAACCGGATGCGTGCATCTCATCAATGAAGCATTTGATTCCCTGGGGATCTTCAAACAAGATCGTCTCCGTCAGCTCAAATTCAATCAGATTGGGATTCACATCATACTTTTTGCAAAGTCTTCGATAGTCGTCCAAGAAATTCGGCGTATCCATGTTTTGCCGGGACAGGTTCACGGAAATGGGCAGCAGTTCCCTCCCTTCCGCTTTCCAGCGGGCCAGCGTGCGGCAGACTTCCTCAAAAACAAACAAATCCAGCTTGCTGATCAGGCGGTAGCGCTCTGCGGGAGGAATGAACATGACCGGCGAGAGCATTCCCAACTCCGGATGCTTCCAGCGAATCAACGCTTCCGCACCGGCAACGCGGTTATTTTCCAGCTGTACCTTGGGCTGAAGATAAATCAGGAAATCGCCGTTGCGCAGGGAGTAATCCACCATGCCCATCAGCTCTTTTTCCCGTATATTTCTCTTCTGGACCTCTTCATCGTAGAAATTATAGCGATACCGGTCATCGCCCTTTTTATGCTTGCGTGCAATATTGGCCTTTTCCTGCATATCCGCAAGGGGTTCATCCCCGTTCTCCGGCTGATAAATTCCAAAGTACAGTTCCAGATAATACGGTTCCTTCAGCTCCTGATTGAACTTGTTAACCGCCTCATAGATTTTCAGCAGACGGGTGCAGATCGTCATCTTATCGCGATTTTTAAGCAGGAAGAAAAAGACATCGCCGCTGTTGCGTGCCATGGGTTCATCGCTCCGCAGCTGAGCGCGGAGCGTTTGATAAACATACCGAAGTGTCCGGTTTCCTTCCTGCGTACCGTACACCTGGTTGATCATTTTAAAGTCCTGGATATCCATTGATACCAGCACATACTGCCCCTCCTGCTCCTTCATGTAGCGTTGGGCTGTCATGCGAAAACTGGTATCGTTCATCCCGCCGGTAAGCTCGTCGCAAAATGCAAGCCGAGAGAGCTTTTTCTGATTTTTCTGGTGGCTGACCGTCAGCACCAGCATACTTACAAACAAGAGGAAAATAACAATCGCCGTCAGGAACAAATTGTAATTTGAAAGCGACTCCGTTCCCATGCTGATGATATTGGCAGGAATGACGGTGATAATATACCACCCGGAATAATTCAAGGGTTCATAGCGAATCATGACCCCTTTTTCTCCAATATCTTCAAACAGCATCGTACCGGATTTGCCGGCATTCACATCTGCTTCCATCTGTTCCACCAGCGCCATATTCTTTTCGCTGGTGTGCCCGGTCTGCAGTTCCCGCAGTTCCTGGTACAGATCCATTCGTCCCGGCGTTGTAATCGTTTGTCCATCCCGGGTAACGGCAAACGACGTTCCCTGTCCATTAAAGCACTCATTATTGAGCAGCTTTTTCAGAGTCTCCTGCGTCTTGATTCCAATGATAACAGCCAAATCCTCATCCGATGTATCGGCCACACAGTAAATCATGGCATCCTGTTCCGATGCGAACAGCAGCTGCGTTTCTCCTTTCAATGCCATTTCTGTATCCATATAAACACCGGGATAAGCCGCCTCCAGCCAGACTTTTGCCTCCTCAGGCGTGGAAAACAGGCGCAAGTCATCATAACCGGCAAAGGTCTTTTTCCGCTCCAGGAACGACTCCACCTGGGGCGATTCAAAAAGAATCGCACTGTCCCGCAGCATTCGGAGCGTCTCCACAGACTGCTCAATCCGGCCATTCACCTTATCCACAACCTGATAGGTTACGTCTGTCAAATATACGGACGTCCGCCACTCGATAAAGTTATGAATCTGAAGGGAATTTCTAAACAGCAGCACAGAAACCGTGACCACTATTAAGAAAAGAAATGCAAAAAAGATCTTTGTGAAAATGTGCAGCTTTTGGCTGTTGCGATGCATGTCCTCACCTCCGCTATCCTGCAAAGCGTACCGCTCTTTCCGTCCACGCGGCATCTTCTCCCAAAATGGCGCGGGGTATTCGCCAGATCTTATGGCCTCTTATCAGATACTAACCACTTTGCATTCTCAACACCGGCCTCTGCAGATGCGCTTTCGTCCCACTTTCTTATATCAATTTTAAGGACACCCCGCCCTGCCCGGGCCTGCAAACCAATGTACACGATCTTACTCATTTTACCATTTGCTTTTTTAATCCGCAATGCACTTTCCGGTTTTCCGTTACAAATCCACTCATTTTATTCGATATTTTTCCTATTTTTTCATTCAATTTGAATCTATCTTCCAATTTTGTTACATCTGCATTGTAATATTGAATATGAAATCTCAAAATGAAACTTTTAGGAATATCTCTTCGCCCTTTCCGCGGAAAAGCCCTGCGGGCGCCGGAAAATCCGGCGCCCGCAGGGCATCTATTTTTGATTGACCGAGGCTTTATTTCAAATGCATCCGCAGCAGTTTGAGCACCTGAATCACGGCCATGGAACCAAAAGCCAGCCCCACAACCGTACCGACCAGTCTCCAGGACAACTGCGCTACCTGGAACAGAGGCTCTAAGGCAGGCACCAGCAGTACTGCTCCCAGCAATACCACGCCAATCCCAAAAGCTCCCAGCAGGAAGCGGTTGTTAAACATCCGCCGCGTCAGCAATACGGGTGTGTCGGATTTGCAGTCAAATCCATGGAACAGCCGGCTCAGGCACAGAGTTGCAAAAGCCATGGTACTGCCTGTAGCCGCACCGCCGCTGCGCAGTCCCGCATGAAATGCAAGGATCGTCGCCACTGCGATCACCAATCCCTCAAGGGCCACACTGGTCAGGAAGGAACGGGTAAGGATGCCCTCGTTTCGGGGACGGGGCTTTTGATGCATCACAGCATCCGTGTGCGGCTCCAAGCCCAGCGCGATGGCCGGCAGGGAATCCGTCAGCAGGTTGATGAACAGCAGATGCACGGCTGCAAAAGGAACCGGCAATCCCATGAGGGAGGCATAGAGCACCGTCAGAATTCCCGCCGTGTTGCCGGAAAGCAGGAACTGAATGGCCCGCTTGATATTGGCATAGACATTCCGGCCGTTTTTCACCGCCTGGACAATGGTGGCAAAGTTATCATCGGTCAGGACCATACCTGCCGCGTCCTTGGCCACCTCGGTTCCGGTAATGCCCATTGCTACGCCGATATCCGCCTGCTTCAGGGCAGGCGCATCATTGACGCCGTCACCAGTCATGGCCACCAGGTTGCCCCGATCCTGCCAGGCCCGCACAATGCGGATCTTGTGCTCCGGAGAAACCCGGGCGTAAACGGAAACCTTGGGAACAAACTGCCGCAGTTCCTCATCGCTCATCCCATCAATGACAGCGCCTTCCACCGCTTCGGTCCCGGGAGTCAGAATTCCAATTTCCCGGGCAATGGCAGAAGCGGTGATCTTATGATCGCCGGTAATCATGATGGGGCGAATGCCGGCAGCAATACACTCGGCCACAGCCGCCTTGGATTCTTCCCGGGGGGGATCCATCATGGCAATGAGGCCCAGGAATGTCAGGCCGTTTTCATCTTCCAAACTCACAGCCGTGCTTTCCACGGTCCGACAGCCAAACGCCAGAACCCGCAATCCCTCATTGGAAAACTGCTCATTGGCCCGTTCCACATCCGCCCGCTCCTGCGGCGAGATGATGCACCGATCCAGCATCACGTCTACGGCGCCCTTGGTTACCATCATCAGCCCGCCGGAGAGCTGATGAACCGTGGACATCAGCTTGCGGTCGGAATCAAAGGGGATTTCCGTCAGCCGCGGCCAGCGCTGACGGGTATCTCCTTCATCAAACCCATACGCCTCGCCCAAACGGACCAGCGCGGTTTCGGTGGGATCGCCCACCTCGCCTTCTTCGCTGACAACCGCATCGCTGCACAGCAGAGCCGTGCGCAGCAGCGGCTCCTGCACCGGATCATGAAAGTCGGCTTCTTCGGCGGAAATGATCTTTCCACCGGTATAGAGCTTTTTCACCGTCATTTTGTTCTGCGTCAGAGTGCCGGTCTTATCCGAACAGATCACCGACACACTGCCCAGGCCTTCTACTGCCTGGAGCTTACGGATAATGGCGTTTTCCCGGGCCATCTTCTGTGTGCCGAAGGAAAGTACAATGGTCACGATGGAGGAAAGCGCCTCCGGAATGGCGGCTACCGCCAGCGCCACAGCAAAGAGGAAGGCGTTCATCACGTTTTCATGCCGCAAAAACACACTCACGGCAAACAGCACCGCGCAGATGATCAAAATACCAATGGACAGCTTCCTGCCGAATTGGTCCAGACTCACCTGCAAAGGAGTCTTCTTCTCTTCCGTGCTCTTGAGCAATGCGGCAATCTTGCCCATCTCCGTGTTCATCCCGGTACCGGTGACCAGGAACTTCGCCCGGCCATAGGTAACAAAGCTGCCGGAAAATACCATGTTCTTCCGATCGCCCAACGGAGCATCACCCGGGATCTCTCCCAGCTCCTTCTCCACCGGCAGACTCTCGCCGGTCAAGGCGCTCTCCGCGCATTTGAGGCTGGCACACTCCAAGAGGCGGCCGTCGGCGCAGACAGAGTCTCCCGCCTCCAGCACCACCACATCACCAGGAACCACATCCCGGCCGGGCACCTGAAGTACGCGGCCATCCCGCAGCACCTTGGCCGTGGGCGCAGACATCTGCTTGAGACTGTCCAGCGAAGCAGTGGCTTTGACGGTTTGAACGGTTCCCAAAATCGCGTTCATGGTAATAACCGCCAGAATGACAATTGTGCTCTCCACATCTCCCAGCACAGCGGACACCGCGGCCGCCAGAATCAAAATGATTACCAGGAAATCCGCAAACTGCTCCAGGAAAATCCGAAAAACGCTTTTTTGCTTTCCCGCCTGCAATTCATTGGGGCCATATTTTCGCAGGCGCTCCGCCGCCTCTTCCGCAGTCAGTCCGCCATCGCCGCAGGAAAGATCCTGCAGCAGCTCCATACGACTCTTTTGCCAGATCTTTTTCTCGTTCATACCTAATCTCCTTTCGGCAGAGCGCAAAAAAACGAGACTTTTGCGCCAATGCCCTGCATTGATACAAAAGTCTCGCTGTTTCAACCCGTAGCGGAGCGGAACGCTCGTGTATTGACGCCTGCGGATACACATTTCTGTGCCAGCTACTCCCTTTTCTAGTGGGCAGTATACTCGTATTTTTTCCACTTGTCAAGAGGCTATTCCCTGCCCTGCCACAGTTTCTCTTGTTCTGCCAGCACTCCCCGTGGTACAATAAGCAGCAAAAGGAGGGATTGCCGTGCAGATCGCACTCATTCAAATGCCGGTCACTGCCGATAAGCAGGAAAATCTCCGCACCGCCCGCCGGTGCCTGGAAGAGGCAGCCGCGCACAACGTCGATCTGGCCGTACTGCCGGAGATGTTCTGCTGTCCCTATGAAAATGCCTGCTTCCGCACCTACGGGGAACCGGAGGGCGGCCCTGCCCAGGAAACTCTGCGCAAGGCTGCCGCAGATCTGGGGCTCTATGTGGTGGGCGGCTCTCTTCCGGAACTGGAGGATGACCGGGTATACAACACCAGCTATGTCTTCGGTCCCGACGGCACACAGCTGGCCAAACACCGCAAAGTCCACCTCTTTGACATCGACGTCGCCGGCGGACAATCCTTCCGGGAATCGGACACCCTTTCCCCGGGAAATGCCATCACCACGTTTGAAACCGCCTTCGGCACCATGGGGCTTTGCATCTGCTTCGACCTGCGCTTTGAGGAGTTGGCCCGGTGCATGTGTTTGCGCGGAGCCAAGGTGCTCTTCGTCCCCGCCGCCTTCAACATGACCACCGGTCCGGCCCACTGGGAGCTGCTGCTGCGCCAGCGGGCGGTGGACAACCAGTGCTTTACCGTGGGGGTCTCCCCCGCCCGGAACGAGCATGCCTCCTACGTGGCCTACGGCAATTCCCTGGTCAGCGATCCCTGGGGAACGGTTCTGTGCCGTGCAGAGGCGGACCCGGCTATTTTGTATGCTCAGCTGGATTTCAGCCGCCTGGAATCCGTGCGCCGCCAGCTGCCGATTCTCTCGGCCCGCCGCACGGATCTTTATGAGGTGCGGGAGCGATGAAGCGCAGGCCTTTTGACAGAAGCGCAGTTTCTGAAGCAGTGCCGCCCTCAGAACCAGCCGGGACCTTTGCCCGCATCTACGCCGCAGTCCGGCAAATCCCCGCCGGCAAAGCCGCCACATACGGCCAAATTGCCCGTTTGGCCGGGATGCCCCGCTGCGCCCGCATGGTGGGCTATGCTCTGGCAGCCTGCCGGGATGAGACGGTTCCCTGTCACCGGGTGGTGGACCGTCTGGGGCGCACCAAGCCCTGCTTTGATATCCTGGCCCCCGGCACCCAGCGGGCGCTGCTGGAAGCCGAAGGCGTCGCCTTTCGCTGTGATGGCACCGTAAATCTGGCACAATCCGGTTGGGATGGTTCCTCGGATGATGTCTGCTCTCCTATGAAATAAATCTAAACCAATGCGCGCCGGGAAGCTGTCGCTTCCCGGCGCGCACGCATTTAAAATTCGTAATCCACCGCCACCCGGTCTTCCCGGATGGACTTGCACAGCGCAGAAACCGCCTTGTGCCGGGGATCGTTCTTGTAGAGCTCCAGATCAGCCAGCGTGTCAAACTCGCTGACCAGCACCGCATCATAATTATCCGTCCCTACGCTCCGGGCGACCTCACTGCGGCGCAGCTGGGGAATTACCCCCTGCAGGCTCCGCAGGCCCTCCAAAAAGCGCTCCTGCTCGGTTTCCGTCCCGGAACGGAACTTCCACATCACAATATGGCGGATCATCTCAGGCCTTTCTGGCGTTGTACGCCTCAATGCCCCGGCCGAGGATCTCAATGGCCCGGGTGATGTCCGCAGGGTTGGTCACATAGGCAATGCGGACCTTGTTGCGGCCGTCATCCGGATTGGAATAAAAGCCCTCCGCCGGCGTGAACATGACCGTCTCGCCCTGATCCTCAAACTCCTCCAGCAGGAAGTACTGCAGCTTTTCCGCATCGTCCACGGGCAGTGTGGCCATAACGTAGAACGCACCCTCGGGAGAATTGAAGGTCACGCCGGGAAGCTTGGAGAGGCTCTCCACCAGCGCTTCCTTGCGCTGCTCGTACTGGGCCAGCACATCGTCGTAATAGCCCTGGGCCAGACGGGTATACATAGCGGCAGCGCCGGCCTGCTCCAGCGTGGCAATGCACAGACGGCTCTGGCAGATCTTGGACGCTTCCTGAATGAGCTGCTGGTTCCGGGTCACCAGGGCACCCACCCGGGCGCCGGTAGCGGAAAACCGCTTGGACACGGAGTCAATCACCACCACATTTTCCGCCGCGTCGGCATACTCCAGCATGGTGGACACCTTCCGGCCGCCGTAAACAATCTCACGGTAGACCTCGTCGCTGATGAGGAACAGATCATGCTCCTTGGCAATGTCCACCATGGTCCGGCGCTCCTCCTCGCTGAGCACCACGCCCGTGGGGTTGCCGGGGTTGGTAATAAGGATTGCCCGGGTATGCTCGTTGATCAGCGGCTCGATGCGGCTGCGGTCGGCATAGTGATAGCCCTCCTCCGCCGTGGTGGGGATGGGGCGGATGGAAGCGCCGGTAATGCGGATAAACGTATCATAGTTGGGGTAATAGGGCTCCGGCACCAGAACCTCATCACCGTCGTCCAGCAGGCAGCTCATGACAATCTGCAGCGCCTCGCTGCCGCCGAACGTCGCCAGGATATCGTCGCTGCTGAGATTGCAGCCAAAGCGCTGATAGTATTCCCGTGCGGCCTCCACGAACTCCGGCGTACCAGGAGCGGGCGCATACGCAATCACCTTATCCTCAAAATTCCGGATGGCGTCAAAGAACACATCCGGCGTTTCGATGTCAGGCTGACCGATGTTCAGGTGCCGGATCTTCAGTCCCTTTGCCTCTGCCGCCACCTCATAGGGGTAAAACTTCCGGACGGGAGACAGTCCGCACACCTCGACCTTACGGGAAAATTTCATGGAATTGGCCTCCTTGCCATTGTTGAAATGTTCAAAGTACCCTTATTGTAACACTCTTTTTCATGATGTCAACAGTTTTTCGCATGGGGGGATATGCGAAAAAGGAGTGGCGAACCACTCCTTTTTCCAAACTCCTCACAGCGAGGTCTCTTCGTCCGCAGAAGGCGTTGATTCGTCCGCAGCAGACGGACCGCCCATCTGCATCTCCTGCCACTGGGCCCGGGTGATGAGCAGCTGCCGGGGCTTGGAGCCCTCAAAGGGACCCACAATTCCCCGCTCTTCCATCTGGTCCACCAGGCGGGCCGCCCGGGAATATCCCAGCTTCAGCCGCCGCTGCAGCATGGAAACGGAGGCTTGTCCTGTCTCCAATACCACATCCACGGCGGCGGGAAGCAGCTCGTCTCCCTCTTCATCGCCGGCATCGGAGGCAGCAGAAGCGGCTCCTTTTCCGCCCTTCTCCTTTTCCTGAACCGACTCTTCGATCTTGGCAATGACCTCATCGGAGTACTGCGCTTCGCCGCTTTGCTTGACGAACGTCACCACTTCCTCGATCTCCTCCGGAGAGATGAAGCAGCCCTGTACGCGGGTCGGCTTTCCGGCTCCCAGCGGTGCATAGAGCATATCGCCCTTGCCCACCAGCTTCTCTGCGCCGGTGGTATCCAGAATGATACGGGATTCCAGCGAGGACGCCACGGCAAAGGCAATCCGGCTGGGGATATTGGCTTTCATCAGGCCCGTGATGACATCCGCTGAGGGACGCTGAGTGGCAATCACCAGATGCACACCGGCCGCACGGCCCATCTGGGCCACCCGGCAGATGGATTCTTCCACTTCCTTGGCCGCCACCAGCATCAAATCCGCCAGCTCGTCGATGACCACCACCACGGCGGGCATGGTCTCCATCCCCTCCGTGGCCCGGGCCAGCTTGTTGAACTCCTCCAGTTTCTTCACACCGTGCTCGGAGAAGGTCTTGTACCGCTTCATCATCTCAAACACGGCCCACTGCAGCGCACCGGCGGCCTTCTTGGGATCCGTCACCACCGGAATCAGCAAGTGGGGAATGCCGTTATAGGGCGCCAGTTCCACCATCTTGGGGTCCACCATGATGAACCGGACCTCGTCGGGCGTGGACTTGTAGAGCAGGCTGATAATCAGGGAGTTGGTGCATACGGACTTACCGGAACCGGTGGTACCGGCAATCAGCACATGGGGCAGCTTTTCGATATTGCCGATGACGTTGCGTCCGCCGATGTCCCGGCCCAGGGCAAAGGCCACCTTGGACGGATGCTCCGTAAAGTCCCGGGACTCCAGCACATCCCGGATCAAAACCGGGGTCACCTGCTTGTTGGGCACCTCAATGCCCACCACGGAGATCTTGTCCGGGATGGGAGCAATCCGCACACCGGTAGCACCCAGAGCCAGGGCAATGTCGTCAGCCAGATTCGTGATCTTGCTGAGCTTGACGCCCTGGTCCAGAACAAACTCATACCGGGTGACAGCAGGACCGTGCACCACATCTCCCGCCGTGGCGTCCACGCCGAAGCTGGAGAGTGTCTCCGCCAGGCGGCGGGAATTATTGCGCAGCTCGGCCCCGGCTTCGATATGGTTTTCTCCCTGGCTTTGATGCAGCAGGGTAATGGGCGGGAAGCAATAGTCGTCTCCCTCCCCTGCCAGCTTCTCCTGAATCTCCTCCGTGACGGCAGCAGTTTGCTCCGCCACCTCCCGGGCCGTGGTGTTCTTCTCTTTCCGTGCAGACACCGGCTCCTGCACAATTGGTGCCGCGGGCGCCGGTTCCGGAGCAGGCGCGGGAGCTGCCGGCTCGGCAGCCCGAACCGGCGCGGGGGCCGGCTTGTCCGCCTTGCGGGGCGCAGGCTGTTCCGCCGGCTCGCTCTCAGAGAGCACCTGATCCGGGGTCTTCTGTCCGTCCGCCTTATGGCGGAAGAAGCTGGTAAACCGTCCCGGCTCCTTTCCAGCCGGGATGGCAGGCGTCTGTGCAACATGGGAAGGCGTCTGCGGTACATCGTCCAGGGGGAAATCGATCTGTGTCCGCTCCTGCGTGCGGACTCTGGGCGCCTCAACCGAAGCCGGACGGGGGGCCGGCTTTTCCCGAACCGGCTCCTCTTCATAGTCATAGTGGGGACGGGAGCGGTACTTTTCCACCAGCATTCCCGGCGTGATGTGCAGTGCTGCCATCAGCATCACGGCAAACAGGATCAGGAAGATCACCACAGAGACAAACTTGGCGAACACCGCCACCGATCCCACTGCCAGAACGCCGGAAACCGCACCGCCGGAAATCAACCCAACGCCGGAAATCCACAGATCCCGCAAGATGGCAATGGAGGGGCGGTAAACCTCCTTGCAAAACAGCACATGCCCCAAAACGCCGAAGAGCATCGGCAGCAGCAGGGCACAGCTCACCCGCAGGCGAACAGGCCGCCCGTGATGGGTGAGCAAAATGCCGGCCGCCAGCAGCATGGCCGGTCCTGCCAGCCAGTAGCCATAGCCGAACAGGCCTTTGAGCAGCACCGCCAGCCAATCGATAAACAGTGCACTGATGCCCAGATAACTTACCAGGGTGCATAAGGTCAGCACCAGCAGCACCACGCCCCATACCTCCCGGCGGATGGGACGTGGCTGCGGCGCAGCTTTTTTACTTCGGGAAGCGCTGGAACTTGCGCGCTTTTTCCCGGAAGTGGATTTCTTTTGTGATGAGGAAGCCACAGTACGTACCTCCGATGCTTAGTTCTGCAGCAGGGTCAAAATCAGCGTTACCACGCCGGCTGCCCAGCAATAATAGGCGAAAAATCCGAACTTGCCTTTTTCGGCAATCATTTTCAGCAGCCGGATGCAGGCATATCCCACACCGGCAGCCACGACCACACCCACCAGATAGACCGGCACGTCGGCCCAGATAATGCCGGCGGAAACCGCGTCCTTCAAGCTGAGAATATTGGCGCCCAGAATGGCGGGAATGGACATCAGGAAGGAGTAGCGCACGGCAAATTTGCGGTCAAAGCCCACAAAGCAACCGGCTGTAATGGTGGTGCCGGAGCGGGAAATTCCCGGGCAGGTCGCGATGGCCTGCGCCAAACCCACTACCAATACATCCTGAATGCGGGCGGACCGCTCACTCTTGTGGCCCTTGCGCACCCGGTCGCTGGCAAACAGCAGGCATCCGGTTACCAGCAGGGCACCGCCCACGAAATACATGTTATCCGCCAGGCCCTCCACCAGATCCTTGATCGGGAGCACTACAAACAGCGGCAGGGTTCCCACAATAATCAATAAGATCATCCGGCGCGCCGGGGGGATCGGGGTGGGAGTCGTACCGTGGGCCAGGTCTTTCGCTCCACGGAAAAACTCCAGCACCATATCCCGCACCTCGGCCCAATACGCCACGAACACCGCGACCAGGGTGCCAAGATGCAGCAGCACATCAAAAAACTCCGGAATATCCGATGCGCCGGACATTCCCAAAAGGTGCTCCGCAATGGCCAGGTGGCCAGAGCTGGAAACCGGCAAAAACTCCGTCAGACCCTGAATGAACCCCAACAGAATGGATGAGAGCAGGGACATAGGTACACGCTCCTTTAAATCAAAAAAATTTCACACGGAAATAGTATAGCATGAAGGCGACATAAATTCCAGTCATATTTCCGCCGCAAAGCCAAACACACCGGGGACCGCCCATGGGCAGTCCCCGGTGCAAACTTATTCGTGTTCCAATGCTTCCAGTGCACTTTTCGCCGCAGCCTGTTCGGCTTCTTTTTTGCTGTGTCCGCAGCCGGAGCCCACAGGCGTGCCGTTGAGCAGAACCTCCGCTTCAAAGGTCTTGGCGTGATCCGGTCCCTGTTCGCCTACCACCCGGTAGACCAGTACCTGATCGGCCTGACGCTGCACCAGCTCCTGCAGTGCGGTCTTGTAATCCCGGCGGCGTTCCTCCACCGCTTCTTCCTTCTCCGCATCCAGCAGGCAGCGGTGGATCAGGGCCGACGCCGCTGTGATCCCGCCGTCCAGATAGACCGCAGCAAACACGGCCTCCATGGCATCGGCCAGGATGGAAGTCCGCTCCCGTCCGCCGCCGGCCTCTTCTCCCCGGCCCAGCTTCAGGTAGCTGCCCAGGTCCAGCTTCCGCGCCACCTCATACAGGCTCTGTTCGCACACCAGCGCCGCCCGAATCCGGGTCAGGTCGCCCTCGGGCAGGTCCGGGTGCTGGAGGAACAAAAACTCCGCCGTCACAAATCCCAGCACGGAATCGCCCAGGAACTCCAGCCGCTCATTGCTGTTCAGATGCCCGGCCCGATGCTCATTGGCATAGGAGCTGTGGCTCAGCGCCTCCTCCAGCAGTGCCGGATTGCGGAAGGTATAATTTAGTTTTTTCTCCAGTTCCACCATGTTGGTCCTCTCCAAAAGGAAACCCCGCACGCAGGCGGGGTGTTCCATACGTTTACTTTACCTTGCTGGCAATGTAGTTGACCGTATCGCCAACGGTTTTGAGACCGCTGAGATCCTCTTCCTGGATTTCGCCAACCTCAAATTCCTCTTCGATGGCCATGACCAGCTCCACCAAATCCACAGAGTCGGCGCCCAGGTCCTCCTCGAACGCGGTGTCCATGGTAACCTCTTCCGGCTCCAAAGCAAACTGCTCCGCCACCAGTTCCCGCATTGTCTGGAAAATCTCTTCAATCGACATGACGTTCACCCCTCATGTATTATGCTCTGTTGGGGTAATCATACGGCAAGTGCCGCGCCTCTGTCAAGAGGGTTTACACTTTTTCTGCCGGCCGCTCCACACGCATCAAATCGACGTTGGCCTCGATATCGGCGATGAAGCCGCTCTCAGCGTATTCCTTGGCCCGCAGCACCGCGTTGCACAGTGCCCGGGCGTCGGAAGAACCATGGGCCTTGATGACCGGCCGGGAAATTCCCAAAAACGGCGTGCCGCCGGTTTCACCGGGATCCAGGGCCTTTTTCAAGCCGCCCAGCTCTCCCTTGACCATGGCGGCAGCCAGCTTCGTCTTGGTGCTGGAGAGGAATACCTTCTTGAGTTCCTTGAGCAGGAACTTGGCAGTTCCTTCCAGCCCCTTGAGCATCACATTTCCGGTAAAGCCGTCGGCCACCACCACATCGGCGCCGCCCATCATGACGTCATTGGCCTCAATATTGCCGATGAACCGGATCCGTCCGGCCTCGGACGCCTGGGTCAGCAGGGCATAGGTCTCGTGGCGCAGAGTATCGCCCTTTTCCTCCTCCGCGCCGATATTCAACAGTCCCACCCGGGGAGACTCGATCCCCAGCACCCGCTTGGCATAGTAATTGCCCAAATACGCGAACTGGAGCAAATACTCCGCCGTGCACTCGGCGTTGGCGCCGCAGTCACACAAAATCGCCCGCCCGGTGGCAGTGGGGATCACCGGGCCCATGGCCGCCCGGCGAATGCCGCGAATCCGCTTGACCAGCAGCGTAGCCCCGGCCAGCAGAGCACCGGTGGAACCGGCGGAGACAAAGGCGTCTCCCGCCCCGGCTTTGAGCAGATTCAGCCCCACAGTCAGGGAAGAATCCTTCTTCATCTTGAAGGCTGTGGCGGGATCGTCGGCAATCTCCACCACCTCGCTGGCATCCCGGATCTCCACGCCGGCAGGCAGGGTCTTTTCCCCGCAGGCCTCCACAGCCCGCAGCACCTCCGCCGCCCGGCCTACCAGCAGGATTTCCACTCCATAGGCCTTGTGGGCATCCAGGGCGCCCTGTACGATGGCCTGGGGGGCATTGTCGCCGCCCATTGCGTCTACGATGATCTTCATGCAAGAACCTCCTCTTTGAGCGCATCAATGATAGCCAGTGACCGCTGGGACAGCTCGGCATTTTTGTTCCGCTTCCCCTTCACCCGATGGTCCAGGGGCGGGATGATGCCGAAATTGATGTTCATGGGCTGGAATGCGGTGGCAGCGGGATTGGATACGTACAGTGCCAAAGCGCCCACCGCCGTCTCCTGCGGGAAATTGATGGGCGGCCGTCCCGTCAAGCGCCGGGCAGTCTCCACGCCGACCAAAAATCCGCTGGCGGCGGACTCCACATAGCCCTCCACGCCGGTCATCTGTCCGGCAAAGGAGATCTCCGGCCGGGATTTGAGCCGGTAATACCGGTCCAGCAGCCGGGGAGAATTCAAAAAGGTATTGCGGTGCATGACGCCGTAGCGCAAAAACTCCGCATTGTGAAGGGCCGGAATCATGGAAAAGACCCGGCGCTGCTCCGGAAAGCGCAGATGGGTCTGGAAGCCCACCAGATTGTAGACCGTTCCGGCGGCATTGTCCCGCCGCAGCTGCACCACGGCATAGGGCTCCTTCCCCGTCCGGGGATCTTTCAGTCCCCGGGGCTTGAGCGGACCGTAGCAGAGGGTATCGTGGCCCCGGCGGGCCATGACCTCCACCGGCATGCATCCCTCGAAGACCATCTTATCCTCAAAGCCGTGAACCTCCGCCTCCTGCGCCGTGGTCAGTGCCTGCCAGAAAGCGTCATATTCCTCTTCCGTCATGGGGCAGTTGACATAGTCCGCCGTTCCCCGGTCGTACCGGGAACCAAACCACGCCTTGTCCATATCCACACTCTCGGCGGATACCAGCGGCGCGGCCGCATCGTAGAAATGCAGGTCGCTGTCCGCTCCCAACAGTTTCTGAAGCTCCTGAGCCAGAGCGTCGGAGGTCAGGGGGCCGGAGGCCACCACGACTTCCCCCTGCTCCGGCAGGGCGGTCACCTCACCGGGAACAACCCGGATCCGGGGATGATTCCGGATCCGCTCCGTCACCAGAGCTGCAAAGCCGTGGCGGTCCACCGCCAGAGCCCCGCCGGCCTCCACCCGGGTTGCATCCGCACAGGAGAGAATCAGGGAACCCATCCGGCGCAGCTCTTCTTTCAAAAGGCCCACCGCGTTTTCCAGCTGGTCGCTGCGCAGAGAATTGGAGCAGCACAGCTCCGCAAACTGGTCCGTTGTGTGGGCCGGGGTCTTTTTCTCCGGCTTCATCTCCCGGAGGATGACGTCAATTCCCCGCTGGGCCAGCTGCCAGGCACATTCGCTGCCTGCCAGGCCCGCACCAATCACTGTTACTTCCATAGGCGCTCCCCCTGTGTGTTGGATTCCATCCGGCGCTTCCCGCCCGGATACTCACTTGCCGCTCAGCTCTCCGCCTCTTCAGCGTCCTGCTTCTTGGTCTTGGCCGCTGCCTTACTCGCCGCAGGCTTTTTTGCCGTGGTCTTTTTGGCAGCAGTCTTCTTGGTTGCTGCTTTGGCCGTGGTTTTCTTGGCAGCCGGTTTCTTGGCGGCAGTCTTTTCCGATGCAGCCTTCTTGGCTGTGGATTTCTTCGCCGCCGGCTTGGCTTCCTCCGTTCCGGCTTCCGGCTCCTCACTCTTGCCCTCCGCCGCAGGCTTCTTGGGATAGCCTCTCTGGTCCTCCGGCAGGAAGTTGGAGCACTCCGGATTGATGCAAAACGGCTTCTTGAAGCCCCGGCCGGCCTTTTTAAACATGGTATGGCCGCAAACCGGGCAATCGTCCTTCACCGGCACATCCCAGGTCATAAAGTCACATTTGGCGGACTCATCCCGGCTGTTCATGTGCTCGCAGCAATAATACGTGTACTGCTTGCCCGTTTTCTTGCTGGTACCGGTCCGCTTCATGATCCGCCCGCCGCACTTGGGACACCGGCCCGGCATCTCCACCACCAGCGGCATGGTAAAGCTGCATTCCGGATAGCCCGGGCAGGCCAAGAAGCGTCCAAACCGGCCGGACTTGATCACCAGGTTCCGTCCGCACTCGGGGCAGATCTCCTCACTGACCTCGTCGGGAACCTTGATGCGCACGCCGTCCAGTTCCTGCTCAGCCTGCTTGAGGTCGTGGTCAAACTCCCCATAAAAGTCCCGCAGAACGGACTTCCAGGGAGTCGCGCCCTCTTCCACAGAGTCCAGGCGCTGCTCCATGTTGGCGGTAAACTTCAAGTCGGCAATGTCGCTGAACCGCTCCTTCATCAGCGCCGTCACTACCCGGCCCAGGTTGGTGATATGCAGGTATTTGCCTTCCTTGACCACATACTCCCGGTCCAGAATGGTGGACACCGTCGGCGCATAGGTGGAGGGACGGCCGATGCCCTGCTCCTCCATGGCGCGGATCAAGGTGGCGTCGGTATAGTGAGCGGGGGGCTGGGTGAAGTGCTGATCCCGGGAGAAATCCCGCAGCGCCAGCTGCTCCCCTTCCTGCAGTGCAGGCAGGGGGGATTCCTTTTCTTCCTTCTCCTCGTCCCGTCCCTCTTCATACACAGCGGTATAACCGGCAAACTTCAAACTGGAAGCAGAGGCCCGGAAGCTGTGCTCCGCCGCCTCGATCTCCACAGCCACGCTGTCATAGACGGCGTTGGCCATCTGGCAGGCCACAAACCGGCTCCAGATCAGCCGGTAAAGCCGGTACTGCTCGCCGGTCAGGTCTTTTTTGAGCATCTCCGGCGTCCAGTTGACATTGCTGGGCCGGATGGCCTCGTGAGCATCCTGGGCCGTGGCCTTGGCCTTATAGTGGTTGGGGCCCTTGACCGGATAATAGTTCTGGCCGTAGCGGCCCACGATGAACTCCCGGGCAGCCGCCACCGCCTCCTCAGAAAGGCGCAGGGAGTCCGTACGCATATAGGTGATAAGACCCACGGTCCCCTCACCCTCAATATCCACGCCTTCATAAAGCTGCTGGGCAATGGCCATGGTGCGCCGGGGCGTCATGGACAGCTTCCGGGACGCTTCCTGCTGCATGGTGGAGGTGGTAAACGGCGGAGAGGGGCTGCGCTGCTTATCCGCCCGCTTGACGCTCTTGACGGAAAACACGGCGTTCTCCGTCTCCCGCACCACCTCATCCACCTCAGCAGCGGATTTGAGTTCGGCCTTCTTGCCGTTTTTGCCGTAATACCGGGCGGCAAAGGCCATCTTCTTGAGGTCGTTGCCCAGGAGATTGGCGTCCAGGGTCCAGTACTCCTCCGGCTGGAAAGCCTCAATCTCCCGGTCCCGGTCGTCCACCATCCGGGTGGCAACGGACTGCACCCGGCCCGCGGACAGTCCCCGGCGGATCTTTTTCCACAGCAGAGGGCTCAGCTCATAGCCCACGATCCGGTCCAGGATCCGGCGGGCCTGCTGGGCATCCACCAGGTTCTGGTCAATGTCCCGGGGCTCCTGAATGCTCTCCTGCACCACCTTCTTGGTGATTTCGTTAAAGGTCACCCGCCGGGTCTTTTCGTCCGGCAGATTCAAAAGCTGCTTCAAATGCCAGGAAATGGCCTCGCCCTCCCGGTCCGGGTCGGTTGCCAGATACACGGTATCCGCACTTTTGGCCGCTTTTTTCAGATCGCTGATAATCTCTTCTTTTCCCTTGATGGGCTTGTAGACCGGCTCAAAATCATGCTCCAGATCCACGCCCAGAGTGCTTTTCGGCAAGTCCCGCAGATGGCCCATACAGGCCTTGACGGTAAAGTCCTTGCCCAGATATTTGCCGATGGTTTTGGCCTTCGCGGGAGACTCCACGATGACCAGGCTCTGCTTTGCCATAGTTACCTCCAGGCGCCCTCGGCGGGCGCGTTATTTCTTCCCATTTATTTGTAAAGGGTCACAGCCCGGGTATAGCGTTTGCCGCTGTGCTGTGTCACCAAATGTTCCATTTCCAATACCGTTAGGGCAGAGAGCACCCGTCGGGTGGGCAGCTGTGTGCGATCCACCAGATCATCCACCAGAAGCGGCTCTTCCTCGCCCAGCATCTCCAGCAGCATGATCTGATCGTCCGTAAGCTTCAAATCAGTTTGATTCAGGTCCAGAGAAGGCGGCGCCTTGCGGGCCGGTTTGGTCTGCTGCTGGCGGGCCTGATACCCCAGCGCAGCCGGCTCCTCCCTCTTGGGAGTCTGACATAGCTTGGCGGGAAAGCTGCCGGCATACTCCTGCAGAATATCCCAGGCGTCAGCCGTCAGGCCCGCGCCCTCCCGAATCAGCCGGTTGCATCCGGCGCTGCAGGGCGCGTCGATGGGACCGGGAACCGCAAAGACATCCCGGCCCTGTTCCAATGCCGTCTCGGCAGTAATCAGCGCACCGCTGCGTTCCGGCGCTTCCACGACCAGTGTCCCAACGCACAGTCCGGAGATGATGCGATTGCGCACCGGAAAATGGGCGCCCTTGGGCTCCGTTCCCGGCGGATACTCGGAAATCAGCACGCCGGCAGCGGCAATATCCTCATAAAGGTACTGGTTTTCCCGGGGATAGAATACATCCAGACCGCCTCCGGTCACGCCCACTGCCGGTTTTCCGGCACGAAGCGCACCCCGCAAAGCCGCGCTGTCAATTCCCCTGGCCAAACCGCTGACCACCAGAGCACCTCCGGCGGCCAGACCATAGCCCAGCTTCTCCGCGCAGGCAACGCCATAGGGCGTGTTGGACCGCGTCCCCACCACCGCAATGGCGGCCTCTTCATCAAAAGCGGGCAAATGACCCTGCCAATAGAGCAGGCAGGGCGGATCATAGATATTTTTCAAGCGGTCGGGATACGCCGCATCCTGGATGGTGAGGATGTGCTGGTGCAGGCGGTCACACGCCTCCAGAATGTTCTCCGCATCCTCCAGATTGCGCTCCGACAGATGCTGCACCTGGGCCGCAGTAATCCCCTCGGTGAGCAGTAGTTCCTCCGGATCGGCATAATAGACCGCTTCCGGCGTTCCAAAATGGCGCAGAAGGGCCAGCCGGACCTGATTGGTCAGGCCTGGCCGCTCCGTCAGCCACAGCCAATATTTGAGCATTGCCCTCTCCCCCTCAGTCCATTCTGGCGGCTTCCCACAACACCACCGCGGCAGCCGCGGCCGCGTTGAGTGACTCGCAATGGGGACTCATGGGGATTCGGACCGTCCGGTCGCACAGCTCCAGCATCTGTTGGGAAAGTCCCTTTCCCTCACTGCCGATGGCCAGAGCGCACCGGCTGTAATCCACCGCCCGCACATCCACCGTATCCTGCCGCAGTGCCGTGCCGTACAGCGGCAGCCCGCTGCGGCTGAGCAGCGCACGCAGCTGCTCCGGTGCACAGGTCCACACCGGGCAGCGGAATACCGCCCCCATGGTAGCCCGGATGGTCTTGGGATTATAGAGATCCGCGCAGCCCGGCAGAAGAAATACGCCGTCTGCGTGGAAGGCATCCGCCGTGCGGAGAATCGTCCCCACATTCCCCGGGTCCTGCACGCCGTCCAGCACCACATACCGCCGCCCCTCCAGGCATTCCGGCAGCGCACGCTCCGGCATCCCGCACACCGCCAGAGCCCCCTGCGGAGTCTGCGCCGGTGAGACGGCCCGCATCACATCCGCCGGTACCCGGACATGACGGACCCCCGCCGGAAGGGTCGGCAGGGGTATGGAGTCTGTGGAGATCACGGTATGCACCGCACCCTGCCACAAGAGGGCTTCCTCCAGCAGTTTGGGACTGTCGCACACAAACTCCCCGCACTGTCTGCGGTAGGAGGCAGAGGCCGACAGCTTGCGCAGGTGGGTGCACAGCGGATTGGTCCGGCTGGTAATGGTCTCCACAGCAGTTCTCCCCTCGTTTCACAGTCCGTTTCCATACACTCCAAAGTGTCAAAACGGCATAATAACCAGTATATTTAGTGTATTATAGCAATGTCCTTTTTCTTTTTCAAGCCGTGTTTTGGAAATTTCACGCGGCAAACCCATCTCCCCGCTGTTTTCAGCAGGGAGATGGGCTGGAAAATCATTCCTCTTTCCCGTCCAGGTTCACCGTTGCAAACCGGTAAAACGGCTTGCGCTTACGCAGCTCGTAATCCTCCGTGCGCTCCGGTGTCCACTGATACAGATCCTCACCGGTGGCAATCTTCTCCTCCAGCAGGTGGCTGGGCCGGTCCGCGTTGCACAGGTGCGGGAACAGGTAGGTCTGAATATTCTGCTGCAGGGATACCGGGATATGGTCCCAGTATTCCATCAGGCCGATGGAGCTATACCGCTGTCCGATAGAGTACAAAATGGTCTTGTCCACATCCTCAGCATCGGCAATGCCCTCGTCGATAATATGCTCCGCTTCCCGGAACAGGGCGTGATGCAGGCGGTTTCCGATGAAGCCCGGTGCATCCTTTTTCAGCACCACGGGCACCCGGCCCAAATCCTCCATCAGAGCCACTTCCCGGTCCACCGTCTCCTGCGTGGTGGCATCGCACCGGACGATCTCCACCAGAGGCACCAGGTGGGGCGGATTCCAGGAATGGGCCACCAGGAACCGTTCCGGATGACGCAGTCCGGCGCCGATCTCCCGGGCGGAAATGGCGGACGTCGTGGAGCTGAGAACCGTCTCCGGAGAGCAGACCTCCTCCAGATGTGCCATGACCTCCCGCTTGGCCTCAATGGTCTCCGACACGGACTCAATGCAAAACGCGCATCCTGCCAAATCCCCATAGGACGTGGTCGTCGTAAGATACGACAGGGCGGTTTCCTTCTGCTCCTTTTTCAGGGCGCCGACCGAGATCAGATCATCCAGCGCTGCTCCCACAGCCTGGAGTCCCCGCTCGCAGCTCTCCTGGGTGCGGCCATACATCACCGTCGGATACCGATTGCAGATCAAAAGGGTAGCCGTCCCGGTAGACATGACGCCGGTGCCCACAACACCTACCTGACATTTTGCCATAATAGCTCCTCCTCCAACTGGGTATGATTTTGGATAACTTTACTATATCATACCTGCCGCCGTAGGAGCAACGCCTTTTTCTTCGTCGGCACTTTTGCAGCAGCCGCCTTCTTGGTGCTGCCGTCCCCATTGCGGTCCCGCTTTCCCTTCGGGATCCTGAATGGATGTGGCCCCCTTCTCCGGCACGCAGAGATCCGGAATATCTCCAGGAAAAAGGAGCACACACGGTTCTCCCGTGCGTGCTCCTTCACTCAGGGCCTGTCCGGCCCGGAAATGCAAATAGATGTGTGCTGTCGGATCGGCAACAGATCAATACAGCTTCGCGCCTGCCGGAATGCGGTCATCCACCATCAGCAGGTTCAGGCCCTCATGGCCATCCTCCTCGTGTACGGCGGAAATCAGCATGCCGCAGGAATCAATGCCCATCATCTTGCGGGGCGGCAGGTTCACGATGGCGATAGCCGTCTTGCCCACCAGCTGCTCCGGCTCGTAGTACTCATGAATGCCGCTGAGGATCACCCGGTCGGCTCCGGAACCATCGTCCAGAACGAACTTGAGCAGCTTCTTGCTCTTGGGCACCGCAGTGCACTCCTTGATCTTCACAGCGCGGAAGTCGGACTTGGAGAAGGTCTCGAAGTCCACCATCTCCTCAAAGAGCGGCTCAATCTTCACGTTGGAAAAATCGATCTTCTCGGCGGTCGGAGCAGAGACTGCGTCAGCCGCGCTGGAAACCGCCGGCTTTTCCGCCTTGGCGGTACTATCCGATGCCAGGGGCTTCATGGTGGGGAACAAAATCACTTCCCGGATGGTATCAGAATTGGTCAGCAGCATAACGCAGCGGTCAATGCCGATGCCCAGGCCGCCCGTGGGAGGCAGACCGTACTCCAGAGCGGTGATATAGTCCTCGTCCATCATGCCGGCTTCGCTGTCGCCCTTGGCCCGGGCCTCCACTTCCTTCTGGAAGCGCTGACGCTGGTCGATGGGATCGTTGAGCTCGGAGAAGGCATTGCCCATCTCACTGCGGCAGATAAACAGCTCAAACCGCTCGGTGAGGCGGGGATCCTTGGGGCTGCGCTTGGCCAGGGGGCTGACATCCACGGGATGCATGGTGATGAAGGTAGGCTGCACCAGCTTCTCCTCCACCTTTTGATCGAAGCACTCGTACAGAGCGTTGCCCCAAGTGGCATCCTTGCCCTCAGGCAGTTCCACGCCGGCAGCGCGGGCGGCAGCCCAGGCGGCCTCGTCGGAATCGATGGACATGAAGTCGATGCCCACGTGCTGGCGGACGGCTTCCGCCATGGTCATACGGGGCCAGCCAGGCGTCAGGTCGATCTGCTCGCCCTGCCACTCCACCTGATAGGTGCCCAGAATCTTCTGAGCAGCGGAAGAGAGCAGCTCCTCGAACAGGTCCATCATGTCGTTGAAATCGGCAAAGGCCTCATAC
>ENA-UEYL01001086-UEYL01001086.1-human-gut-metagenome-genome-assembly--contig:-NODE-1086-length-24718-cov-4.416217_pt1 | contig 24718 bp, 20 predicted proteins | sample MGYA00242941_ERZ507946 | MGnify/ENA primary metagenome ERZ507946 (study PRJEB26167, sample SAMN06115482) | human gut metagenome | host: Homo sapiens | place: China:Guizhou | collected 2015-03-11...
TCAAAGCTCTAAAGCCGACTGGCTTTAACCTGCTGCCGATTCTGCTTTATTACACAGGATGCCGGCGCGGTGAGGCAATGGCACTGGAATGGGCAGACATCGACGTCAAAGCCCGGGTGATCCACGTTACAAAAGAGGTGGAGTACCACGGCAATGCGCCAGTAATTGTCAAATGGACCAAGAGTGAAGCTGGGCGTCGTGATATCATTATCCGCTCCAAGCTCCTGAAGCTACTGCCAAAAGGCAAGAAAAACGGCCTCCTCTTTCCGGGGAAAGACGGAGGCCCCATGACCAAAGGCGAATTTATCCAGTGGTGGGATGATCTTAAACTGGGCATCACACCTCACCAGCTGCGCCACGCTTATGTGACGGAGCTATACGAGGCAGGCGTACCCGCCGAGGTCGCCATGACGCAGACCGGCTTTTTTAATGATAAGGCGACGACCGAGATCTACACGCACATCCGGGATAGTCAGACGGATAAAGCCAGAGCGTTACTGGACGCCTATGATTCCGGAGAAAATAAGACGTAGTCAAACCGTAGTCAAATCCTTTGTATTTCTTGGTATTAGGCGATTTTTATATGATTGGAAATCATGTAGGCCCCTAAAGGGTCTCGAGGGTTCGAATCCCTCCTTCTCCGCCAGGTAAAACCCTGTAACCGCAACGGTTGCAGGGTTTTTCGTTTCCCAGTCCAGCCGTCGCAGGCACAATGGCCCGAAACCAAGATCCCCGGTGCTGGCTCCCTCGGCACGGCGTCCCCGCTGCTTTCATTCCCATTTCAGACGCTGACCGCTATACAAAAAAGCGATGGCGCATTCCCTCGAATCCATGCTACCATTTCCGGTGCCGTCCTGTATAATGGAATCAAATCACCACATAAAAGTCCGGAGCCGCTCGGCCGAAGGATCCGCTTTTCCTGGCGCTCCGCCTTTTGGGTCCGGTACACAGCAGTCTCGCAGAGCAGAGAACCGCTATAAACGCCCTCTGCTCTGTTTTCTTTTCTCCTTGTTCCATAGAAAGAAGCTATGGATATGTTTAATAAAATTGCATTTTATGTTTTTCATTTAACATGATAACATAGAAAGCAGAAAAAACCGCATAGAAACCTTGGATCTGTCCGGATCTGTTGTGGCATTATCCCCAAGCAGCAATATATTTTCCATGCATTTTAAGCATGGATGAAGTTCAAAAGGAGGGATGCACAGAACCCCTGCCCGAAAACGGAAGTTTTCCGCAGTCCGCCTCCCCGTGCCCGGCACGGCCTGCGGCGGACGACTCCCTTTTAACATTGAAGCAGCTGTGTCCGGGGACATTTCCCCGTGCGGAATGCCCGGTACAGCGGAAAGGTTTGGTGAGGACCATGAACGAAAAACTGAACGCCATTGCGGCGAAATACCATGATGAGATCGTGCAGACCGCCTCGGAATTGATCCAGATCAACTCCCAGTCCCTGTATGAGGGGAACCTGGCGGACTACCTTGTCAATAAAATGAAGACCCTGGGCTATGATGCCGTGGAGGTGGACCGGTACGGCAACGTCTTCGGCACCATGAAGGGCACCGGCGGCGGCAAGTCCATCATGCTCAACTGCCACATGGACGTGGTGGACGGCGGCGACGAGTCCCGCTGGAAGTATCCCCCTTACAGCGGCGCCATCGCGGAGGGCCGCGTGTGGGGCCGCGGCGCGTCCGATACCAAGGGCACCATGGCCGTGTACCTGTATGTGCCCGTGATGCTGCGGGAGGCCGGGCTGCTGCCCAAGGGTGACATCGTGGTGGCGGAGGTGATCTCCGAGGAGATCGCCGGCTACGGCGCCATGGTCCACACCCGGGAAGGCCGCATGCTGACGGACTACGCCGTGGTGGGCGAGGCCACGGAAAACGACATTGCCATCGGCTCCCGGGGCCGCTTCTGCGCCGTGCTGACCATCACCGGCAAGTCCTGCCACGCATCCATCCCCCACGAGGGACATAACCCCTTCAACTTCCTCACCCGGCTGCTGCCGGAACTGGAGAAGGTGGAGATGAGCAGCGACGCCCTGTTTGGCAGCTCCACCATGTCCATCACCAAGATCGAGTCCTCCGAAAAGGGCACCAACATCATCCCCAACGAGGTCACTGTGTACATCGACTACCGCCAGACCGGCGACGACACCGAGGCCCACGCCCTGGAGAAGATCCAGGCTGCCATCGACCGCTGCGGCACCATGGACGGCATCACCGCCAAGGTGGAGGCCCTGTACTTCCCCCTGACCACCTATACCGGCGTGGACGGCCGGGGCTATCAGGGCGAGTACCCCTTCAGCGTCAGCCCCGACGAGGATTACATCGTCCAGGCCAAGGCAGCAGTGGAGTCCGCCGTGGGCCACGCCGTGCAGTGCAAGCCCTGGGCCTTCGCCACGGACACCGGCCACTATGCCGCCCAGGGCGTCAAGTGCCTGGGGTACTCCCCTGCGGAGATCAAGCTCTGCCACACCACCTCCGACAGCATCGACATCCAGATGATGGCCGAGGCCAGCGTGGGCACCATGGCCATCGTGACCGCCCTGTGCAACAACCCCAAGTAAAGTGCCCGGGGCGCTGGGTCCCGGTCCTTTAACGCCGGCGCGGACGGTCTGCGTCCCGCCCGGCACGAAAGAGAGAAAGGAAAGGTCGAAACTATGAAACAGAAAAAGCCGCTGAACCTAAACCCGTTTGTTCTGCTCTCCGTTGTTCTGGTCCTTGCCTGGCTGGCTACGTTCCTCATCACCCCCGGCACCCTGGTGGACGGCGTCTACACCGCGCTGCCCAAGAACGGCTTCACCTTCAACAACGTCTTCAACCTCTTCCGCGCCATCCCCTACGGCATCAAGGACACGGCCAACCTGGTCATCCTGGTGCTGGTGATCGGCGGCGCCCTGGAGATCTACAAGGCCACCGGCGCCATTGACTCCGGCGTTACCGCCATGGTAAAGAAATTCGGCTCCGGCTCCCGGACCACCCTGCTGGTGATCCTCATGGCCCTGTTCTCCCTGATCGGCGGCTGGCTGGGCTGGATCGAGACCCTGATCCCCTTCGCTCCCCTGGTGGTGGCCGTGGTGCTGGCTCTGGGCTATGACGGCATCGTGGCCTGCTCGCTGCTCATCGTGGGCCTCATGGGCGGCTTCATCGCCGGTCCCACCAACCTCTACACCGTGGGCGTGTGCAACGGCATCCTCCAGTCCATGGGCCTGCTGGAAGGCGACAACGTGTTCGTGGGCCTGGGCTTCCGCGCCGTGGTGTGGGTGGTCATCACCATCATCGGCATCCTCTATGTCCTGCGCTACGCCAACAAGGTAGCCAAGGATCCCACCAAGTCCCTGGTCTACGGCACCGACGTGTCCGACCTGATGATGGATACCAGCAAGGATGTGAAGGTGACCGGCGCCCACGTGGTGGTGCTGCTTTCCATCCTGGTGGCCATGGTCATGTGCGTCATCGGCTTCCAGATCGGCTATGAGGGCGTGAAGTGGGGCATCGACGACGTGTCCGCCATCTTCCTGGTGTCCGCCCTGGTGTCCGGCGCCGTCTCCCGCGTCAAGCCCGGCGACATCGCCAACGCCTTCGTCAAGGGCGCCGGCGGCGCCATCAGCGGCGCGCTGGTCATCGGCTTTGCCCGCGCCGTGTACTGGGTCATGAACAACGCCAACGTCAACGCCACCATCGTTTACAACGCCACCCAGCTGCTCAAGGGCCTGCCTCCCCTGGCTGCTGCCATCGGCATCGTGCTGCTGGTCTCCCTCATCAACGGCCTGATCCCCTCCGGCTCCGGCAAGGGTGCCCTGCTCAGCCCCATCATCGTCCCCATCGCCATCGAGCTGGGCCTCACCAGCCAGACCGCCGTTCTGGCCTACCAGTTCGGCGACGGCATCACCAACATGTTCTGGTTCAGCTACGGCACGCTGATGATCTTCCTGAACTATGCCAAGGTCCCTGTCAACAAGTGGTATAAGTTCTTTGTCCCCCTGATGGTCATCTACTTCCTGCTGTCCTTCGTGACACTGGGCATCGCCATCGCCATCGGCTTCTGAGGCTGATCCCGGCAGCGCATTCATGCCCGGGATGACCCCAACAAAAAAGCGGCGCCGGACGGAAAACCGTCCGGCGCCGCTTTTTTATGCTCTTTGTTTCCTCCCTCCCGGAGACAGGCATCACTTCAGCACGCTTTTGAGGGATTCCAGCATCTGCGAAAGATAGTCCAGGGTCTCCTGGGAGAACTTCACGTTTTTCAGCTTGATCCAGCCGATCTGCACGCTGGACATGGGCTCCGTCAGAGGGATGGTCACGATCCCCGGGGAGATGATGTGGGGCAGCAGGCAGCCAGAGCCGATATTGTAGGCGTTGGTGTTTTTGATGACACTGAGCATGGTGGAGCGGTCCGTCACAAAGATCTGACGCTCCCGGCTCTGGGGGATCACAAACTCCTCGGAGTAATACTGGCTCTTTTCCGTCTGCTCGTAGCACACATAGGGGTACGGCTCCAGCTGTTTGAGGGAGAGCGCCGCCTCCCGGGCCAGGGGATGGCGGCAACTGAGGTACGCATGGGGCCGGAAGGAGGCCAGCGGGTGGAATTCCAGCCCCTTCTGGGCAAACATCCGCTCCATGAAGTTCTTGGTCACGTCAGAGACGAACAAAATGCCCAGCTGGCTTTGCTGCGTGAGTACATCGTTGAGGATCTGGGAGGTCTGACATTCCCGGACGGAGAATATGTAGGACGCGGAGTCCCCCAGCCGGTTGATGGCATTGATAAGGGCATCCACCGGAAAGATATAGTGGTGCATGGAGATCCGCAGGCTCAAAACGTTCTGCGCCGTATTCAAATTTTGAAAATACTCCCTGCACCGGTCCGTCTGCTCCAGAATCTGGCAGGCATATTCCAGCAGCTTGAGTCCCTCGGCGGTGAACGATGTGCCCCGCCGGCTGCGCTCCAGCACGGTGATGCCCAGCTCCTGCTCCAGCTCCTTCACCGCCCGGCTCAGGCTGGGCTGCGCCATAAAAAGGCTCTCCGCCGCGGCGGTGATGGAACCGTACTGGGAGATTGCCACCACATACCGCATCTGTTCCAGTGTCATGGCCCGCCTCCTTCCATAGAAAAAAGCTATGGATATATTCTGAAAAACAGCATTTTATCTTTTTCTCGTTCTATGATACCATAAAAATAGTCCAAGGGAAATAGGAAAAAGCCACCGAATTTGCAAACAATCGGCGTTCCGCCCTTGAATCACGCAATATTTTTTCCATGCATTTTGAGAATGGAACAAGAAAGGTGAAACGCTATGAGCAAGAAAAATCTGGATACCCGGCTGATGCATGCAGGCGAAAACGCCATGGCCAAACGGGCTGCCGCCTCCGTCTCGGTGCCCAAGGTGCTGCCCATCTACATGAGCTCCGTGTTCTCCTTTGACAATGTGGAGTCTCTGGACGCGGTCTACGCCGGTGAGCAGGACGGCTACGTCTACTCCCGCATGTCCAACCCCGGGACCGACTGCGTGGAGGAGGTGCTCTGCCAGGCGGAGGAGTGCGACGGCGCGCTGGTCTTCTCCTCCGGCATGGCCGCCATTGTCAACGCCATCATCTCCCAGGTGCGCTCCGGCGACCACATCCTCTCCTCCCCCGTGCTCTACGGCGGCGTTTACGACTATCTGAAAAACGAGCTGCCCCGCTTCGGCGTGGAAGTCACCTTTGCCGACTTTGAAAAGGAGGACATCGCCTCCCTGATCCGTCCCAACACGAAGCTCCTCTACACGGAGACCATCTCCAACCCCCTGATGGCGGTGGAGGATCTGCCCAAGATCGCGAAAATCGCCCATGCCCACGGCTGCAAGCTCATGGTGGACAACACCTTCGCCACCCCCGCCGTGGCGCAGCCTTTGAAGCTGGGCGCCGACATCGTGGTGTACAGCGCCACCAAGTACCTCAACGGCCACAGCGACATCATCGGCGGCGCCGTGCTGTCCGACGCGGAGACCATTGCCCAGGTGCGCCGCTGCTTCACCCTCTACGGCGCCATCATGGGGCCCTTCGAGGCCTGGCTCCTGACCCGCAGCCTGCGCACGCTGGACATGCGTATGGAGCGCCACAGCGCCAATGCCCTGAAGGTGGCCCAGTTCCTGGAAAAGCACCCCAAGGTGGAGCGGGTCTACTACCCCGGCCTGGAGTCCTCCCCCTATCACAAGCTGGCCATGGAGCTGTTCCGGGACGGCCGCTGCGGCGGCATGCTCAGCGCGGACATCGCCGGCGGCGAAAAGGGCGCCTGTGATTTCATCCGCGCCTGCGAGTCCATCAAGTTCGTGCCCAGCCTGGCCGGCGTGGCCACCTCCATCTCCTATCCCGCCAAGACCTCTCACCGGGCCTATTCTCCCGAGGAGATGGCCAAGGTCGGCATCTCCATGGGCCAGCTGCGCTTCTCCATCGGCCTGGAAAACGCCGACGACATCATCGAAGAGCTGGATAACGCCCTGCGTCACGTGTAACGGGCGGTTCCTCCCCTCTTTTCGCCCGTTTCCTCTTTGCCCGGGCATGCCCGGAACGCCGCCCTGCGCCGGCACAAAACGCCGGCGCAGGGCACTTCGTCTTTCTCCCATCTTTTTCATGTAGGTACGTCTATGCGAAAAAACATCTTCGGATTCCTGGAAATGCTGCTGGGGATCACCTCCTTGTGCATCGGCTCCACCCTGGGGATCCTGGCCGGTCTGGGCCAGACCACCTCCACCGGCACCTGCTCCGCCATCGCCGGAGCAACCGGGCTCCAGGTGGGCACCGCCATGATCGTGCTGTACAGCTTTTTCCTGCTGCTGCAACTGCTGATGCTGCGGCGGGACTTCCATCCCACCCGCATCCTCCAGCTGGTGCCCGTCTGGCTCCAGGGCATGATCCTCAACTACTTCCGCTACGACTTCCCCCCGTTCCAGGCGCTGCACCCAGAGTCTTACGGGGAAAAGTTCGCCCTGTTCGCCGTGGGCATGGTGCTCATCAGCCTGGGCTTTACCATGGTCAAATGCGCGCAGTTCCTGAACTATCCCCCGGAGTCCTTCTGCACGCTGGTGGCCCAGCGCCTGGGCATCCGCTTCGGCACCTGCAAGATCGCCCTGGATTTCGTCTATGTGCTGACCACCCTGACCATCTGCTGGGCCTTTGCCCTGGATTTCGGCATTGTCCGGGAGGGCACTCTGATCTTTGCCGTATGCAACGGCATGCTCATCAACTTCTTTCAGCCGAAAATCGAGCGGCTCTTCGGGCATCTGTGCCCCGCCCCGCAGTTATAAGCCCTTTTCTCCACACACTCTCCCCTATAAAAAGGCCGCTGATTTCACGAGGAAATCAGCGGCCTTTTTTCGTTCCGCGCCCGGCTCATCTGCCGAAAAAGGAGTGCTCCCGCGGCCGGAGGAGCCGCGGGAGCATGAGGGAGAGAGATGGGTCAGTCCTTGTAAGCGATCTCCAAAGCCTCCAGGAAATCGTTCACAAGATCATCCGTATTTTCAATGCCGCAGGAGATCCGCAGCAGGCCGTTGGTGATGCCGATCTTCAGGCGCTCCTCCTCGGGCATATCGGAGTGGGAGGAGAGCACGGGATAGGCCAGGGACGTGCGATAGCCGCCCAGGGTCATGGCGTAGTGGGCGAAGTGCAGCGCCCGCATGAACTTGTTCATCTTCTGACGGTCGTCGGGCAGGACGATGCTCAGCATGCCGCCGAAGCCCTTGAACTGGGCCTTGGCCAGCTCGTGCTGGGGATGATCCTCCAGGCTGGGATGGTTGACCTTCAGCACATAGGGGGACTTGGCCAGGGCGTGGGCCAGGGCAGTGGCATTTTCCGCCTGCTTGGGTACCCGCAGGTCCATGGTGCGGATGCCGCGCTGCACCAGCCATGCGGAGAAGGGATCGGCCTGGGTGCCCAGCAGCACCTGCAGGTGGTAGGCCTTGGCCACCAGGTCGGCCCGGCCGGTCAGGGCGCCGCAGACGGCGTCGCTGTGGCCGTTGGCGAACTTGGTCAAGGAGTTGACCACGATATCCGCGCCCAGATCCAGCGGACGGCACAGCGCAGCGGTCATGAAGGTGTTGTCCACCACAAACAGGGCGCCGTGCTCATGGGCGATGTCCGCCAGGGCGCGCAGGTTGGGCACGGTGATCATGGGGTTGGACACCGTCTCCGTGTACAGCAGCTTCGTGTTGGGGCGGATGCTCTTTTTCACCAGCTCCAGATCCGTAAAGTCGATAAAGGTAGTCTCCACGCCGTAGGAGCCAAGCAGGTCACTGAAGATCTCCATGCTCTCGCCGTAGAGCGTCATGTCAGAGAGGATGTGGTCCCCCTGCTTGACGATGGACAGTGCCGCCGTGGAGATGGCCGCCATACCGGAGCTGCACGCGATGGAATCCTCGCCGTGCTCCAGATAGGTCATCAGCTCTGCCAGGGCGCTGCGGTTGGGGTTGCGGTTGCGGTTATAGCAAAAGCCGTGTTCGCTGTACCGCTTCTCCAGGTCGTCCAGATCCTCCACATTGAACGCGGTGGTCATGAAGATGGGCGCCACCTCCGGGTTGGTGGTGGGGTTTTTGATATAGACACCCTTGCTCAGGATCTCCGTTTCAAAAGAGAATTCCTTGTCACTTTCCTTAAACACAATGATACCTCCTATGGTTCCGATGTAGCGGGGATTACGGGCCGAAGCCCTATGTTACCGGAACCCGGCGGCGCTGGCCGCCGGTTCCATGATAGCACGCAACAAGTTAGGATTTCGCTAATGTTTTTGCTTCGTTATTAAGATTTCGCGGGATTCATGTGCTCCATGTACTCCTCATAGCTGCCGTCACCGGGCTTGGGCGGCTCATCGTAGAAGGGCTGGAAGTTGGGATCCACGGTGCCGATGCCCATATAGCGGGCCTTGTAGTCCTTCAGCAGGGCAAAGAAATCATTGCGCAGCAGGAAGATGGACAGCAGGTTGCCGAACACAGGCAGCGCCAGGGTAATGTCCACGATGATCCAGAACAGGTCGGGGCCGTTGCCGGTGAGCACGATGGAAGAGACGATGATCAGGTTGGGCAGGGGATAGATGAAGCGGAAGGCGGACGCCACCTTCTCATACAGGCCGGGCCAGCGGCGCAGGCCGTGCTTCATGATGACCAGATAGTAAGCGAACCAGCCGGAGGTGGTGGTGATACCGAAGAAGAGCATCATGATGCCCAGGAACACCACGCCCGCCTGACCGTAGGACGCCTGGAAGGCCTCGATGGCCAGGCTGGCGCCGCTGGTGCCGGAGTTCCACACGCCGGAGCACAGCACGCTCAGAGCGGTGACGGAGCAGATGATGATGGTGTCCACAAACACCTCAAAGGCGCCCCACAGGCCCTGACGGATGGGATGCACGGTGTCGGCGGAGCCGTGGATCAGGGGAGAAGAGCCCTGGCCGGCCTCATTGGAGTTGATGGAACGGGCCATACCGGTGCGGATGGTGGCAGCCACGGTGGAGCCCACGAAGCCGCCCATGGCAGCGGTGGGAGTGAAAGCATTCTTGAAGATCATGCCGAACGCAGCGGGAACGTCGCTGATGTTCAGGGCGATGATGCCCAGGCCGCCCAGCACATAGGCAACGCACATGAAGGGCACGGCCTTGGAGGCCACCTTGGCGATGCGGGGCACGCCGCGGAAGATGATGTAGAACAGCAGCAGGGAGTAAACGACAGTGAAGCCGATCATGGGGATGCTGAAGCAGGTGTTCAGGGACTCGGCAATGGAGTAGGCCTGAGAGCCGCCCAGGAACTGGCACACAAAGCCGAAGCCGAACAAAAACGCGATAGCCCAGGCAGCCTTGATGCCTCTGCGCTGTACCAGGCCCTTTTCCAGGAAGAAGGTGGTGCCGCCGTAGAAGCCGCCGTCCTTGTCGCGGCTGCGGTAGTAGCAGGCCAGGGCAGTCTCCACACATTTGATCATCATGCCGAAGAAGGCCCACACCCACATCCAGAACACGGCGCCGGGGCCGCCGGTGGCAACGGCGGTGGCAACGCCGGCGATGTTGCCGTTGCCCACGCAGCCGCCGATGGCCACGCACACAGCCTCAAAAGGAGACACGTGCTTGTCGCTCTTGGCATTTGCCTCTTTGCTGGTCATGCTGCCCAGCGTGTACTTCATTACATGGCCGAAATGGGCGATGGTGAACAATCCGCCGCGGATGGTGAAATAAAGTCCCACAAGAATGACGAATGCCAAAAACGGCGTTCCCCAAAGGAAGCTGTCGATTGAATTCATCACATCATAAAAGCTCATTCTAAAACCTCCCATTTGTTCAGACAGGATGTCGTGCCGGGATCCTCTTCCTCTTTCGGTCCGCGGCACACACAGCACAAAAATCACATATGGTTATTGGTACCCAGGCGCCCGATCCTTAAAGAGCCTTGGGCTGGGGGGTCAACTGCAGCTCGGCCGAAGCTGTTTTGCCCGTGTGATTCTCGATGAAGCCATCGTAAAATCTATGTCCGATATAGAGTCAAGTTCAGACTTCCTCCAAATCCGCTCTCCCGTTTTTGACATTTTTGACGAAGCTTTTTTGCCGTTTTTCGCCCACAATTTGGGAAGCCAAGCCTTTTCCCCAAATTTCAAACGGCGAATTTGTGTATTTATCACAAATACATTTGTCTTTCAAACTCTATACCCGCTTCCAAGTTGGCAAATCTCGAACGGCGGTGAGAGTTTTTCCCCCTGGTTTGGGGGGCTGTTTTTCGGTTTTCCGGCGCCGCCGGACAGAGCCGGCCCCACAGGAAACCGTTTCCCTGGCGCTCCGGCCGCCTCCCGGGCCGCCCAAAGCGCCGAAGTGTGCAAAGGAGCCGGCCTGTTTTTGCGCATTTTCGCCAAAAGCAAAAAACGGGTTGACTCTATACCGGCTACACACTTTAGAATCAGAGCCACAAGGAACCCCCGCACCTGAAAGCAGCGGGGCACAATCAATCGGGAGGTTTTTAAATTATGAGCAACGAAAAGTATTCCATTGCATCTGAGATCCTGTACAAGGGCAAGGCTGCCAAGGGCCAGGACTACAACAAGCCCGCCTCCTTCCCCCTGTTTTCCAACACGTCCTTCACCATGAACTCTCTGGCGGAGGTGCGGGAGGCCTATAAGTCCAAGTTCACCTATGTACGTACCAACAACCCCAACCGCGAGGCTCTGGCCGAGATGGTCTCCTATCTGGAAAACGGTGAGAAGTCCCTGATCTTCTCCTCCGGCATGGGCGCCATCACCACCACCCTGATGACCATCCTCAAGCCCGGCGACCACATCATCTGCAACAGCTACATCTACGGCGAGACCTTCGACGTGATGACCAAGCTCATGCGCAAGTTCGGCATCGAGAGCGACCTGGTGAGCTTCGATGATATGGAGAACGTGAAGAAGGCCGTCAAGCCCAACACCAAGCTCATCTATTCCGAGGTGCTGGCCAACCCCACCCTCAACATCGCCAACATCCCCGCTCTGGCTGAGATCGCCCACGCCAACGGCGCTTATGTGATGATCGACAACACCTTCACCACCGCCATCTCCATCCGTCCTCTGGACAAGGGTGCCGACATCGTCATCAACTCCATGACCAAGTTCATGAACGGCCACAGCAACGCCATCGCCGGCTCTGTCACCGCCTCCGCCGAGATCATCGACGCTATCCACCCCGTCCGCATGCTCTGCGGCACTCCCGGCGATCCCTACGCCGCCTGGACGGTCTCCAACAACCTGCAGACCATCGACCTGCGTGTGCGCAAGCAGATGGCTTCTGCCGCCAAGCTGGCCCGCGCTCTGGAGGCCAACCCCTATGTCTCCAAGGTGAACCATCCCAGCCTGGAGAGCTTCCCCCAGCACAAGCTGGCCACGGAGCTGTTTGCCTCCAATGACACCATGACCGGCATGATGAGCTTCATCGTCCCCGAGGACATGGAGAAGATCGACCAGTTCATGGAGCGTCTGCACCTGGTGCACTATGCCACCACCCTGGGCGGCATCCACTCCAACCTCAACCACCCCGTTACCTCCTCCCACAGCCACATGCCCGACGAGGACAGAAGAAAGATGGGCATCACTCCCGGTATGTTCCGTCTGTCTGTTGGTATCGAGGACGCCGACGACCTGATCGCCGACTTCAACCAGGCTCTGGAAGTCTTTGCGAAGTAAGTCCTCTCCCCTTGCTTCGCACAAACCCCCTGGAGGGATGTCCCTCCAGGGGGTTTTGCAAATTGCCGGCTCCAGTTCGGCAGATACCTATTAAATATGTATGGTCCCGCGGCCTGCCGCGGCGCGCTTACCCGATCACATGGCGGGGCTCCTCATGGAGAAAGCCGTCCGCCGCGCCGTCCTTGTCCGGCTGCCAGATGAGGATCTGGATCTCATAGACACAGTCGATAAAGTTGCTCAGGCTGTCCTCATACTCCGCGGCCACCACCAGCGTGGGGTAATCCGACTCCGGCACGCCCTCAAACAGCTTGCGGATGTAGGTGGTGTCCCACTCGTTGGTCAGGGGATGGCCCTGGAAGCACAGATACTCCCCCGCCGGCAGATGGATCACATTGGGATGGTCGAACCCCGGGTCCTTTTTCAGGAACACAAAATACCACTGGGGATTCCACTCCTGGTTCAGCATGCTCTTGAAATCGATGATGTTGCCGTTTTGCCGCAGGAAGATGGTGTTTTTGAACTGCGGGTCGCTTTTGAGCTGCTGCAGCTTCAGCGAGGCCCGGGAGGGATGGTTGGAATTGCGGATATGCCGCTCCTCCGCCAGGCTCTCCGCCGCCAGGATGTACCGGTCCCCGATCATGCGCTTGTAGGGCACACCATTGAAGTTGTTCTGCCCCGGGTAACGGAAGAAGTTGATATACCAGCGCAGCGCGTCGATGACTTCTTCCATCCGGTGCAGCTCCTCCGTCTTTTCCCGGAGCTGATGCTCCAAAAACGGAAGAAGCGCCCGGCCGTGACCGTCTTCAAAGGCGGCCTTGATCTCAGAGAGGGAAAGTCCCAGATTCTGCAGATACCGGATGCGGTCGATCAGGGAGAGCTGGATATAAGAGTAGTACCGATACCCCGTGTCCGGGTTGGTATACGCCGGCTCCAAAAGCCCGATCTTGCCGTAATGCCGCAGGGTCTGTACGGAAATTCCAAGCAGCCCGGCCACCTCGCCAATGGAATACAGGCTGTCCTGGCCTCGTTCCATGTTTCTCCGCCCCCTTCATTTTCTTTATACATCTTTAACAATACATCTTCCAAGGTCGGAAAATCAATGCGCTTTTTTCACAAAAGCACAGCGCCCCTCAGGGCACCTGGGGCCCGTCCAGCAATCCCACCGCCCGCACGGGCGCCCCATCGGCGTTGCAAAAGTGCAGCGGCAGAGCGCAGAACGTAAACAGTCCGCCGCCTGCCCGGTCAAGCCCCGCGAGGTTTTCAATGACCACCATCCGGCCCGTTCCCAGCAGCTTTTGATGGATGGGCAGAGTCTCGTTGTAAATGGCGTCCACACCGATGGTATCCAGGCCGATGCCCTGCTTGCCAGAACCGATCAGATACTCCACCACGTCCGGTCCGATGACAGGATAGTCCCCATAGTAATCCGGCGTGCCCCAAAAGCGGTCCCAGCCGGTTCGGATCAGCAAAAACGCGGCACGGTCCGCCAGCTGCCGCACCGGCTCCAGACGCTCCATGGTCAGCACCGCGCCGGCCAACGCATCCGCGCAGTCCACCACCAGCGCCGGCCCCACAAACTGGGCCGCCGGCAGGGCATCCAGGGTAGGCTGGCAGGCAAACAGATGGGCCGGAGCATCCATGTGGGTGCCGGTGTGGGAGTAGAGGGTCAAAAGCGTCTCCCGGAACCCGTCCTTTTCATAGGTGTTGGCCGGCGAAAGCCGGGGCGGCTCCGTACCCGGATAGACCGGCATGTCCGGTTCGATCCGATGGGTGAAATCCAATACGCGCATGCATATCCTTCCTTTCTTTCCCGGATCCAAGGATCTCCGTTTCAATCGTTTGATTTTACTACCTGTTGTTGGTGGAGAGTCAATTGTTTTTTCATCGGCACATTGTCAGAAAAAAACCGCAGAAATTTTACATACAGGAGGTTATATCATGGAACCTGACGTCCGTATTGATCCCGCTCTTTTGACGGTATTCCCCCAGATCCGGCTGGGATGCCTCGCCTATGAGGCCTCCGTGACTCCGTCCTCCCCGGCCCTGTGGTCAGTGGTGGAGCAGGAGACCGTCCCCGCCGTGCTGGCGGAACTGGAGGAAAAGACCCTGGCCGGCATCGAGGGCATCCGCTGCTCCCGGGAGGCCTACAAGGCCTTTGGCCGCAGCCCCTCCCGCTACCGGGTCTCCTCTGAGAGCCTCATCCGCCGTATCCGCCAGGGAAATCCCCTCTACCACGTCAACAGCGTGGTGGACGTGAACAATCTCATCTCCCTGGAAACCGCTCTGTCCGTAGGCTCCTACGACCTCTCCCATCTCCGGGGACCTGTCACGCTGACGGTGGGCCAGTCCGGCGAGGGCTACGAGGGCATCGGCAAAAGCTACATCGACATGGAGCACATGCTGCTGCTCCGGGATGAGGAGGGCCCCTTCGGCAGTCCCACCAGCGACTCCCACCGGGCCATGATCGGTCCGGAGTCCACCCGCATCCTCACGGTGATCTACTGCTTTTCCGACGCCATCGACCTGGACGCGGCCCTGGAGCGGGCTGCCGGACAGCTGACCGAATTTGCGGGGGCAGCACAGATCCGCCGCTGGATCGTCCGCTGAGCACAATCTCCCTTGACTCTTTCCCTGGAATAGGGTTTACAATGGCTCTATCAATCTTGATGGGAGGCGCCGTCTTGAAAACGAAATCCTGTATCTTCATCATCATTGCCGCCGCGCTCTGGGGCGGGATCGGCGTATTTTTCAACATGCTCAGCGACGCTGGCTTCACGCAGATGCAGGTGGTGGCCATCCGGGTCACCGCCGCGGCCATCGCCCTGACGCTGTACATCCTGGTCAAGGACCGGTCACTGCTGCGGGTAAAGCTGCGGGACTGCTGGTGCTTTGTGGGAACGGGCATCATCAGCCTGGTGTTTTTCAACTGGTGCTACTTTACCGCCATTGAGCTGACCAGCCTGGCGGTGGCGGCGGTGCTGATGTACACCTCGCCCATTTTCGTGATGCTGTTTTCCGCCCTGCTGTTCCACGAGCGCATCACCGGCAAAAAAGTGGTAGCCCTGCTCATGACGTTCCTGGGCTGCTTATTCGTGGCCGGCGTGTTCGGCAGCAGCGATTACGCCTTCTCCCTGGGCGGCATCCTCATCGGCATCGGCGCCGGCGTGGGCTACGCCCTGTACAGCATCTTCGGCCGGTTTGCCCTGGAAAAAGGCTATCCGTCCGTGACCATCTCCGAGTACACGTTCCTCTTTGCCACCCTGGGCGCCCTGCCCCTTTCCCGGATCTGGGAGTCGGCCCATCTGCTGGTCCTGCCCGAGACCATCGGCGGTGCCCTGGGCATCGGCGTTTTGTGCTGCGTGTTCCCCTTCATCCTCTATACCCAGGGTCTGGCCGGCGTGGAGACCAGCAAGGCCGCCATCATGGCCACCGTGGAGCCCGCCGTGGCCGCCGTGCTGAGCTTCGCCCTGTACGGGGAGTCCCTGCTGGGGTTCAAGGGCGTGGGCATCCTGCTCATTTTCGGCTCCGTGGTGCTGCTGAACCACACCCCCAAAAAGGCGACTGGCACCGCCGCCCCGTGCAAGCAGTCGTGAATGCCGCTTTTCATTTGGCTCCGGCCGTGCTATGATGGACAAAGAGCCATCTATACACGAAAGAAGTGACCTTGCATGAAAACCGCTCTGGTACTGGAGGGCGGCGCCTTCCGCACCATTTTCTCCTCCGGCGTGTGCGACGCGTTTTTGGACGGTGGGCTCCCCCTGCCGGACTACACCCTGGGCGTCTCCGCCGGCATCACCTACGGCGTCAGCTATCTCTCCCGGCAAAGCCGCCGGAACCTGCGGGTACTGACCCGCTTCGCCTCCGACCGGCGCTACATGGGAATGGGCAACTATCTGCACCGGGGCAATCGCTCCTACTTCGGGCTGCGCTTTTCCTACGAGACCATCCCCAATGAGCTGGACCCCTTCGACTACGACGCCTTCGAGGCCTATCCCGGCCGGGCGGAGGCGGTGGTCACCAACCTGGAAACCGGCCGGGCGGAGTATCTGCCTGTGCCCCGGCGGGACGAGCATAACCTGCTGCTCCAGGCCACCTGCGCCATCCCCTTCCTCTTCCCGGTCTACCATCTGGAGGGACAGCCCTATCTGGACGGCGGCTGTGCCGACGCCATTCCCTGGAAGCACGCCTTTGACGAGGGCTGCGACCGGGTGGTAGTGGTCCTCACCCGGGAGCGGAGCTATGAAAAGACGCCGGACAAGTCCCTGCCGCTGATCCGCCGGGCGTTCCGCAAGTACCCCCGCTTTGTGGAAGTCATGGAGACCCGGGCCCAGCGGTACAATCAGTGCCGCCGGGAGCTGTTTGAACTGGAACAGCAGGGCCGCGTGCTGGTCATCGCCCCTGAGTCCACCGTCGGCTTTTCCCGGACGGAGCGGGACCTGGAAAAGATCCGCGCCCTGTGGCAGTCCGGCTACTTTGCCGGCCGCAGCGCCCTGCCTGCCGTGCGGGAGTTCTGGTTCGGCCAAAATTCGTAAATTTTGCGTGAAACACCTCCTTTTCCCAGGAGGTGTTTCTCTTTTTCACAAAGGTTGTACGTTTGCGTTGTACTTCTTCTCTTACATTTTACGCAAAATTTACAAAATTCTCCGTTCCCTCTTCTCAGTGCCGTTTTTTGAATATATAATGATAAAGCTGCATATCCGTAAAGGAACAGCAGCAAATATCACCCATATTTTTTTTGCCAAAAAACGCCTACCGAACGAAGAAAAAGGAGCAACAGCATGGATATTTTTTCCGTCTTTACCCTTTGCGGCGGTCTGGCCTTCTTCCTCTACGGCATGACCACCATGTCCAAGAGCCTGGAGAAGATGGCCGGCGGCAAGCTGGAGCGCATCTTGAAGCGCATGACCTCCAACCCCCTCAAGAGCCTGCTGCTTGGCACCGGCATCACCGTGGCCATCCAGTCCTCCTCCGCGGTGACGGTCATGCTGGTGGGCCTGGTGAACTCCGGCGTCATGGAGCTGAGCCAGACCATCGGCGTCATCATGGGTTCCAACATCGGTACCACCACCACCGCCTGGATCCTATCCCTGACGGGCATCGAAAGCGACAATGTGTTTGTCAACATGCTCAAGCCGGAGAGCTTTTCGCCTCTGCTGGCCATGGCCGGCGTCATCCTCATCATGGGGTCCAAAAAGCAAAAGCGCCGGGACATCGGCCGGGTCATGGTGGGCTTTGCCATTTTGATGTACGGTATGGACCTGATGAAAGACGCGGTGGAGCCCTTGTCTGAGGTCCCCGCCTTCACTCAGCTGCTCACCGCCTTCCAAAATCCCCTGCTGGGCGTGCTGGTGGGCATGGTGTTTACTGCCGTCATCCAGTCCTCCTCCGCCTCCGTGGGCATTTTGCAGGCCCTGGCCCTCACCGGCTCCGTGTCCTTCGGCGCCGCCATCCCCATCATCATGGGCCAGAACATCGGCACCTGCATCACCGCCCTTATCAGCTCCATCGGTGTCAGCCGCAGCGCCAAGCGGGTGGCCGTGGTGCACATCTCCTTCAACGTCATCGGCACAGCCGTGTGCATGGTGCTTTTCTACGGCGCCAACGCCCTGTTCCACTTCTCCTTTTTGGATGATCCCATCGGCGTGGTGGGCATCGCCTTCTGCCACTCCGTGTTCAACATCTTCACTACGGTGCTGCTGCTGCCCTTCTCCCGCCAGCTGGAAAAGCTGGCGCGGAGACTGGTCCCCAGCGAGAGCCGCAAGGAGAGCTTCGCGTTCCTGGACCCCCTGCTGCTGCGCACCCCCGGCGTGGCCATCAGCGAGTGTGTGTCCATGACCAACCAGATGGGCGAGCTGGCCCACAAGAACCTCCTTTTGTCCCTGGAACAGCTGAGCGGGTACAGCGAGGAGCGGGAGAGCCAGATCCTGGAAAACGAGGACAAGCTGGACACCTACGAGGACCGTCTGGGCAGCTACCTGGTGGAGATCTCCCAGCACGGCGTCTCCATGGAGGATATGCGCACCGTCTCCCGCCTGCTCCACGCCATCGGCGATTTCGAGCGCATCGGCGACCACGCCCTCAACCTGCAGGAGTCCGCTCAGGAGCTCCACGACAAGGGCCTGCGCTTTTCCGACTCCGCCGAGGCGGAGATCTCCGTCCTGCTGGACGCCCTGCGGGATATTTTGGGACAGGCCTTCTCCTGCTTTGCCGCCGATGATGCCCACGCCGCTTTGAGCGTGGAGCCTCTGGAGGAGACCATCGACCGGCTCATCGAGGAGGTGCGCATGCGCCACATCCAGCGGCTCCAGACCGGTGAGTGCACCATCCAGCTGGGCTTCATCCTCAGCGACCTTCTGACCAACTTCGAGCGTGTGTCCGACCACTGCTCCAACATCGCCGTGTGCGTGCTGGAAGAGCAGGACGCCTCTCTGGACCGCCACGCCTATCTCCACAGCCTCAAGACCGACGACGCCTTTGCCCGGCACCTGGCCGGACAGCTGGAAAAGTACCGTCTGCCCCAGCAGGCATGATCCTCTTGCACGGGCCCGCCCTCCGGCGGGCCCGTTTTTTGAATATTCATTTTTGTATTCATCGTATGCAGCGCTGTCTCTTGTAATTATGCCTAATCGCGCTTGATTTTTCGCGGTTTTGTCTGTTGCTTTTTTGTCTTTTACCCATCCGCCGCAAATAAATATTCATTATTTGTGAAAAAGTATTGACATTCCTGCAGGGACGTGGTAAGGTTAGGCATGTTCACAAGGGAACGCTGTTTCCCACATGGATCCAACGCCCGCTGCGGCGGGTAACATACAAGGAAGAGGATGAAAATTATGAAGAAACTGTTTGCACTGCTGCTGGCTCTGGCTATGACCGCGAGCCTGGCCGCCTGCGGCTCCAAGGAGGAAACTCCCGCTGAGGAGGAGACCGTGGATTACACCTCCATGTCCATCGACGACCTGAAGGCCGCCATCACCACCGTCACCGAGGGCTCCCTGACCGTGGCCACCAGCCCTGACTTCGCCCCCTATGAGTTCTACGCCATTGACGAAAACGGCGAGCCCCAGCTGGCCGGCTTCGACATGGATCTGGCCCAGTACATCGCCGACTACCTGGGATTGACCCTTGAAGTGATCCCCATGGACTTTGACGGCACCATCATGGAGCTGCAGAGCGGCAACGTGGATCTGGGCATGGCCGGCTACTCTCCCGATCCCGACCGCGCTGACAGCATGGACTTCTCTGACGTGTACATCACCGGCGGCCAGTCCTTCGTGTGCGTGGAGAGCAACAAGGATCTGTTCACCTCTCTGGAGGACGCCAACAACGCTGACTACTCCATCGGTGCTCAGGTAGGTTCCATTCAGGCTACTCTGGCCAAGGAGAACACCCCCGACGCCGACATCGTGGAGCTGACCAAGGTGCCCGACATCATCGCTGAGCTGCTGACCGGCAAGCTGGACGGTGCTTTCATCGAGACCATGGTGGCTGAGAGCTATGCCACCCAGTACCCCGAGCTGTGCCTGGCTCTGGAGGTCCCCTATGACGCTGAGGGCTCCGTGGTGGGCGTGTCCAAGGGCAACGCCGCGCTGCTGGAAGGCGTGAACCGTGCCATCGCCGCCGCCAAGGAAGACGGCTCCTTCGACCAGTATGTGGTCAACGCCGTGGATCTGGCCTCCGGCGAGATCTACGAGGGCACGCTGGATGCCGCCGAGGCTCCCGCCGCCTGATCGATTCGTGTGTTCCAATTCCTCCCCGCGGAGACCGCGGGGAGGAATTGACTGCTTCCTGAAACAAGAGAAAAAGGAGGAAACCGCCTGTGTTTACTGCCGCCGGTTTCGAAAAAACATTTGCCTATATCGATCTTTTCAAGCAGGGCCTGATCTGCACGGTGTCCTTGTCCGCGCTGACCGTTATCTTCGGCTTCATCCTGGCGCTGATCCTGGCCGTGATGCGCCTTTCGGATGTTTGCCCCCTGCGGTTCCTGGCACTGACCAAGGACGGTCATCTCCGGGATCAGGGCTTTGTGGCGGCAGTGAGCCGGTTCAATCCCATCCGGTTCCTGGCCACTGTGTATGTGGAAGTCTTCCGGGCCACGCCTATGCTGGTCCAGCTGTTCATAATCTACTATGTAGTCTTTGACGGCGTGGATCTGCCGTCCTTCAAGCTCTTCGGCTTTATCCGGTTCGACCGGTTCCTCCCCGGCGTGGTGGCCCTGGCCCTCAACTCCGGTGCCTACCTCTCCGAGATCATCCGCTCCGGCATCCAGTCCATTGACGGCGGTCAGACGGAGGCGGCCCGCTCTCTGGGCCTTTCTCAGGTGCAGAACATGCGCTATGTGGTGCTGCCCCAGGCCATCAAGAACATCCTGCCGGCCATCGCCAACGAGTTCGTCACCATCATCAAGGAATCCTCCATCTGCTATACCATCGGCGTGCAGGAGATCATGTACGCGGTGACCTCCATCAAGGGCGCCACCTACCGCATCGCCGAGCCGCTGGTCATCGCCACACTGGTCTACTTCTGCCTGACCTTCCCCACCAGCAAGATCATTGCTTACTTTGAAAGGAGAATGAGCCGTGGTGACAAGAGATAGTCTCATCCAGGTCAACGACCTGAAAAAGCATTATAACCACGGCGCCATCAAGGCACTGGACGGCGTCACCGTGGACATCAACGAAGGAGACGTGATGGTGGTCATCGGCCCCTCCGGCTCCGGCAAGTCCACCTTCCTGCGCAGCCTGAACCTGCTGGAAGTGCCCACCAGCGGCTCCATCGTCTTCGACGGGGTGGACATCACCAAAAAGAAAGTGCAGAACGCCGAGGGCAAGATGGTCAAGCTGGATATTGACCAGCACCGCCAGAAGATGGGCATGGTGTTCCAGCACTTTAATCTCTTCCCCCACATGACCATCATGGACAACATGACCCTGGCCCCTATCAAGGTCAAGCACATGCCCAAGGACCAGGCGGAGAAAAAGGCCCTGGCCCTGTTGGACCGGGTGGGGTTGAAGGACCGCGCCGGCGCCTATCCCATCCAGCTCTCCGGCGGCCAGAAGCAGCGGATCGCTATCGTGCGGGCGCTGATGATGGAGCCCCAGGTGATGCTCTTTGACGAGCCCACCTCCGCCCTGGACCCGGAAATGGTGGGCGAGGTGCTGGAGGTCATGAAGGAGCTGGCCCAGGAGGGCATGACCATGGTGGTGGTCACCCACGAGATGGGCTTTGCCCGGGAAGTGGGCAACCGGGTGCTGTTCATGGCAGACGGCAAGCTCCTGGAACAGGGCAGCCCCTCCGACATTTTTGAACACCCCCAGCATCCCCGGCTGCAGGATTTCCTCAGCAAGGTGCTGTGATCCCCTTGCCGTTTTCAGGGCGCGCACCTTCCGTGCGCGCCCTTGTTTTTTCGGCGGCTGCGGCCGCCTCCATCCGCCCTTCGGGCATTTGAAGAAAGGAGCAAACCACATGACGGAACAAAAGAAGGCGGCCATTGCCGCCATTGAAGCAAAGGCGAACCTCATCGCGGAGGTGGCCGACCGGATCTGGGACTATGCGGAGCTTTCCCTCCAGGAGGAGCGCTCCGCCGCGCTGTACTGTGAGGTACTGGAAAAAGAGGGCTTCACGGTGGAAAAGGGCATCTGCGGCATTCCCACCGCCTTTTCCGCATCCTTCGGCAGCGGCCGGCCCATCATCGGACTGCTGGCGGAGTACGACGCCCTTTCCGGTCTTTCCCAGGCCGGCGGCAGCCTGGAGCGCAAAGAGCTGACCCCCGGCGGCTGCGGCCACGGATGCGGCCACAACCTGCTGGGCGCCGGCGCCATGGCCGCGGCGCTGGGCGTCAAGGCCTTTTTGGAGTCCACCAACACCCCCGGCACCGTGGTCCTCTACGGCTGCCCCGGCGAGGAGGGCGGCGCCGCCAAGGCCTTCATGGCCCGGGACGGACTGTGGTACGGACTGGACGCGGCACTGACCTGGCACCCGGAGGACGCCAACGAGGTGCGCACCGGCTCCTCCAACTCCTGCATCCAGACCCAGTACCTCTTCACCGGCGTGGCCTCCCATGCCGCCGGCGCGCCCGACCGGGGCCGCAGCGCCCTGGACGCCGTGGAGCTGATGAACATCGGCGTGCAGTTCCTGCGGGAGCACATGAGCGATAAGGCCCGGGTCCACTACGCCATCACCGACGCCGGCGGCCGCAGCCCCAATGTGGTGCAGCCCAAGGCCAGCGTTTTGTACATGGTGCGCTCCAACCACGTTTCCGAGGCGGTGGAGCTCCAGAAGCGGGTGGACAAGATCGCCCAGGGCGCCGCGCTCATGACGGACACCACCTATGAAAAGCTGTTTATCGACGGCCTGGCGGACACCGTCACCAACCACGTCTTGGAGCGGGTCCTCTTCGAGAACTTCCAGGCGCTGGGCGTGCCGCACTACACGCCGGAGGAGCTGTCCTTCGCCGACGCCCTGGCCGCCACCTACCCGGGCAGCGACGGTGTACCGGGCATCGGCAGCGGCTACGACCCGGATTACGCCGAGGCGGTCCGGCAGCTGCGCGCCCAGGCAGGACACGCCATGAACAGCTTCCTGCTGCCTCTTTATCAGGGAGACGCCTTCCAGCCCGGCTCCACGGATGTGGGCGACGTGAGCTGGCAGTGCCCCACCGCCCAGATCCACGTGGCCGCCTGGCCCAACGGCTGCCCCGGCCACAGCTGGCAGAACGTCTCCTGCGACCGCACGGACATCGGCCACAAGGCCGCCCTCCACGCGGGCAAGGTGCTCTCCGCCGCGGTCATGGACCTGCTCACCCGGCCGGAGCTGCTGGAAGAGGCAAAGGCGGAGTTCCGCCGCCGCACAGCGGAGGGATATGTGTGCCCCATCCCTGCCGACGCCGTGCCCACCATCGCCCTTTGAGCCCTTCTACGGCGAATCGCAACAAATTTTTGTTTTTTCTAAAAAATTTTTGTTTGCTTTTACAATTTCTTGTGTTATGATACAGTTGTACTGAGAAACCAAACCGAAAGGAGCCATTAGTATGGAATCTTCTCCCCGCGGTCGTGATCTCCTGTTTCAATTCACCGGCAGACCCCCTCTTGGTACCTCTGTTTCTCTGGCGCTGCAGCATCTGGTCGCGATGATCGTCGGCTGTGTGACGCCGCCCATCATCATCGCCGGTGCCGTTGGCCTCAGCCAGGCGGACCGGGTGCTTTTGATCCAGGCGTCGCTGGTCATGTCCGCCATCTGCACCCTCTTGCAGCTGTTTCCCATTGGCCGGTACTTCGGCTCCGGCCTCCCTGTGATCCTGGGCGTGAGCTTTGCCTACGTGCCCAGCATGCAGGCCATCGCCTCCTCCGGCGGCGGTGTGGCAGCCATTGCCGGCGCCATGATCGTCGGCGGCGTGGTGGCCATCATCGTGGGTATTTTCGTCAAGAAGATCCGTCTTTTGTTCCCGCCGGTCATCACCGGCACGGTGGTGTTCACCATCGGCCTTTCCCTCTATCCCACCGCCATCAACTACATGGCCGGCGGCACTGCCAACACCGCCGAGTCCATTGCCGCCTCCGGTGCCTCCGAGTCTCTCATTTACGGCTCCTGGCAAAACTGGCTGGTGGCCGCACTGACGCTGGCGGCGGTCATCGTGCTCAACCACTTCGCCAAGGGTCTTTGCAAGCTGGCCTCCATCCTCATCGGCATGCTGTTCGGCTACGTGGTAGCCGCCGTGTTCTTTGACATGGTGAGCTTTTCCAGCGTAGGCGAGGCCGCTTGGTTCTCCCTGCCCCAGTTCATGCACTTCGGCGTGACCTTCGATCCCGCCTCCTGCATCGCCATCGGACTGCTGTTTGCCATCAACTCCATCCAGGCCATCGGCGACTTCACCGCCACCACCGTGGGCGGCATGGACCGTGACCCGACGGACCGGGAGCTGCAGGGCGGCATCATCGCCTACGGTGCCAGCAACATCCTCACGGCCCTCTTCGGCGGTCTGCCCACCGCTACGTATTCTCAGAACGTGGGCATCGTGACCACCAACAAGGTCATCAACCGCACGGTGTTCGCCCTGACCGGCGTATTTTTGCTGCTGGCGGGCGTGTCCCCCAAGTTTGCGGCCATCCTGACTACCATCCCCCAGTGCGTGCTGGGCGGCGCCACGGTGACCGTGTTCTCCACCATCGCCATGACCGGCATGAAGCTCATCGCCTCCCAGGAGCTCTCCGCCCGCAACACCACCATCGTGGGCCTCTCCGCTGCCCTGGGCGTGGGCATTTCCCAGGCCGCCGGTTCTCTGAGCCAGTTCCCCGACAGCTTCACCATGATCTTCGGCAAGTCCCCCGTGGTGGTTGCCACCATCATGGCCGTGCTGCTGAATCTGGTGCTGCCCCGGGAGAAGAAGTCCTGAGCATAACCAATTACATAAAAAACGGACAGCCTGCGGCTGTCCGTTTTTTTATGCAAGCTTGCCGACATTGCCCGCTCTATCTCACAGGCTCTTGGGATGCTCCAGCTCCGCCATGGAGCGGCGGAACTGGAAGAAGAACATGGTGGCCGTGGTGCACACCGCCAGA
>ENA-UEYL01001089-UEYL01001089.1-human-gut-metagenome-genome-assembly--contig:-NODE-1089-length-24652-cov-4.231780_pt1 | contig 24652 bp, 21 predicted proteins | sample MGYA00242941_ERZ507946 | MGnify/ENA primary metagenome ERZ507946 (study PRJEB26167, sample SAMN06115482) | human gut metagenome | host: Homo sapiens | place: China:Guizhou | collected 2015-03-11...
GATGATCGAGGGCCTGTTCGCCACGCTGACGAACGTCAATTTCGATCCGGACAGCCTGAACGCCCTGGCCGGGCGCGTCCGGGCCGAGAAGCAGCGCCTTGTGCCGGACTGTGCCGTCTGCACCGCGCCCTGCGGCCGCACGGGCGACTATGATCTGGCAGAGCTCTGGGGTGCGCAGGAGGACATCCGCAGCCTGAAGTCCCTGCTGCTGTTCGGCAGCCGCGGCATGGCAGCCTATGCCTATCATGCCATGGTGCTCGGCTACCGGGACGAGACCGTCGAGCGCTTCCTTTCTAAAGCGCTGTTCGCCGTCGGCGAAGACTGGAGCAGATGGCGCAGGTGGTGCGGGAGCATGCCGGCTGCCCGGTGGCGGCGCTCAAGGACCGGCTGCGGGAGCGGGCCCTGGAGCTGCGGGATCAGGATATCCAGGTGTGCCGCGCCATCGGCGAGTACGGCCTGACGCTGATTCAAAACGGCGACGGCATCCTGACCCACTGCAACGCCGGACAGCTGGCCACGGTCCGCTACGGCACCGCCCTGGCGCCCATCCACGTGGGCCGGGAGCGGGGCATGCAGTTCCGGGTATTCACCGACGAGACCCGCCCCCTGCTGCAGGGAGCCCGCCTGTCGGCCTACGAGCTGTTCGCCGACGGGGTGGACACCACGCTGATCTGCGACAATATGGCCTCCTCGGTCATGCGCCGGGGATGGGTGCAGGCCGTGTTTGTGGGCTGTGACCGAGTGGCCGCCAACGGCGATACCGCCAACAAGATCGGCACGTCCGGCGTGGCCATCCTGGCAAAACACTATGGGATTCCCTTCTATGTCTGTGCGCCCATGTCCACCATCGACCTGAGCTGCCCGGACGGCAGCGCCATCCGGATTGAGGAGCGTCCCGGCGCGGAAGTGACAGACATGTGGTACAAAGAGCCCATGGCACCGGAGGGAGTCAAGGTCTATAACCCCGCCTTCGACGTGACGGACGCGGAGCTGATCACCGCCTTTGTGACGGAGCGGGGCATCATCCGCCCGCCCTTTGCTCCGGCTCTGAAGCGGCTCTTTGAGCGGACGGAGGATTAAGCCTCCGGCGCGTTTTCCAGCAGGAGCAGCTTGCGCTCCTGGGCCATCCAATGCCATGGGGCAGACAGGGGCTGATCGGTCACAATGCCCGCCAGCGCGTCAAAGCCGCAGATCTGCACAAAGGAGGTCTGGCCGAATTTGGTGTGATCCGCCACCAGATACACCCGTCCGGCCCGGCGGATGGCATCGCTGCGGAACGCGGCGCTTTGCTCGTTGCTGTCGGTGATGCCGCGGTCCAGGCTGACGGAGCGGCAGGAGACAAAGGCGCTGTCCACATAGTAGGGCGCCAGGGCAGCCAGGGCGGCCTCCCCCAGGAAGGACATGCTCTGCGGCTGCAAAACGCCGCCGATCACTTGCAGGCGGATGCTCTCGCTGTGGGAGAGCACGTCGGCAATGAGCAGGGAGTTGGTCAGCACCGTCAGGCGCATGTCCCGGATGGCCCGGGCGATCTCCAGCGCGGTGGTGGAGCTGTCGAGAAAAATGGAGTCTCCATTGCGGATCAGCTGCAGACACTGGGCGGCGATCTGCCGTTTGGCCTCCACATAGGAGGTCTCCCGCAGAGTCACATCCACCTCGTTGATGGCGCCGCCCTGGATGAAGGCGCCGCCGTAGGTCCGGGTCAGAACGCCCTGGGCCTCCAGAACTTTCAGATCCCGCCGGATGGTCTCCTCCGTGACGTCAAAGCGGCGGGCCAGATCGGACACCGCCACGCTTTTTTGTTCCTGAATGGTTTCTTTGATGCACGCTCTGCGCTCTACGGCCAGCATGGCATCCCCTCCCTCATATCGTGCTGGTGATTATGCACCAGTATAGAGGAACCTGTTGCAAAAAACAACCTGTTTGGAAAGTGAGATGATTCCCATGGCAAATGCCTGTACCGATCAGGAGGCCCGGGCAGCCATCCTGGAAATCGGGCGGCGGATGTTTGCCCGGCAGTATGTGGCTGCCAATGACGGCAATATCAGCGTCCGCACCGGGCCGGACCGGATCTGGGTGACCCCCACCGGTGTGTCCAAGGGCTATATGACCGAGGACATGCTGCTGTGTGTGGACCTGGAGGGCCGGGTTCTGGAAGGAACCGCGGCGCCCTCTTCGGAGATGAAAATGCACCTGCGGGTCTACCGGGAAAACCCGGAGGTGGGCGGTGTGGTCCATGCCCATCCCCCGGCGGCAACCTCCTTTGCCATTGCCAGAGTTCCCATGGACATGGCGCTTTTGACGGAGACGGTGTTCAATCTGGGTGTGGTGCCGGTGGCCCCCTACGCCACGCCGGGCACCCAGGAGGTGCCGGAATCCATTGCCCCCTTCTGCCGAACCCACAATGCGGTGCTGCTGGCCAACCACGGCGCCCTGACCTGGGGCCGCAGCGCCATGGAGGCCTACTACCGCATGGAGAGCCTGGAGGGCTCCGCCGTGATTTTGATGAATCTGGGATACCTGAACCGGCCGGGCTGCCTGCTGAAGCGGCGCGAGGTGGAGGTGCTGCTGGAAGCCCGGGAGAAGGCGGGGATTACCGCCGGCGGGGTTCCCCTATGTGCCGAGGACTGCGGCCAGGCGTGAAGTCCCATCCAGTCAGAACCATAAAAAAATGAGACGGAGCAATCCGTCTCATTTTTTTATGCACTTCAGGTGTTCTCAGGGGAAAGACCCAGGCGGACATACTGCTCCGCCGGTGCCTCATTTTCCTCCATGAGCTGCTTCATGGCCTCGATCATGCGGGATTCCACAGCCTCGTCGTGGAGGGGCTGGAGCTGCTTGGGATCCTGCTCCAGATCAAAGAGCAGGTTCCCCTCTCCGTACAGCCCGTCAGGGGCGTAGAGGGCTTCCGGCTCATTGGGGATCATGCCCATGCAGTGGCCCGGCAGCTGCAGCAGGGGCGTGCCCTTGGTGAAGTGGAAGTCCCAGCACATCTGGCCCTGGCGCAGCTTGTCCAGCGTGACGGAGTTGGGGTAGCTGGTGGGCGTCTGCATGTAGTCATACAGGTCGTCCAGATGCTCCCGCACCGGCGTGCGCATGTAGACATACCGGCCGTCCGTGACGTTGACATGGAAGCCGTGCATGCCGAAGAGCGCATATTCCCGTACCGGTTGGTCGGATGCCACGGTATCCCGCAGGGCCTTGCCCTGCATGTCCTGGGGAATGGGAACGTTGAAGAAGTCCAGCAGTGTGGGGGCGATGTCGATGGTCTGGCACAGGGCGCCGCGGTGCTCGTTGCGCACGCCGCTTCTGGGATCCCAGAGGAAGAAGGGGGTGTGGGCCAGCTCGTCGTAAATGGGTTCCCGCACCTTGCCCCACCAGTTGTGCTCGGTGAGCAGGAAGCCGTGGTCGGTGTTGACGATCAGCATGGTGTCTTTCCAGAGATCATACTGGTCCATCCGGTCCAGCACCTGGCCCAGGTAGTAATCGCACATGCTCACCACAGCCCGGTACTTGTTGATGACGTGCTGAATCTCCTCTTCCGTCTCGCCGCTGTGTCCGACCCGGAAGTACTGGGGCCAGTCAAAGGGGCGGCCGTGGTATTCCTTTTCGTACAGGGACAGGAAGCGGTCGGGGACATAGTAGGGCTCGTGGGGATCAAACTCCTCCAGCTGCAAAAACCAGTTGTCGGAACGGAAGTTCTCATCGATGAACTCCAGGCCGTGCTTGAAGTTCTGGGCGATGGAGATGTCCTCCTCCTTGGGGGTGTAGTGGCGGTTGACGTATTCCTGGCGGCCGCAGTTGTCCTGCCGGCCGTACAGGTGCTCCGGCACGTTGAAATCCACCCGGCCCTTCCAGGGATCGCCCTCGGGGCCCCGGGCATACTCGAAGGAGTTGTACTTGGTCTGATAGTCGGAGCCGCCCTGCTCCCAGTAGTGCCAGTGATCCGTCACCAGGTGGGTATAGACGCCGTTTTGCTTGAGCAGCTCGGGCATGGAGTCGTCATAGAGCTCAATGGGACCCCAGCCCCGGTGCAGGAAGTTGTACCGGCCGGTGTGAATCTCCCGCCGGGCAGGCATGCAGGGCAGGCTTCCGGCGTAGAAGTTGTCGAAGGTGGCGGCATGCTCCGCCAGACGCTGGAAGTTGGGCGCCACGATGTCCAGCCCGCCGTAGGGCGGCAGCATGACGCGGTTGAGGGAATCAAACATGACCATAATGGCTTTCATAAAGGAACAAACCTCCTTATTCTTCGCCGCTGTCCGCAATGCCGGCCGGCGGACGGACATGGCGGACGGCAAACGTCACGACCAGGATCGTCACCAGATAGGGGCACAGATCCAGCAGCTGAGACGGCACGCTGCCGTCGGTAAAGATATTCTTGAGCGCAGCCGCGCCGCCGAAGATCAGGCTGCCCAGCAGGGAGCCGATGGGGTTGTAGGCGCCCAGAATGTTCACAGCCACGGCGATATAGCCCCGGCCGGCGCTCATCTCATAGGCAAACCGGTTGACGTGGTCGATGGCCAGATAGCTGCCGGCCAGGCCGCACAGCACGCCCACGATGAGCTCGCCCAGGAAGCGGTACTTGCGGATGGAGATGCCCATGGTCCGGGCGGCCAGGGGCTTTTCACCCACAATCCGCAGCCGCAGTCCCCAGGGGGTCCGGAACATGAAGGCCCAGCCCAGAATGCCGATGACCACGGCCAGGGGCAAAATGAAGGACACGTTGCCCAGAATGGGCAGGGTGATGTGAGGCAGGGCCTCCACGGAGGCGGAGTTGGCCCGGCTGCCCCAGATTACCTGGGTCAGCGAGGTGGTAAAGCCGGTGGCAAACATGTTCAGACCGATGCCGCAGATAACCTGGTCCATGTGGTACTGCACGCACAAAAGACCGTGGAGCATGGCGTACAGTGCCGAGAGCAGGACGCCGCACAGAAGGCCGATCCAGGGGTTGCTGGAAAAATACGAGCCGCAGGTGGCGCCGAAGGCACCCATGAGGATAAAGCCTTCCATACCCATGGGCATAATGCCGCACCGGGCGGAGAAGGTACCGCCTACGGCGGCCAGGGCCACGGGGACCGAGGAACGGAGGGCGGAGATCAAAAACAAACCAATGAATTCCATAAACAATGCGCCTCCTTTCCGTTACTCGGTTCGGGCGGAGGTCCGCTGGGGACCTGCCACCAGTTTGCGCACCGGGGTGCACAGGGCATCCATCAGTTTGGGCGCCACCATAAACACCACGATCAGCGCCTGGATGATGGAAATGACATCCATGGGGATGGAAGCGATCCGGTTGACCTCGCTGGCACCGGACTTCAGTCCGCCCCACAAGATGGCCGAGAGCAAAACCGTCACGGGATTGTTGCCCGCCAGGGCCGCCACGGCAATGCCCTCAAAGCCGTAGCCGCTGGAAAAACCGTCGGTAAAGCGGTACTGCACGCCCATGACCTGGGTGGCGCCGCAGAAGCCTGCCAGAGCGCCGCTGATGAGCAGGGTGATGAGCATCATGCGCTTGGTATTGATGCCGGCGGTCTCGGCGCAGGCCGGGTTGCTGCCCACGAAATGGAGGCGATAGCCCAGCCGGGTACGGTTGAGCAGGAACCAGACCACGGCCACCAGAGCCACGCCGATCAGAATGGAAGCGGAGAGATAATGTCCCTCCATGAGCTTGCCGATACGGGCCTGCTGCGGCAGGGCGGCGGTCCGGGCGATGCCCTGGTCATCCACAAACACGTTGTTGACCAGGTAGCTGCAAAACAGCTGGGCCACATAGTTTTGCATCAGGGTGACGATGACCATGTTGGCGCCGAACCGGTTGCTCAAAAAGCCCGCGATACCGGCGTAGCATCCGGCGCACAGGCAGCTGACCACCAGAATCAGGGGAACGAAGAGAATCCGGGGCAGGGGCGGAAGATAACCGCCGATGAGGGCGGCCACCATGGCGCCCACATAGAGCTGGCCCTCCGTGCCCAGATTCATGACCTTGGCGTGCTGGGCAAAGGCGAAGGCCAGACCGGTAAAGATCAGAGGCGTGGCATAGCTCAGGGTGGTCAAAATGGCTTCCCCGGAGCCGAAGGCACCCAGGAAGATCAGCTTATAGACCTGCACCGGATTGAAGCCCGCGGCAAAGAAGACGATGCCGCCCAGGATCAGAGCCAGCACGAAGGCCAGCAGGGTGCGCAGAGCCACATATACGGTTTTGCGTGTGCCCACAAGTTCCATGCCTTATGCCTCCTTTCCCGGGTCCTGCGCGGCGCCGGTCATCAAAAGTCCCAGCCGGTTGTCGTCAAAGTGTTCCGCACGGTCCACGGCCACAATGCGGCCCTGATAAATGACAGCGATGGTGTCGCTGAGTTTTTTCACCTCGTCCAGGTCGGCGGAGATCAGCAGGATTCCCTTGCCCTGGTCCCGGTACGCGAGCATGACCTCATGGATGTATTCCGAGGCCGACACGTCCACGCCCCGGGTGGGCTGGGCGCAGATCACCACTTCCGGAGATTGGGAAAAGACCCGGGCGATGACCACCTTTTGCTGGTTGCCGCCGGAGAGCGCGCCGCAGGGAGTTGCCACATTGGGGGCTTTGATGCGGAAATTCTGGGCCAGGGCTTCCGCGTTTTTCCGGATGTACCGGTAGTCCATGATTCCCCGGCGGCTGAACTGCGCCTGGTTCTCGTAGCCCAGAATGGAGTTTTCCTCAATGGACCGGGCCAGGGACAGTCCCCGTACCGTGCGGTCCTCGGGCACGTGGCCGATGCCGGCTGCAATGAAGTCCGCGGCCGTGCCCTGAATTTTTTTGCCGTTGAGCGTCAATTCCATGGAGTCGGGCCGGAGCAGGCCGGTGAGCGCCTCAATGAGCTCGGTCTGACCGTTGCCGTCGATGCCGGCCACACCCAAAATCTCGCCCCGATGGAGGGAAAGCGCAATGTCCTGGAGAATGGGAATGCCGTTTTTGCGGTAAGACAGGTGCTCCACGGAGAAGAACGTCTCCCTGATTGCCTGGGAGGGATGACGGCCCTCGAAGCTGTATTCCCGGCCTACCATCATGCTGGCCAGCTGCTGCATGGAGGTTTTGTCCTTGTCCACGCTGCCGATGAGCTGTCCGTCCCGGAGAACCGTGCACCGGTCGGCAATTTCCATCACCTCATAGAGCTTGTGGGTAATGATGATGATGCTCTTCCCTTCCGCGCGCAGCTGCCGCAGGGCGGAGAAGAACTCCTGTACTTCAATGGGCGTGAGGACGGCAGTGGGCTCGTCCAGAATCAGAATGTCCGCGCCCCGGTAAAGCGCCTTGAGAATCTCAACCCGCTGCATCTGGCCCACGGAGAGGGTTTCCACCTTGGCCCGGGGATCCACCTGGAATCCGCTGCGCTGCTCCAGCTGCTCCACTTCCCGGACTGCCTGTTCAAAATCAAAGAACACGCCCCGGCGGGGTTCCCGGCCCGCCACAATGTTTTCGGCCACGCTGAGCACGGGAATCAGCATGAAATGCTGATGCACCATGCCGATGCCGGCCCGGATGGCTGCCTGGGAGTCCCGGAGTGTGACGGGATTTCCTTTGAGGAAGATCTCGCCGCTGGAGGGCTTGTGCATGCCGTAGAGAATCTTCATCAGGGTGGTTTTTCCAGCGCCGTTCTCCCCTAAAACAGCGTGGATTTCCCCTTGCCGTAAGGTGAAATCCACGTTGCTTAGTGCCTGAACGGTGCCGAAATTCTTTGAAATGCCCCGCATTTCAACCGCATTCATAGAAGCACCGCCTTTTTATCATGTGAAAGGTTACTTGCTCTGGCCGTACTGGGCAATCCAGCCGTCCACTTCGTCCATGGTGGTGGGCAGGGAGACGCCGCTGTTCACGTACCACTCCTGCGCGGCATCCACCTTCTCCAGCAGGTCCTCGGGCAGCTCCACAGAGGCATCCTCGGTCAGATAGGCAAAGGCACCGTCGGAGAAAGAGGGATACACGTTGCCGGCAGTCCAGGTGCCGTCGATGATCTGCTGGCACTGGTCATAGGCAATGTCGGTGAGCACGAAGCCGGCCGTGGCGGGAATGTAGGGAGAGAGGCTGTTCTGGTTGGCGCCGCAGCCCAGACCGTAGAACTGCTTTTCTTCCAGGGCCGCCCAGATGCCGGCGCCGCTGCCGGCCAGGTTCTGAATGACATCGACGCCCTGATTGTACATGGCGACGGCCATTTCCTTGCCGGTGTTGACATCGGTGAAGTTACCCACCGTGGACACCAGCACTTCCACCTCGGGATCGTAGAACCGGGCACCGCAGGCAAAGCCGGTGCTCATGGCGTTGAGGGTAGCGGTATCCAGACCCTGAATGGCACCCACCTTCTTGTCGGGGTTGGTGAACTCAAAGCGGTCATCGGTGGTCATGAGACCGGCGATGACGCCGGTGAGGAAGGTCTGCTCAGCGCCGTTTTTCAGAATGTTGCACACGTTGGGGTTGTCGGAAGCGTTGTCCACCAGAGTGAACTTCTGATCCGGGTACTGGGGGGCGATCTCGTCGAGGGCGGTGGCACCGTCCGTGGACAGGACGATGATCAGATCATAGGAGCCGTCCTGCGCGAAGTTGTAGGTCATGGTGGTGTACTCATCGGGAGAAGAGGGCTCTGCGTAATCAAACGTGATGCCCAGATCCTCTTTGGCCTTCTCCAGACCGGCGTACACCATGTCGTTGAAGTTGTTGTCGCCCAGACCGCTGGTGGTCAGCACCACGCCGATCTTGGCGGCGGCGGTGCCTTCCGCATCCTGGGTTTCCTTGTTCTGCGCGGGCTCCTTGTCGGCAGCCTCCAGATCGGTCGTTCCGCCGCAAGCGCTCAGGGTCCCCAGCATCAGGGTCAAAGTCAGCAGCATGGCAAGTCCTTTTTTCATCGTAGTCCTCCTTGATTTCAATACAATGAACGTCATCTTTACGGGCATTTCCAGATGAATGCCCCTGATTCAATGTCAAAAATTATAGCATGCAGATCAAAGGCAGAATGCGACAAATGTCGCATCACAGAAAGATCGTACCTATTTTTACAAACAAAAAGTGGGCTTTCTTCCCGCTGTCAGGGGAGGAAAGCCCGCTTTTCAGTGAAAATATTCCGATTTGCGCTGTTTGAGCCGCTCGTAGTGTTCCTGGTCGATATAGATGCTCTCCCGCCGGATCTCAATGAGGCCCTCTTCCCGGATGATGGGCAGAATCCTCTGCAGCGTCCGCACGGTGATGCCGATATAATGGGCGATTTCCTGCCGCTTTTCGATGATCTTCACCGGCCCCTGAAAGCCCGGAGAGTAGGTGCGGACATAGAACTCATAGGCGTAGATCAGATAGGTAATCGTACCGGCGTAGGGCGGGTAGGCGTTGCACTCGGAAATCCGCCACAGCTCAAAGTTCAGGCGGTTGAGCGCCCGCTGGGAAAGCTCCAGCGTGAAGCGGGGGTAGCGGGCAAAGCACTGCTGCATGGTGGCGGCGGGAATCATGGCCAGCGTGGCATTGGTCTTTGCAAAGATGGTGGCGCTGAACGAATGATGCTGTTCAAACATGCCCAGAACGCCGAACACATCGTCCACCGTGGCCCTGCGGTACCAGACCCGCTCGCCGCTGATGAAGTTGCAGGTGGAGCAGCACACGCCGCTGAGAATGAGATAGGTATCCGCATTGTGCTCACAGCGGGAGATGATGATATCATCGGCTTTGTAGTGGCGGATGAGGATGGTGTCGAGAAGCTCGTCCGGAAGCTCGCTGAGCAGTTCGGCCACCCGGGGGCGGTACTTCATATAATCGCGGATGTGCAGAAAAATTCCCCCTTTCACCAAAAGGCATCCAACGGCGCGGGATCTGCGGCACTTCGCCGGAGCGGACGAAGCGATGGATCAGAGCGCGGAACAGTCTGTTACGATTCGGGTGATGAGACGCTGCAGGTCCGATCCCCGGCGGTTTCCAATGTCGATGACCTCCTCTTCCGTCAGGGGCTGGTCCAAAATGCCGGCGGCCATGTTGGTAATGAGAGAGAACGCCAGCACCTGCAGTCCGCAGTGGGAGGCGGCGATGACCTCCGGGACGGTGGACATGCCCACGGCGTCGGCGCCCAGGGTTCGGAAGGCCCGGATTTCCGCCGGCGTTTCATAGCTGGGGCCGGTGCAGCCCAGGTACACACCCTTTTGCAGCGTGAGGCCCAAGGCCTGGGCGGCCTCCTGCGCAGCCTGGCGCAGAGCGGGCGTATACGTATAGGTCATATCGCAGAAGCGGGGGCCGAAAGACGCGTCGTTGGGACCGATGAGGGGGTTGGTTCCCATGAAGTTGATATGATCCTCAATGAGCATCAGGTCGCCCACCTGGAAGCTGGTGTTGATGCCGCCGGCGGCATTGGTCACGATCAGAGATGTCACGCCCAGCTGCTTCATCACCCGCACGGGGAAAATGATATCGGACAATGCGTGGCCTTCGTAGAAATGGAGGCGGCCCTGCATGCAGATGACGGGTTTTCCGCCGAAGCGGCCCGCCACGAACTGGCCCTTGTGGCCCGGCGCGGTGGAGCAGACAAAGTGCGGAATCTCACCGTAGGGGATGACGTGCTTGTCGGCAATCACCTCGGCAATGCCGCCCAGGCCGGAGCCCAGAATCAGGCCGATGCGGGGTGTTTCTCCAATGCGTGCGCGGACATACTCCGCCGCTTCCTGTACGTAATTGCAGTCCATCAGATGATTCCTCCTTATAGTTCGCTGATGATGCGGCGGGCGGAAGTTTCCGCATTGCGGATCGCCCGTTCCAGATCGATGGTGGTATATTCACCGTCCCGGTAAAGCACGCGCCCGTCCACCATGGTCAGGCACACGTCACTGCCCTGGGCGGCAAAGACCACATTCCCCACCATATCATGACAGGGGTGGAGATAAGGACGCCGGCGCTGATCCAGCACAATGAGATCCGCCCGCATTCCGGTGCGCATGAGGCCGCAGTCCTCCCGGCCCTGAGCCAGGGCGCCGGCCCGTGTGGCGGCCCAGAGGGCCTGCCGGGCGGAAATGGCGGTGGGGTCTGCGGAGGTGGCTTTGAACAAGGTGGCAAACAGCTTGACCTCTTCCAGCAGGTTCAAATTGTTGTTGCTGGCCACGCCGTCGGTGCCCAGGGCCACGGATACCCCTTCCTGAAGGAGGCGGGGCGCCGGGCAAAAGCCGCTGGCCAGTTTCAGGTTGCTGACCGGGCAGCTGGCCACGGTGACGCCTTTTTCCCGCAAAAGCGAGAAGTCCTCCCCTTCCAGCCAGACGCAGTGGGCCGCGGTGGTGGGGGCGTCAAAGACACCCAGGTCATAGAAGTAGCGGGCAGGGGTTTTTCCGCCGTGGCGGGCTTTGCAGGCCTCCTGTTCATCCCGGGTCTCGGAGAGGTGCAGATGCATCCGCAGTCCCGTCCGGGCGGCCAGTTCGGCCATTCCGGCCGCCACCTTGGGAGTGGAGGTATATTCGGCGTGAATGGCCAGATCCAGCTTCAGGCGGCCGTCTCCGGCGTTGTGGAAGGAATCCAGCATGCCCAGGGTCTCCTGATACTGGGGCAGCTCATGGGCGGCACGGTCGTCAAAGCAGGTCACCGCCAGACTCAGATTCATCTTGGCGCCCGCTTCCAGCACCGCCCGGCTGTTGGCCTCTCCCCCGAAATACATATCGGTGGTGGAAACCACGCCGAAGCGCAGCATTTCCGCCATGGCCAGCAGAGTGCCGTTGTAGATATCCTCGTCTGTGAGCCGGGCCTCAAAGGGAAATACCTTTTTATTCAGCCAGTCGGACAGGGACAGATCTTCCGCATACCCGCGCAGAAGCGTCATGGCCGAATGGCTGTGGGCATTGTAAAAACCGGGCATCAGCAGTTTGCCGGTGCCGTCATACCGCTCGCCGAAGTCCTCCTGCGGCTCCGTGTCGCAGATGCAGGCGATTTTGCCGTCCCGCACCCCCACAAAGCGGTTTGCCTGATAGTGGAGGGTGTCGTCCAGAATTCCGATGTTGGCAAAAAGCATTTCGGGTTCCATCCTTTCCTCCTGCTCCGGCCGGAACAGGATTCATTTATCGTCTATCCTATCATACGCGGCGAATTTCGGTCAAGGGGCGTTGCGCGGGGAACGGACGGCCCGGGGCCGCCGGGGGAGAAATCTGCGGCAAAGGCGTCATTTGTCCTGTTCGGCCGAATGGCAATATGGTATGATGAAGCCATCAGGAGCCGGCGCGGATAAAAAGCCGCCGTGTCCGGCAAAAGGGTTTAAAAGGAGAAGCGTATGCCTGCTGTCAATGTACTCATCAAACCTGCCTCCTCCGCCTGCAATATGTACTGTCAGTACTGCTTTTACCGGGATGTGGCGGACCACCGCCGGCAAGCCTGCCAGGGGATGGTGTCCCTGGAGACCATGGAGCGGATCGTGGCTGCGGCCATGGACTATGCCGAAGGGACCTGCGCGTTTGGCTTCCAGGGCGGAGAACCGACATTGGCGGGGCTGGATTTTTACCGGGGTGTTCTGGAACTGGAGGAGCGTTACCGCAAGCCCGGCGTTCGGGTCTGCAATGCCATCCAGACCAACGGACTGTGTGTGGATGAGGAATGGGCACGCTTTCTGGCACAGAATCATTTTCTCGTAGGGCTGTCTCTGGACGGCCCGGCGGAGATCCACAACCGCAACCGCCGGGACACGGCGGGAAAGGGTACATTTAACCAGGTCATGCGGGCGGCACGCATGCTGGAAAAAGCCGGAGCGGAGTACAATATCCTCTGCGTGGTAACGGGACAAACCGCCCGGTCTGTGGAGCAGATCTACCGGTTTTTCCGGCGCCAGGGCTTTCGGTGGCTGCAGTTTATTCCCTGCCTGGAGCCGTTGGACCAGGAGCGGGGGCAGGAGCAGTATCACCTGTCTGCCGAGGGGTATGGAGCATTTTTGTGCCGATTGTTTGATCTCTGGTTTCAGGATCTGCAGAAGGGAGAGTATGTCAGCATCCGGCATCTGGATAACTGGATCGGCATGCTGCTGGGGCAGCCGCCGGAGGCGTGCAGCATGCGGGGCAGCTGTTCGGTCCAGTTCGTCGTGGAGGGAGACGGCGGCGTCTATCCCTGCGATTTTTATGTGCTGGATGACTGGCGGATGGGAACAGTGGGCCGGGAGAGCTTTGCCCAGATGGAGCAAAGCGAAGCGGCCTGCCGGTTCCGGGAGGAGTCCCGGCGGGTTCCCCAGGCCTGCCGGGAGTGCGGCGCGTATATGCTGTGCCGCAACGGCTGCCGCCGGGACCGGCTGGTGACGCCGGAGGGCCTGGTGGACCGGAATTATTACTGTCAGGCCTATCGGATGTTTTTTGCGCAGCGCGGACAGGCACTGCGTCAGGCTGCGGCCATGATTCAAATGGGACGGCGGCCGTAAGCAATCAGCAGAATCAAAAGCATGCAGTCTCCGCCGGGAGAGAAACTTCCGGCGGAGACTGTGTGCTCTGGGAGAGGAGCGCATGAGGGCCTAATTCCTGCAAGAAGATTCCAAAGTTTGGAAAGTGTTACAAATTCATGGCAAAAATGGGGTTGCAAAGGAAATGCACAGCCAGTACAATGAGGGCCAATTTCCGCATCACCGGCGAAAAATCCTGCGCCGATGCGCAGATCAATATAAGGAGATATGCCTATGAAGAGACTGACGCAACCTCTGCGGACTTCCCTGCTGGCCCTGGCGGTACTGGCAGCAATTGTGCTGGACGGGGTGTTATGGGGACCGGGCTTTGGACGGAAGGCGGGACGGTTTTCCCAATGGCCCATGGACGTTCCCGCCCAGGCGTTTACCGACTGGCAGGACCGGGATCCGGAGCAATCGCTCCAAAGTCTGGATACGCAGCTTACGCAGCTGGTGCAGGCTGCCCGGGGCAGGGCGGGAACGCGGGAGCTTTTGGACCGATTGAATCAGGCGGAACAAACGCTCATCCAGATCCAGACCGATCAGGCCTTTGCCCAATGGGCCTCCTCCCGGGAGGTAGAGCGTTTCGGGGAGCTGCACGCGGCCTGGAACAATGCGGCCAACCGGGCGTTTGGACTTTATGCGCAGGCCCGGCAGGACCTGCTGCAGACCAATCCCGGACCGGAGGTGCGGGCTTATCTGGGGGATGACGGCGAAGAGCAGATGCCGCCTGCCTATACCCAGGAACAGCTGGACATGCTGGACCGGGAGACGGAGCTGGTCCATACTTACCAGCGGATGCTGGGAACCCGTGAGGAGCGCTGCACGGTGACGGATCGGGGTGTGACCTATCAGGAAAGCTCCCTGCTTGCGGCCTATGCGGACGGAACGCTGTCCGAAGCGGACTACCGGCGGCTTCACGAAACGCTGTGCGCCGGAACCAACGCGGAGCTGGGCGGTGTGTATCTGGAATTGGTGAAGCTGCGCAACGAGTTTGCCCGGAGCCTGGGCTACGAGAATTATGCGGCTTATGCCTATCCCAATCTCTATGGCCGGGACTATACGCCGGAACAGGCGTTGGCGTTTTGCCGGGCGGCGATGGAGCAAATGACGCCTCTGGTTGCAAGCTGGAGGGAAGCGGGCTATGATCCGGCGCTGGACCTGGCGGCCGTGGATGGCCTGCTCTACGGCCGAACCGGGCAGGAGCTGGTGGACATGGTCCAGCCCTGCCTGGGGAAAATTTCTCAGGATCTGTCGGACGTGTTTGCCTATATGCTGGACAATGGACTCCTGGATGCGGAAGTCCTGGACAGCAAGTCCCAGGAGGCCTATACCATGGATCTTCCGGCCTATCAGTCGGCTCTGGTGTATCTGAGTCCGGATAACCTGGACCTGTTCACACTGGTGCATGAGTTCGGCCATTTTGCCGATGACTGTCTGGCACCCAACCTCGCGTCCTGCATAGACAGCGCGGAGATTGCCTCGCAGGGTCTGGAGACGCTGTATCTCTCCTTTGCCCGGGAGCTGGTGGGGCCGGAATATGCCGCCGCCCTGCGCTGGATAGAGGTGTACAATCTGCTGGGAGCCATCATGGATGCCGCCCGGCTGGGCGCCTTTGAGCTCAAAGCGTACACCGATCAGGACCTGACGCTGGATCAGCTCAACGCATATTACCATGAGCTGTGCGTGCGCAGCGGCGAGACGTCCGATTTTGCACAGACGACCTATGGCTGGGAGCTGGTTCCGCATTTGTTTGGAAGCCCCTGCTACTATGTCAGCTATGGAACGTCTGCGGCCAACGCGCTGGAGCTGCTGCTGCGGTCCTGGAAGGATTTTGATCAGGGCGCGGAAATTTATCTGGATTTGGTGGCGCAGACGGACACGCAGGGATATGTGGGAGCGGTGGAAGCCGCGGGACTGCGCAATATGCTGGAGCCGGAGTCCCTGGCGGAGCTGACGCGGGGGCTGGAGGAATACCTGGATCAGGAGATCTGCCGGACGGCGCCGCTTTCTGAAGCTCCGGAGGATTCCGGGGCGATTGACAGCAGCACACGCACAGCCGCTGCCTGAAAAATACGGGTGCGGACACGGGGAATGAAGCGCTGGGCAATGGCAGTGCAGTTTGTAAAAAGCAGGCCCTCCGGCATATTGCCGGAGGGCCTGCTGATGTATAGGGCAAGAGCTGTTAACGGGCCAGATAGCCGCCGTCAACCGGCATGACCAGTCCGTTGCAGTAGGAGCCTGCCTCGGAGCAAAGCATGAGAACCGGTCCGACGAGATCATCCGGCTTCCCCCAGCGGCCCACTGCGATACGGTCCAGGATTTCCTGGTAGCGCTTGGGATCCTGCTGCAGGGGCAGCGTTTGGTCTGTTTCGATGTAGCCGGGGGCGATGGCGTTGACCCGGATGCCTCGGCCGCCCCACTCATTGGCAAAGGCCTTGGTTACCTGGGCGATGGCGCCCTTGGAGGCCACATATGCGGCCATTTTAGGACCGGCAACGAAGCTGTTCATAGAGGCCAGATTGACAATCCGGCCATAACCTTGGCGAAGCATGTATTGTCCGACCAGCTGGGAGCAGTATACGGTTCCGTTGAGGTTGGTCGCAATGACTTCATCCCACATATCCAAGGGGAAGTCTTCCAGCCAGTAGCGGCGGTTGATGCCGGCGGCGTTGATGAGAATATCAATCCGTCCGCCCAGCTTTTCTGCGGCCTGCGCCACGGCGGAGTCCAGGGAGGCGCGGTCCGCCACGTTGCACTGAATGGCATAGACCGCCGGGCCGTCGCCCTGCATCTCCTGGGCCATTTGCTCGGAATAGGTGCTGTTGTAGAAGATCACGACTTCTGCGCCTGCGTCATGGAGTCCGCGGGCCAGGCGGTTTCCGATTCCCTTGCTTCCTCCGGTGACGAGCGCTTTTTTGCCGGTCAGATCAAATAGATTTTGCATAATCACAAGTCCTTTCTTTCAAATGCCGGTGCGGGGACCGGAGCTTATGTGCCAGCAATGCTGGGCAGGAACAAGGCAATCTGCGGGAAAATCATGAGAAGAATTGTGACGAAAAGCAGAATTCCCAAGACCATAAAGACATCGGGAATGGACTCTTCGATCCGGATTTTTACGATTTTACAGGCGGTGAACAGGCACACAGCCAGCGGAGGAGTTACACCGCCGATGCAGATACAGAACATTAAGACCAGGCCATAGGCCACGGGATCCACACCAATGGCGGTGACAATGGGCAAAAAGATTGGCGTAGTGAGAATAATAATGGTAAAGGACTCCATAAAGGTGCCCAGGATAATCAGAATGAGCACGACTGCCGCATAGACCAAAATGGGGGACTTCACTACGGCAAACACCGCGTTGGAGACGGTAGTGGTGACATTTTCCAAAGTCAGCACCCAGCCGAAGGGGGTGGAGGCGGAGATGATGAACAGAATGGAAGCGCTGGATTTGGCGCTGTTGACCAGGGTGCGGTACAGGTCGTCCCAGGTCATTTCCCGATAGACAAACTTGGCCAGCACAAATGCGTAAATAACAGCGACAGCTGCACTTTCCGTAGCGGTGCATACACCGCTCATCGTGCCGCCCAGAATGATGACGGGCATCAAAAGCGGCAAAAAGGCGTCCAACGTGATGGAGATGGCTTCCCTTGCATTGGTGACGCCTACATCCACCTGCTGGTATTTTCTGCGCTTGGCAATGACGACACTGAGAACGGCCAGCAGCAGTTCTGCCAGAATGCCAGGAATGAATCCAGCCAGAAACATGTCGCCGATGGAGCAGCTGGCATTTTGGGAATAGACCACCATGCACACACTGGGAGGAATCACGAGTCCCAGTGTACCGGAGGCAGCTAAAAGAGAAGCGACAAACCCCTTGTCATAGCCCTGGCGGACCATTTCGGGGCCCACAATGGCGCCGATGGATGCGGTGGTGGCAACGCCGGAGCCGGAAATGGCGCCGAAAAATCCGCATCCGAGGCAGCCGGCAGCGCCGATTCCGCCGGGAAGACGTCCCAGCAGCATGTTGGCAAAGCGCATCAGGCGGGGGGTTGCACCGTATACCATGATGGCGCCGGAGAGAACAAACAGCGGCAGGGCCAGATAGGAGAAGGAGTTGATGCCGTCAATCATCTTCTGCACGATACTGAAGATGGGGATGCCTGCATCAAAAAACAAAAATGCGGTGGCGCTGATGGCGATGGAGAAGCCAACCGGGATGGCCAAGATCATGCAGACAGCAAAGATTAAAAACATAATGCCGATCATTGGACATCGCCTCCTTCCTTCGGAGCGGCGGTCGTTTTGGGCGGCGGAGCCGGTTCCTTGATTTTCTCGTAGATCAATACGCCGAAGTAGGGGATCATCAAAATCCCGCTGACGAGAATGCTGCTATAGACAAAAACCATGGGGATATTGGACGCGGCGGAGCGGAAAGCGCCGTTGATCTGGAGCAGCTCAATGGAATGGTAGCAAAGCAGAGCCATGAATCCGAAGCAGACCAGATAATCAAATATTTCGATCCATTTGCGGATGCTGTGGGGGAACAGGTTGATGAAGACCTCAATGCGGGTGTGTTCTCCGTCCCGCAGGCAGAGAACGGATGCCAAAAACGTGATCCAGATAACGGAGTAAATGGCGACCTCTTCTGCCCACTGGAATACAGAACCAAACACATACCGGCGGAATACTTGGACAAAGACAATCACTGCGCAGAAAGCCATCAAAACGGCTACGCAGATGCTGATGATTTTGGTCAGAAGATCTAGCTTTTTCACAGTTTCACCCTTTCTGAAAATGGCGGCGGGAGGAGCCGGATGCCCGTGCGGGCTGTCAGGCCCCTCCCGAATTTGCCGATTTTATATCTGCTGCAGTTTGGGCTGAATGTTAAGAAGCCTGTGCGCTGCGGACCAGATCCACCAGCTCGGAGCCGTATTCGGATTCATAATAGTCCCAGACGGGCTGAGAGGCTTCGCGGAAGGCCTCCACGTCAATCTCGTTGACTTCCATGCCGGCATCAATGCAGGTCTGCAGGTATTCTTCATCCATGGATTCGGTCAGATCCCGCGTGACCTGCTTGGCTTCCTCGGCGCACTCATAAACCAGGTTCTGCTGCTCTTCCGTCAGGCTGTCCCAGCATTTGTCGGAGAAGACAAATACGGAGGTGGAGTAAATGTGGTTGGACAGAGACAGGTATTTCTGCACCTCATAGAAGCAGGAAGAAACGATGTTGGAGAGGGGGTTTTCCTGACCGTCCACAGTTCCCTGCTGCAAAGCGGAGTAGAGCTCGGAGAATGCCAGAACGATGGCGGAGGAACCGAACTCTTCAAACATCATCAGCCGCAGGGGGTTGTCTGCGGTGCGGAATTTGATGCCTGCACAGTCAGACGGAACAACCAGCGGACGAACGTTGTTGGTAAAATGCCGGAAGCCGTTCTCCCAGAAATCGACCACATGGCCGCCGCAGGGCTCCAGCACGTTTTCCTTCATATACTGACCGAACTCGCCGTCCCATGCTGCGCGGGCTTCTTCATAGGTGGAGAACATGAACGGCAGATTTTCGATCATGGCGCGCTTATCATAACCTTGCCAGATATCTGCTCCCATGATCATAGCGGCGTCCAGGGACCCGGCGATGACCTGCTGGAGGTTGGAAGTGTCGTTGCCCAGCACGGCGCTGTCATAAATATCGCAGGTCATGGTGCCGCCGGAACGCTCTTCCAGCAGCTCCTTGAACTTTTCAAGACCTTTTTGTGTGGGGTGGGTGATGGCGTTTTGATGGGAAATCTTAATCACAATCTGTTCGGTGGAAGAATCGGTATCCGATGCAGGAGCCTGTTCTTCGGAGCTCCCGCCGCAGGCTGCCAAAGATACCATCATTGCCAGACAGAGAACGAGACTTAAAATTTTTCTTTTCATGTTCATCTTCTCCTTTGTTCAAATCCTTGCACCTAAAACTACATGAATAACACAAATTGGTCTAACCAGTTAGGACGGTATTACTATACCCCCGCAAGCGACAACACGTCAATGCGGTTCCGGAAAGTTCTCCGTTTTAACAATGTCAAAATTACTGTATTTTTTTTGTTTTTCAGAAAAAAGATGTGCAAATAGTTTAAAAAAGCGGGAAAAGCCGGAGAAAACCCGAGAAAAAACTTGAGACTGGAACCAATCGGACAAACCGCCGGTCAAGTGGCAAAACAACGGCTATCAAGACGAATTTTCCAAAGAAAATGAAAATTGGTCCAACCGGTTGAAGCGGGGGGAAGTGCCCCCCTGACCTGGATGGAGGACTGCCGGGGTGAGTGGAGATTGTCGTTACAGTATTTGCCTGTTATAATGAACACCAGTGAAAACGAAGAGAGGTCCAGAGAAAGAACATTCGGATGGTGAAACTATGGATATGGAAAAAGTGCGGGCAAACCGTGTTGTGCAGGGAATCAAGGACATGATTGTCAACGGTGAGCTGACTCCCGGCGCAAGGTATCCGTCGGAACGCGTGCTGGCACAACGGTTTGGAGTGAGCAGAAATACCGTGCGGGAGGCAATTCAATATTTTGTGATGGTAGGGGTAGCGTCTACAAAGCCCGGCAGCGGGACCTATCTTGTCAATGATACCGATGCCCTGAAAAAGATGATGGATGCCCGCCAGATGCTGGAAAAGTACAATTGGACGGAAATTCAGCAGGCCAGGCGGGTAATTGAAATGGGAATTATTAAGTTAGCGGCGCACAATGCCAACCGGGAGGATAAGATCCGGCTGCGCAATGCCTTGCAGAAGTTGGACGAGGCGGGAAAAAAGGTGGAAACAGATGCGGAAATCAATGCCTATTTGAATGCCGATTATGAGCTCCACGAAGAAATTGCGCGAATCACCCATAATACGATTTTAATGGAACTGCATGCATCCTTGCGGGAGGGAATTTTATCTTTGGCAGAGGTGTGGAAACGGTTTGCCAATTTGGTGGATATTGTAAACCCAACGCACGGGAAGATTGTGGATGCCATTGCACGAAATGATGAGGAAGAAGCTGCGGCGGCGATGGACGAGCATCTCCGCTATATGGAGTACCGAATCGAACTCAACCGTACGATTGGCAGCTGAATCGGGAACTGTGAGAATCCCGTGACGGGGATCTTTGTATTTGCTCCAGAGATTGGCCGGAGGCCGCCTCTTACTAAGAGGCGGCCTCCGGCCGGTTTTTTGTGGAATTATGGGAGCTGCTGCAACAGCTGCTGCACAATGGAAAGACTCTGCTCATCGGAAAGAAACTCCTGTGAGGTCAGCACGCCGGGAGTTTGCCGGGCTTCGGATTCCCGCGGGGCCAGGCGGCGGTATTCCCGGGGCGCGGCGCCGTATTGCCGGGCAAAGGCGCGCTGAAAGTATTTGGGACTGGAGAACCCGCAGGCAAGGCTGATGTCCAGCAAGGAGCGATCGGTCAGAAGCAGTTCCCGGCGGGCTTTTTCACACCGCAGCTTGCCCACATACTCCTGGAAAGAAAGCCCGAATTGCTCCCGGAAAAAATGGGAGAGGTAGTAAACGTTGACGCCCAGCTCCCGGGCCAGGTCTCCCAGCAGCAGTTTTTCACAAAAGCCCGCCTCGATCCGTTCCGCCAGATACCGTACCCGCTCCTGCCGGGTGCGCTGGGCGGGGCGGTCTGCCTCGGATACGATGGTGTATGCCGATACATCCAGCAGATGGCGGAACAGCGCGTTGAGACTGCGGGCGCAGTCCAGCTCATAAAAGGGGGATTTTCGGCAGTAGTCCCGGGTGGTTTCCAGGATTTCCCGATAAATGGCTTGGTGCCGGGGGGAGGCGGTCCGTTGAAACATCTCGGTGCCGAAGCGGACGGATTCCATCTGCGGAAAGTACCCGCTGAAGAAAGCGGGCGAAATCTGGATGGAGAGAATCAGCACGGAGCTCTCCAGTGCCTGGAGCTCATGGGGCTGATAGGGGTCAAAGACAAAGAAGTCCCCTTCCCCGGCGTGATAGGACGCCCCCTGGGATCGAATTTCCACCGTTCCTTCCAGAATCAAATTCACCTCAAATTCCCGGTGCAGATGGGGCGTTCTGTACAAAATGCGAACTAAAAAGAGATGAAAGCCGCGGATATAGTCATGGGAGATCAATTCATATTCGTACTTCATGGCATCAGCATACTCCAAAACCGCAAATTTGTCACCTGATTTCGGCAACTTTGTGGGAGCGGATTTCATCGCTCCATGGTACGATGCAGCTATGAAAAGCAACCAACCCGGAGGCGAAAAAGCAGAAAGGAGTATGTCAAAATGAACAAGGTTCTGCGTTATGGAATGGTAGGCGGCGGCCCGGGGTCCTTTATCGGGGATGCCCACCGCCGGGCCATTGCTCTGGACAGCACTGCGCAGCTGGTGGCGGGCGTGTTTTCCTCCCATCCGGAAAAGTCCCGGCAGACGGCCCAGGAGCTGGGTGTGGACCCGGCCCGCTGCTACGCCGATTATCGGGAGATGGCGGAGAAGGAAGCATCCCGGGAGGACGGCATCGACTTTGTGGTGGTGGTGACGCCCAATGTCTCCCACTATGAGATCTGCAAGGCCTTTTTGAACGCGGGCATCCATGTTTCCTGCGATAAACCGGTGACCGTCACCTATGCCCAGGCGGCGGAACTGGAAGCGTTGGCCAAGGAGAAGGGGCTTCTCTTCATGGTGACCTACACCTATACCGGCCATGTGACCACCAAGTATGCCCGGGATCTGGTGGCCTCCGGGGCCATCGGCGAGGTCCGGGCCGTCATGGCGGAGTACCCCCAGGGGTGGCTGGCCCATGAGGACGACCACGGCGGAAAGCAGGGCGAGTGGCGCTGCGATCCGGCCCGCTCCGGCGGCGTCAACTGCCTGGGTGATTTGGGTACCCATGTGGAAAACATCGTGGCAGATGTGACGGGGTTGAAGATCCGCCGGGTCCTGGCCAAGATGGACGTCATCGTACCCGGCCGGGTGCTGGACGACAACGACTCCGTGCTGGTGGAGTATACCAACGGCGCCTCCGGCATTTACTGGACCAGCCAGGTGGCCATCGGCGCGGACAACAGCCTGCGCCTGCGGGTATACGGCAGCAAGGGGACCATCCTCTGGTTCCAGGAGACGCCGGAGAAGATCACCGTCATTGACAACGACGGCACCATCCGGGAAATCCACCGGGGCTATGGGGCCGTGACGCCCAAGGCCGCCCAGTACGGCCGCCTGCCTGCCGGTCACGGCGAGGGCTGGCTGGAGGCCATGGGCAACCTGTACCGCAGCTTTGCCCAGTGCGTCCGGGCCAAGGCGGACGGGACCTTTACCCCGGACCTCATTGACTATCCCACCATTTCCGACGGCGCCGACGGACTGGCCTTTGTGGAGGCCTGCCTGGAGAGCAACCGCCAGGGCAATGTCTGGGTTCCCATTGACCGCTGAGCGTACGTGAACATAGAAAGGAGCAGATCCATATGGCAAGACCGGTGACATTGTTTACGATTCAGTGGGGCGATTTGCCCCTGGAAGAAATCTGCGCCCTGGCGCAGAAGATGGGCTATGAGGGACTGGAACTCTCCGCTGCCCACCTGGACATGAAGCGGGCGGCCTCCGACCCGGCCTATGTGCAGGAAGTAAAGGACGCCCTGGCCCGGTACGGCCTGGGCTGCTGGTCCATCAGCAACCATTTGGCGGGCCAGTGCGTGTGCGACACCCTGCCGGGGGCCTATGACTCCCGCCTGGACGGCTTTGCACCCGCGGAGCTGGCCGGAAAGCCTGAGGCCATTCAGGCCTGGGCCATCGAGGCGATGAAAGATACCGCCCGGGCGGCCAAGGCCATGGGCGTGGATGTGGTCACCTTCTTCATGGGCTCCCCCATCTGGAAGTTCTGGTACTCCTTCCCCCAGACCTCTGAGGCCCAGGTGGAGGCGGGGTATCAGCAGGTCAAGGCGCTGTGGAGCCCCATCATGGACGAGTTTGACCGCTGCGGCGTCAAGCTGGCCCTGGAGATCCATCCCACGGAGATCGCCTTTGACTACTGGAGCACGAAAAAGCTCCTGGACACCTTTGGCCGCCGTCCCACCCTGGGGATCAACTTTGATCCCAGCCATCTGGTCTGGCAGGGCCTGGATCCCCAGATGTTCCTGCTGGACTTCGCCGACCGGATCTATCACGTTCACGTCAAGGATGTGAAGCTGAACCTCAACGGCCGCAACGGGATTCTCGGCTCCCACATTACCTTCGGCGATCAGCGCCGGGGCTGGAACTTCGTCTCCCCCGGCCACGGCGATGTGGATTTCGACAACATCATCCGGGCCCTCAATCAGATTGGCTATACCGGCCCTCTGTCCATCGAGTGGGAGGACAGCGGCATGGAGCGGGTATTCGGCGGCACGGAGGCCTGTGCCTTCACCAAGAAGATCAACTTCTCCGCTTCGGACGTGGCCTTTGACGATGCCATCAAAAACCAGTAACGAAAAACCAGCGTAAAACAGGAGGAAACTGCCATGATTCCCATTGAAGAAGAAATGCGGGGAAAGGTGGCCATTGTCACCGGCGGCAACACCGGCATCGGGTTTGGCTGCGCCAAGGTGTTCTGCCAGGCGGGCATGCGTGTGGTAATCGCCGCCCGCCGGAAGGAAAAAGGAGAGGCCGCGGCGGCGGAGCTCAACGCCATGGGCAAGGGAGAATGCGTGTTCTTCCAGTGCGACGTGTCCGATCCCGATCAGGTCAAGGCCCTGGTGGAGTTTGCCGTGGAGCGGTACGGCCGGCTGGACACCATGGTCAACAACGCCGGATACAACCCCATCCATATGGACGCCTGCGATATGAGCATCGAGAGCTATCAGCGGGTGCTGGGCACCAACCTCATGGGCGAGTTTTACGGCTGCAAATTCGCCATTCCCCATTTGCGCAAGACCAAGGGGTCCATCATCAACATGTCCAGCATCCTCTCCAAGGTGGGCCAGGAGCAGACGGCCGGATACTCCTCCACCAAGGGCGGCATCAACTCCATGACCCAGACCATTGCCATTGAGGAGGCCCGCCACGGCGTGCGGGTGAATGCCATCTGCCCGGGCCATATCATGACGGAGATCGTCTACAAGGAGATGGAGCGGGTAGCGGACCCCGAGGCCTATCTGGACCGCTGCAACCACTACTCCTGGCTGGGCCGGGGCGGGACGCCGGAGGAGGTCGGAACGGCGGCGCTGTTTTTGGCCAGCTCCTGGGCCGGCTACATCACCGGCGTGACGCTCAACGTCTCC